>Ga0209536_100015638_pt1 | contig 10824 bp, 6 predicted proteins | sample DeeMarSeWOR28_12_FD_187461 | JGI IMG/M metagenome (GOLD analysis project Ga0209536, IMG submission 187461) | Marine sediment microbial communities from White Oak River estuary, North Carolina - WOR-2-8_12 (SPAdes) (version 2) | ecosystem: Environmental > Aquatic > Marine > Intertidal zone >...
GTTTCCACTGCCCTTGCTCGGTCGTGGTTTTCGAGGATCACGGCAAGCTGGCCGTCACACAAGTGCAGGCAATCGCCGCGAGTGTGACACAGCTTGCGGGCGGCCGTCTCGAGCAGCCTGGCGTACGATTGCCCGGCCTCGACGCCGAAGTCGAGTCCGATATTCCGGGGCCGGTCGTCACCGACCAGCGGCGGAAGGCCCAGGTTGATCCCGGTGCTGGCAGCCAGGTCGCCGTCGATCAGGGCCGGGTTGGAACCCAGGGTGCCGTCCTCCGGCGTCTCGTCGACCGAGGACAGGCCGGCGATCGGAAACAGCGGAAAGCCCACCTCGCCGCGTCCGGTCGTGGTGGTCGTGGTCTCCGCGTGGTTGAAGTTGTAGTCGGAGGTCAGGTTCCAGCGCTGGTCGAACAGGATGTCGGCGTAGCTGACCCGGCCGTTGTGAACGGTTCTATCGACGGTCGTGGCCGTCAGCCGGTCCTCGGAATCCTCCAGGGCGCCGCGGTAGAGCAGGTAGAGGGGCTGCACGGGACGGTATTCCGACGTCAGCTGCAGGAGATCCCGCGTCCGGTCCCGGAACGCGCGATCGTCGTCGAAGTCCTCGGTGTGCTCGTAGCGAAGCGCGACGCTCGGCAGCTCGACCGGGAACCATCCCAGCACTCCCGTGTATCGGTTCTGGGCCAGCTTGGTCACGGAACCCGCCGAGTTGTCCGTGTTCCGCTCGTTGTAGTTCCAGGTTACCTCCGCCTTGAAGATCTCGGAGTTGAGGAGGAGCTGCACGAAGGGGCGCAGCCTCCGCGTGGCCGTATCGGTCTCGAGGTCTCCGAACCCGGTCGCCTGGAACCGGGTGTTGACGTCGTCCCGGTCGAACTGCCCTCCCGCCAGAATCCTGAAGTTGGGGAACAGTTGCCTGTCCCACGTGAAGTTGAACTGCGTCACCAGGGCGAAGGTCTCCTGCCGGCTCGACTCGCCGGTCGAAAGCTCGGTCTCCGATTCGTTCCGGGAGGCCCCGACCTGCACGAAGCCACGAATGTCCTCGGCGGCCGCCGCTTCAGCACTCACGAGGATCCATCCGGCGGCGACGACGAGACAGCTCGTCACGATCGGTAGGGCGCCGGATCGCGCTTTGCCCCTGCCCGCCACGCAAGCGCCTACCTCTCTCCGACCACGGCCGCCCAGTAGGCCTCGGCGCCGACGTCCGTTTCCGCGACCGTTTTCTTGCTGACGAGCCCGACGATCCGGACCGTTCGGACCTGGGGCTCGACGATATGCAGGTTCTCGGACTCGCCGTCGATCGCCATGTGGGCGACCGCCCCGACCGTCGGGATCGACTCGAGGGGAAGCAGCGACAGCGGGTCGTAGACGTCGATACGGCCGCCGCCCTTCGGCGCCAGGTAGACCCGATCGGTACGGACGTCGATCTTGAGGGCCGTCGACGGCCGTTCGAGCTGCACGCGCTCGACGACGGTGCGGGTGAAGGGATCGATCACCGTCAGGAAGGGGGTGGATTCGTGGATCACGAGGAGCCGGTCCCCGCTCCGGTTGAACTGGCCGCGAAACGGCGCCGCCTCGGTCGGAATCGTTCCGATGACGACCTGGCGGACGACGTCGATCACCGAGACCGTGCTCGAGCCCGCGTTGAGCGAGTATGCACGTGTCCCGTCAGGCTGCAGGACGACCGCGCGCGGCTGGAGGCCGACCGGCACCCGTCCGGTCTCGGACAGGCCGTCGGTCGAGATGAAGCTGACCGAGTCGGAGCCGGTGTTGGCGGACAGGAGCGTCCTGCCGTCCGGTGTCAGTGCCAGCACCTGCGGACGGTCCCCTCCCGTCAGCCGCCGGCTGTCGATGATCGCGCTTTCCATGAGATCGATCGTCTCGACCCCATCGTCGCCGCCGACCGCGACGTAAGCCCGTAGCCGGATCGGGTCCAGAGCGATGCCCTCGGGACCGCTCCCCGTGGGCACCACGGCCACGACCTGCCCCGAGATCTTGTCGAACAGGGTCACGGTGTCCGACCCGCGGCTCGTGGACAGCGCGATCAGTCCGCTGGCGATCCTGGGTGGGATGGATGCGGAAAGATCGGGCGTGAAACGATACCCGTCCTGAATCGACGAGTCGTGGCGGAATCGCAGCGTCACGACAACGCCGTGCCGCCGTCTGACCGTCCACGGGATCTCGACGGGCACGGCCGCGGCCGGGATCCGGAGCCCGGCCTCGCCCTCGGTGCCCTGGAGCGTGGCGGACTCGACCCGTAGCCGCAGGCCGCGGTAGTCCCCCGCAGGGAGCGCGCCGCTGCCCAGAAGCCGTTCCCGCCGGAAGTGACGCCCGCCGATCTTCCCGACGGCCAGGGAGAGGGGCACGGTCGAGCCGTCCTCGCGCACCGCGGATAGCTCCGCGAGATCGAATGCGAGCCGGTCGCCGTCGGCGGAGAGAGGCGCGAGGTAGACGTAAACCACTCCCCCCGAGCGGTCCGATGGCGGCCCCGGGGTCGTCACGCCGGGGCGGCAGCCGAGCACCGCGGCGCAGGCCAGCGCGACGGCCGCCGGGGGCAACCGTCGCGAGATTCGCAGCCTGGATGAAATAGCCATCACGAGCCACCTAGCCTATCCCACGGGGCTCGGCCGGAACAAGCCGTTCCGACCCCTGAAACAAGAGGGGGCTGGCGATTGCCAGCCCCCTCTCTCACTGCCGGGTACGGTGCCCCGAAGTGCTCTAGGTGATCAGTCCTTGGCGTGGCACTTGTTGCAGAGCTGCCTCTGGTAGAGGCCGAAGTCCGTCGCGTCGTATTCCTGCATGCCGCCCGCGTACTCTGCGGTCGAGCGGCCGCGCGGGAACTGCGGGCTGAAGGTGAAGGCCCCGTTGTCGGTGCCGGGCCACACCCCGTTGACGATGATGAACTCGCTCTCGGGGTTCCAGCGCATCGCGTACTCCCAGCCGGAGGCGTGCGCGCGGTGGCAGGAGATGCACGTGACCTGCATCGAACCCGTCGGCCCTTCCAGGTAGGTGTTGTCGTTTTTGGCGTGAAGCTTCAGGGTGGCGTAGTCGGAGATCAAGTGGGTGGTGCCGATGTTCTCCTCGAACGGAACGAGGGAGAGGAAGGCGTCGCTGGAGCCGGTGCCGACTTTGCCGGAGCCCCGGTACTGGTTGTAGATGGTCGCGTCGCTGCCCAGATTGGTGTCGACGGGGTGCGTGTAGTTACCCGGCGTTCCGGAGTGCATGTCCGGGTGACAGGTCTTGCACCAATCGCCGATGCCGTCGCCGTAGGCCACGCGGACCTGGTTCGTGGCCTCGGTCTGGTTGTAGGTCGAGGGGGCCACGATCGCGGGCGTGTTCGTGAAACCGTTGTCGCCGGCTCCGCGGAGGATCCGGTAGACGCCCACGGCCGCGGTGGCCGTCGGGTCCGGGCTGTTGTTGTACGAGCCGGACGCCATGATCGGAAAGCCGGATGACACGATGGCGCCGGTGTTGGTGCGGCGGAGCGTGCCGTGAGGATCGTGGCAGCTCTGGCAGCCGAGCGCGCTTGCCGGGTAGGTGCCGCCGCCGGGGGCGGTGGCGTTGTGCGGGTCAACGTCGTAGCTGAAGTCGGCCGCGATGATGTTGTGGCCGTGGGTGTAGCCTTCCTCGGTGAAGTTGCCGCCCCAGGGCGGGCTCCACGTGAAGGTCTTCTTCAGCCAGCCGAAATCGCCACCGGGACTCCTCTGCAGCGGAGGCGAGCCCGCGGGCATGTCGGCTTCCGCGGTACTGACGTGGTAACCAGACGGGCCGGTGTCTCCGGCGTTCTCGTGGCAGTCCAGGCAGGTCGAGCTGGGGTCGGAGGCGATCAACAGGCCCGTGGTGCTCACGGGCGAGTGCATGCTGTGGCACCCGACGCATTCGGCCACGCCGCCCGAGTGGAATGCGTTGGCCGTACCCACCCCGAGGATCATCACGACCGCCAGGGCGAGGATGGTGATTCTTGCCAATCTCATCTCTATCTCCTTACTCACTAAGTCCGGTGACCCGCCGCGTCTCGATGGCCATCGTAGCCGCGGGCTGTACGCCCCCGCCGCGACGCGGGTCTCAACCCGAGAATTTTCTATCGATCTCTGCAGACTGATTTGAATACGCTGCGCTTGGCTTTGTCGTCAAACCTTCCGACGGCACCTCCTTTCGCTGAGCTCCTTGCGGTTCCCCTGAATTCAACGAGAAAACGGAAACTCCACGGTTCCGCATCTGGGTCACGTAGAGCTTCCCACCGTTCCCGATCGCCAATTGACCGGGTCGGATCAGATTGCCCGGCCTGTCGCCGTTGTAGCCGAATTCGTAGACGAAGCTGAGCCGGGGGTCGAAGACCATGACCACCCCTCGGAGCCGCTCCGAGATGTAGTAGAACCCTCGATCGTCGACCGCGATGCCCGACCCGAGGCCGAATCGTCCGGGTCCCGAGCCACGCTGCCCCCACGCCGTCACCTCACCGTCCGGAGAGAGCCGATAGGCCTGGAAGTGGACGGGGACGGTAAAGAGCAGGCTTCCGTCGGGCGCCACGTTGAAGCCCCTGATCTCCGTAGCGGATCGCTCGTCTTCCGGAACCCCGACCAGCTCGCCCAGGTCGTACGAGGTCACGTAGGCCCCGGAGCGGTCGGTGACCACCACGAGCATCTGCGTGTCGTTGGCGAATATCAGGCGCCCGTCGCGGTAGATCAGGCGGTTCGGCCCGAACCCGGTCAGCTCTTGCGGCAGCCCGCTGAGTGCGATCGTCCCCTGGGGCTCGCCTCGGTAGTTGCAGCGGGTGATCACCGGCCTCGGTCCGGCGACCCGATCGCGGAAGTCTTGGCCCAGGACCCAGATGTCCCCGGCCTCGTCCACGGCCAGGTCCCGGATCGCCCCCAGCTCGCTCTGGTAGCCGAACCAGTAGATCTCCATGCCGGAGTCGTTGAACACCCGCACGCGATTGGCTTCCGCGACGTAGATCTCGTCGTGGAACCGGTCAACGTGAATGCGAACGTTGTTGTACGGGATCGTCCCCGAGAAGTCCGACAGCTGGTAGAGGTAGTCTGCCTCGGCTCCGTCCGCCGCCAGGGCCGGCGCGCAGGCGATGACGCCGATGGGGATCAGCTTCATGTAAGCCGAGCAGCGCATAGCCGGGGCTACAGCAACCGTTGTGCCACAAACCGTACCGTCCGATACGGCCGGAAAACGCCGAAACTGAGGCAAAAAAACCGGGTTGCAGGGCGATCGCACGCCACGGCGCCGGAGGGCTGCGCGAAAACGCGCACCCCGGGTGGGAGAAATCCCGGGTGGCTTCCCGCGAACCTAGGGCATCGTGAAGATCCGCCTATGGGGGCGGGTGCGACTAGTCGGCGACGATGAACGGCTGGACCCGGTTGTTCTCGCGGTCGGCCACGAACAGCAGACCGGACGGATCGGCACAAACCGCCGCGGGGTAGCGCAGGAAGCCGTCTTTCCAGCCGTAGCGCGATTGCCGGCCCCGGAACGTGCCGTCCGTTGCGAAGACCACGATGCCGCCGCCGTTCTGGTCGACCACGAACACGCGGCCCTGACCGTCCTCCTCGATGGCCGTGGGGAAGTACATGTCCGCCGTCAGGACGTCGGTCAGGGGAGAGAGCTCGCTGGCCTCCGCGTTGGCGACCCAGATCCTGGGTTCGACGCTGTCGACGACGAAGACCTGTCCCCGAGAATCCACCGCGATGTCCGAGAAAAAGCCGTACCTGTCGGGAAAGGCGATCTGCCTGCGGACCCGTCCGTCGGCGCCCAGGACGATGACGCGCCCCGAGAAGACGTCCAGGATGTAGAGGGTGCCGCCGGCGTCGACGTCGAAGCTCCGGGGCACCACCGTGCCCGGCTCCGGAAGCTCCACGTATCCCTTGAAGGCTCCGTTCGAGTCGAGCCGCGCGATCTTGCGCTGCCGGCCGTCCAGCACCAGGATCTCGCCCTCGGGACCGAGCTTGACCCGGATGGGGTAAGGGAGTTGCGGTAGAGAGATCGGCGGCTGGGGCAAGGCGGTCTTGCCGTCGAAGCTGAACCGCACCAAACGACCGTTTCCGGTGTCGGCCACCACCAGAGATTTCCCGTCGCACGCAATGCCCTCGGGACGCACGAGCCCGGCCCCCCGCCCGTCGACGTAGATCGGCGGCGCGGCCCGGAGCGAGGCCGCCCCGGCGGCCCACGCCGCCGGAGTCAGCGCCACGGCAAGCAGGACGGCCGCGACGAGTCTCGACATCATCCTACCTCTCCATCCCGGCGTGGCACTGCACGCAGAGCTCGGACTTGTGGTCCCAGTAGACGAATTTCGGCAGGCCCGTTCCGTGGTTGCGATGGCAGCTCGAGCAGTCCAGGGCGAGGTTCGGGTTGCGGGGATCGATCACCTCGTCGCCGATGGGGTGGGACGAGTGCCGCTGCCAGTCGTGGCAGGTCCCGCACAGCTCGTTCAGGTTGGCCTCCTCCAGCAGGAGAGCGTTGTCGGACGCGTGGGGCGAGTGGCACACGGTGCAGCTCCCGTCGTCGACGGGCTCGTGCTTGGTGACGGAGGTCTCCTGCCTCGCGAGCGTGTCCTGGTGACACTGGCCGCACAGCGGCTTGGCGGGCTCCCGAAGCAGCGAGCCCTCCGCGGATGCGTGCGCCGCGTGGCAGCTCAGGCACGAGTCCTCACCGACCACCGGCCAGTGCAGTCGGTTTTTGCTCAACACGTTGTTCACCATGGTGTTGTGGCAGCCGCGGCACAGCTCCATCCCCGCCCGCGTCAACTGTAACGAGTCGGGCGACGACGACTCCTGATGGCACTGCTTGCACATTCCGTTGGCCACGGGCTGGTGGACGTTCGTCCAGAACAGCCCTGATTTGTTCGAGCCGTGGGGGTCGTGACACGAGGTGCAGCGCCCCTCGGTCACGGGATATCCCAGGTGCGCCTTGCCGAAGAACGCCTGCCCCGGGTCGTGACAGTCGAGGCACAGTGCCGGCTCTTCCTTCTTGAGCAGCGAATCGGACTCGGACGAGGCGTGGGCCGTGTGGCAGCCGAGGCAGTCCCGCTTCGCCGGTGAGTGCCCGAAGCTCGCCTCGTTCACCGCGGCGGCCATCTCGGCGTGGCAGCCGAAGCACAGGTCGTTTCCTCCACGGACGAGGTTGTCGGGGTTGCTCGAGCCATGGGGATCGTGGCACACGACGCAGTCTCCCTCTCTCGCGATCTCGTGCGCGCTCCGTGCGTTCGCGGGCACCATTTCACCGTGGCACTCGGCGCAGATCGCGGTCGCGTCCTCGGCGAGCAGCTTGCCGTGGGTCGAGGTGTGCGGGTCGTGGCAGTCGGAGCAGTCACCGGCCTTGACCGGCGTGTGGACGTGCGGGAGCCGAGTGGTCTCGACGAACGATTCGTGGCACTCGAGGCAGAGTTTCCCTTTCGCGCCCGGCTTCAGGCGGTACTTGTTCTGGGCGTGGACCGCGAACGACAACGCGACGACGGCAACGAGGAACAGCAGGACGCCCGTGGGACGCGGTTTCATCGTTCGTCTCCTACTGCGTTCCGACCACGTGGCATTCCTCGCAGCTCCTCAGGGCGAACGGGGCATGGACGTCCTGGTGGAACATCTTGGGATCCGTGGAGGAATGCGGGCTGTGACACCCGGTGCAGTTCATGTCGGCGGGCTGGATGCCGAGATGAGCCCGCGAGAACGACGGCTCTTCGAGATTGTGACACTGGCCGCACAGGGCCGGCATCGGCTCGACCATCAAGTCGGCCTCGGCGGCTACGTGCGGCGCATGGCACCTCAGACAGTCCCGCTCCGCCGGGGAGTGGACCTGCTCGGTCTGCATGCGCTCCGCCAGGTCGTCGTGGCACGCGAGGCACAGGTCGGGGGTGGGGGCCAGCAGCAACTTGTTGAGCTTCGCCTTGTGAGGGCTGTGACAGGCGGTGCACTCGCCCGCCAGGAGCGGTGCGTGCTTGCTATGGCCGGCCTGGAGCTCGTCCGCCAGGTCGGAATGGCAATCGAGGCACAGCTCTTCCTGGCTCGAGAGGATCATCCCCGCGACATTCGATGCGTGGGCATCGTGACAGGTCAGACACTCCCCTGCCTCGAAGGGAGCGTGGTCGACCCCGGCCGCTTCGGCCTCCTGGAGATCGCCGTGGCAGACGGCACAGAGCTCTGCCCCCGACTCCACCAGGAGCGTCGGATTGGGACCCGCGTGGGGGTTGTGACAGGTCGTGCAGCTTCCGCTGCGGACGGGAGTGTGAATGTCGGTCTTGGCGAAGTCGGCTTCGGCGTCGACGTGGCACTCGTAACAGACGCGGTCCTCACGGTCGCTCAGCAGTGCGGTCGCGCCGGAGCCGTGCGGGTCATGACAGCCCACGCACATCCCCCCCTCGAAGGGCGCGTGCCGAGCGGCGAACTGCATCGCCTCCCCGGCGTCCGCGTGACACTCGAAGCACAGCTCCGACTCGACGGAGACCAGAAGCCCGTCGTGTTTGGCGACGTGGGCGTTATGGCACGTGAGACATCCGTCGCCCATCGATACCGCTTCGTGCGGGACGACCTTGACCCGGGCTTGCTCGTCGTGGCACTCCGCGCACAGCAGGTTTCCCGGCTGCGCGAGAAGCGATGGGTTGGCGGATGCGTGGGGGTCGTGACAGACCTCGCACATTCCGGCCTCGAAGGGCTCGTGCAGCCGGTCGCCACCGGCCTTCATCTCGTCCGCATCGTGACACTGGCCGCAGAGCTCCTCGCCCTCGGCGGTCACAGCGAAGGGCTCGGACGAATCCGCGGCCTGGTGGCACGCGTCGCACATTGCTTCCGCCACCGGCGCGTGGGCGCTGGTTCGCAGTAGCCCGGCCTGCCGCGCGGAATGCGGATTGTGGCAAGTCATGCAGTCCGCGCTCTCCACCGGGTAGCCCTCGTGCGCGTCCTTGAACGCGGACTTGTCGGGCGCATGACACGAGACGCACAGCTCGTCCCGGGACTCGACCAGCAGATTCTCGACATCGGAGCTGTGGGGTTGGTGGCATCCCGCGCAGCCGTCGCTCACGACCACGGCATGGGCCACTTTCTGCTCGTAGACCTCCCGATCGTGGCACTCGTAGCACGCTTCGGGACCCTCGGCTCGGAGCAGGCGAGGCGCGTCGGATCCGTGAGGATCGTGGCACCCCACGCACTCGCCCGTCTGGAGCGCGGTGTGGACGTGCGCCTTGTCCAGCCCGATCGATCGCGGCTCGTGACATTCGAGGCACAAGGCGTTCCCGTCCTGCTTCATGAGCAGTTTGGGGACGATCCCGTGGCGTAGATGGCAGTCCTCACACTGGCCGGCCTTGATGCCAGGATGAAGGTTCTTACGGGCCAGGGTCTCGGAGAAGTCCTCGTGACAGTCGAGGCACTCCTTCTGCTTGAACTCCCGGCGACGCTGAGCCCGGACGTCGTCGATGGACGCCGCAAAAACCGCGAGGCCGGCCAGCAAGGCTGCCGCCCCCAGTCGATCGATTCGAAAACGTCCCGGCTCGCGCATCGTGCACTCCCGATCCTATCGGCGGGCAGTACGTTTGGCAAAGCCTCGTGTGCTAAAGCAAAAGACGAACCAACTCGAGGACCGGGAGACCTGCGCGGATTCGACCCCCCTTCCGGGCCGGATCGGTAGGTAGGGCCGTCTGCGGTGGGCGTGATCGAGACCGGCCTGCCCCAACGGATGTCCACGACGGTCCGGTGACCGCGACCCGACGAGAGATGGACGAGTTGCCCGGCGGTGACAGAAGCTTGCCTCGGAACGCGGCTAGAGCCCGGGAATCGGGACCTTCCAAATGGGGAAAATTCCCCCTTGCCGTGGGGCCTTCTCCCCGATGAGGCCCGGGCCGAAGACTGCACCGGCTTCGGATTCGGCTCCAAATCAGTGACTCTTTCTCCCGGGGTCGTTTCCGGCACGGAGATTGCCCTTCCTCCGGCCTGCTGAGGTGAGAGCCGGAATCGTCGGTCCGGGGCTGGAGGGCACGGGGTTGTGGCCCTGACACGGAGTTCATCGATAGATCACGGCGTCGACCGCGGCAAACCCGGCCCCTACCGCGGGTCCCCGTTCCCCGGCGGGGTGCGCCTGTGGCACTTCATCGTCCTTCCTGCAGTGGGAATGGCCCTGGCACTGCTGGTCTTCCGCGTCGTCGACCGCTGGGTGCTCGTAAACCTCGATCCCGGGATCGCCGGGGCCTGGACGGTCGTCCGGACGATCGTGATCACGGTGCTGATGGCCTCGCTGATGGCATGGCTGGCCCTCAGGCACAAGCGGGAATACGAGGCCGAGCTCAACGAGCAGAACGAGGCTCTCGAGGCCACCCGGGATTTTCTCGCTCGGATCATCGAGGGCTCGGGCGAGGCCATCGTGACCCTCGATCCCCGGGGCTGCGTGACGTCCTGGAATCGGGCCGCCGAGCGCATCTACGGCTGGACGGCCGAGGAGATGCTGGGCCAGTCCGTCGATCGCGTCTTCCCCGACAATCCCGAGATTGCCGAAGAGCTGAGCGATACGGAAGCGCGTCTGCGCGACGGGCGGACGATCCACGATCTGGAGACCACCCGGGTTCGCAAGGACGGCACGCCGATCACGGTCAGGATCACCCGATCGCCTCTCGAGGACGCCGGGGGCCGTTTCGCCGGAAGCACCGGGATCATCCGCGACGTCACGGCGCTCAAGCAGATGGAGGCGCGCCTGCTCGAGAGAGAGCGGCTGGCCGCCGTGGGCGAGCTGGCGGCACAGGTGGCGCACGAGATCAGGAACCCTCTGGCCGGAATCCGTGGTGCGTGCGAGATCCTGGCGGAGGGACACAACGGCACCGACCCGCGCGGTCAGATCTCGCGGGAGGTCATCC
>Ga0209536_100015639_pt1 | contig 10824 bp, 10 predicted proteins | sample DeeMarSeWOR28_12_FD_187461 | JGI IMG/M metagenome (GOLD analysis project Ga0209536, IMG submission 187461) | Marine sediment microbial communities from White Oak River estuary, North Carolina - WOR-2-8_12 (SPAdes) (version 2) | ecosystem: Environmental > Aquatic > Marine > Intertidal zone >...
TAACACGCAACCCCTGGAATACCGCCCACACGGTCGGCGGCTCCAGCGGCGGTGCCGCGGCAGCCGTGGCCGCCGGAATAGGGCCTTTGGCCCAGGGCAGTGACCTGGGTGGTTCGCTGCGCGTGCCGGCCGCTTTTTGTGGAGTGGTCGGCCTTCGCCCGTCACCGGGGCGGGTGCCTGATTACCCGAGTCCGCTCAACTGGGACGACCTGGCAGTGCAAGGGCCGATAGCCCGCACCATAACGGATACCGCGCTGTTTCTGGACGCCATGTCTGGCCCGGACGAAAGAAGCCCGGTATCCCTGCCCAGGGAAGCAGCTCCGTTTCTTAAGTCGGCACAAAACCCCGAAGCAAAAAAACTGAAAATCGCCTGGACTGACAATCTGAACCTGATGCCGGTTGACCCGGTCATACTGAAAGAAGCAAGAAAGGCGATTGATGTATTTCGCGGTCTGGGCTGCGAGGTGGCAGAAGACTGCCCCGACTTCAGTGGGGCCAAAGAAACGGCGTTAATTCTGCGGGGAGTGCGCTTTGTCGCCGTGTACGGAGACCAGTACCGGGACGACCCCGAATTCAAGCGCTGGGTGAACCCTCTGGTTACAGGCAATATTGAGCAGGGGCTGAAGCTGACGGTTCAGGAGATAGCCTGGGCGCACCGGCAGCGTTCCGAGATATGGAATAAGGTGAGGACATTCTTCGAAAAATATGATTTACTGTTGATGCCAACGGCGCCAATCCCACCGTTCCTTGCCGAGGTAAAATTCCCCACTGAAATCGCCGGCAAGCCCATGAAAAATTATCTGGACTGGGCCATGCTGACTTACGCCATCACCATGACCGGACATCCGGCGGTATCTGTGCCCTGTGGGCGGACGGAAAAAGGGCTGCCGGTCGGATTGCAGATAGTGGGCAGGCGTCACGGCGAAGCCTCTCTCCTGAAAGCGGCGGTAGCGTATGAGCAGGCAGCGCCTTGGGCGGATAGAAGGCCCCCTCTGAAATAAGCGGGGATTCTTCAACTTTTACCTTCCTGGGTAAAGCCTGGTTTATTCTCCGGCCAGCTGTTGAATTACCCTGGCGATGACCGACCAGTCCTTGCTCCCGTAGCCAGCGGCTCTAGCCGCCTCAACCAGTTGCCGGGTCAGGCTGCCGGCCAGCAGCGGGATATTGGTTGCCTCGGCTGCCGAAAGGATGAGACCGAGGTCTTTGGCCATGAGGTCAGCAGTGAAGCCGGGGGCAAAATCATCGTTGGCCGGACTGCCGGGGATGACGTTGGGGTAGGGCACCCTTGTCTGCAGCACCCAGCTATTTCCGGAACTGGCGCTCATGACTTCGTAAAGGACCTTGGGGTCAGCACCGAGCTTGACGCCAAACAGGAAGCCCTCAAACAAGCCCACGCCGGCAGTGGCGGCGGCCAGATTGTTGGCCAGCTTGACCACCTCGCCCATGCCCACCTCGCCGACGTGAATGACCTTCTCTCCCATAACGTCCAGTATGGGTTTACACTGGTCAAAGAGTTGTTTTTTACCGCCCACCATTATGGAGAGAGTGCCATCAGCGGCTTTGGGCGGAGCCCCGCTCACCGGTGCGTCCATCATATCTATTCCCTTATCAGCAGCCGCAGCGGCTACCTTGCGGGTCACAATCGGGTCGATGGTGCTCATATCGATTATGATATTGCCCTTTTTCAACCCGGCAAGAATGCCATCGTCGCCGAACATTAGCTGCTCCACGTGGGGAGACGAGGTCACCATGGTGATGACAACCTCTGAATTTTCGGCCACCTCACGCGGCGAACCGGCAGCCTTGGCGCCGGCTTTAACCAGTTCCTGAACCGGCCCGGGCCGTATGTCATACACAATAAGCTGATAGCCTGCCTTGGTCAGGTTCAAAGCCATCCCTTTGCCCATATTTCCCAGGCCGATAAAACCGAGTTTTTTCATTACTCCTCCTTTAACAGGTATAATGGGCGATTTACAATCTATTTCTTCTTGACCGACTCTCTGACCGCCTGGGCGATATCCCGGGCGGATATTTTGTATTCTTCTTTCAGTTCCGGCACGGTACCGGATTGACCGAAACGGTCCTGTATGCCGACCCGTTTTACCGTCGCTGTTGCGGTCTCCGCTACTATCTCGGCCACCGCCCCGCCCAGGCCACCGATAACGCTGCTGTCTTCCACGGTGACGATGGCGCCGGTCTCCTTGGCGGCTTTAATAACTGTCTCTTCATCTATCGGTTTGATGGTGTGCATGTCCAGCAGACGTACCTTGGTGCCTTCTTTGGCCAGCGTATCGGCGGCTTCCAGCGCGTCAGAGAGCATCATGCCAGTGGAGATAATAGTGGCGTCGCTGCCATCGGTCAGCGGCACTGCCTTTCCCAGTTCAAATGGAAAGTCATCACGGTATATGGTCGGCACGGCCGGATTGGAGATGCGCAGGGCCGCTGGCCCTGCATGCTCGACGAGGGCTCTGGTCATTTTCTTTGTCGATACGGGGTCGGCGGGGGATACGAGTATCAGGTTGGGTATGGCACGCAGGGCGGCGATTTCCTCAATCATCTGGTGCGACCCGCCCATAAAAGGCCAGAGCATGCCGGAGTTACAGAGGACGATTTTAACATTTAACTTATCAAAAGCTACGTTTTGCCGTATCTGGTTGTACGCCCGCCCAACGGCAAAGATGCTGTGGCAGTGGGTGAACGGCAGGTAGCCACCTCCCGCCATACCGGCGGCGGTGGTGATGAGGTTTGCCTCGGCAATGCCAACATCATATACCCGGTCAGGGTGCTCTTTCTGTAGCAGGTCGCCCGCGGCGCCGTGGGGAAAATCGCCGTACAGGAGCACTATCTTATCGTTTTTCTGGGACAGCTCCACCATTTCCTCGTGGTAAGCCTGGTACATGGCTTTCATCTCACCCAGTGGTTCCAGAACATAATTCAATTTCATTTTTCACTCCCTTATGGTCTTTTTGTTATTGGCGCAGGGCCGCTTATTTGAGTGCCTTCATTGCCTCGGTGTACATTTCGTCGGTAATATTGCCGAAGTGCAGGTTCTTGTGCTCGAAAGAAGGCACTCCCTTGCATTTGACGGTGTGGGCGATGATAGCGTGTGGTTTGCCCTTGACTTTGTCTGCGTTTCCCAGAGCGGTGAGGATGGCTTCAAAGTCGTGGCCGTCAATCTCGGTGGTATCCCAGCCGAACGCTTTCCACTTATCCACCCACGGCATCATGTTTAGCCTGTCCTCAACCGTGCTGCCGGACTGGAATTTATTGTGGTCGATGATGGCGATGAGGTTGTCCACTTTGTAGTGGAACGCTGCCATGACTGCTTCCCATATCTGTCCTTCATTGCTCTCTCCATCCCCGACGATGCAGAAAACGCGGTAGCGAGGGGTGGCGCGGCCGGACGAATCTTTGGGAGCACCGATGCGGGCCGCCATAGCCTCACCCAGGGCAAAGGACAGTCCCTCGCCCAGTGAGCCGCCGGAATATTCGATGCCGGGCACGATACGTTCCGTATGCGCCTGCAAAGTGGCCCCCATCTGGCCATAGGACCGGTAAAGTTCTTTAGAAAAGTAGCCGGCCTCACCGAGGGCGGCGTAGACTGTCTCGCAGCAATGGGCTTTGGAGACGATGAGCCGGTCCCTGTCCGCCATTTCCTGGTTTTGGGGGTCGTGTTTCATGTGGTGGAAGACCAGCGCGGCGATAATATCCGCCTGCGAAAACGAACCACCTATCCACCCCAGCTTGCCGGCCCTGATCATTTCCACAGCGTCTCTGCGGATAATCTTGGCCTTTTCTGCCAGTTTCTGAATCAGTTTTTCATCGTGGGCCATAACTTCAATACCTCCTGTAGTTTGCTAGACATATATTATATTGATGGCACCATTGGCGCAAATCATTTTGTTTCTATATCAAAATAAAAGGGGAAGGTGCCAAAGATAATTTGTTAATTCCTTCCCCTTCCATAGTGCTTGGTTCGATGACAGCGGGATACTGTGAGTATTATCTGCGCTGCAATCGGGCTGGTTATTACAGTATCTCGTTTATCGTTTTTATCAGTTTTTCCTCGTTGGGAATCCAGTAATCTTCCAGGACCACTCCGTAAGGTACCGGCGTATCCGGTGCGTTAACCCGCTTTATCGGGGCATCAAGATAATCAAATCCTTTGTCGGCTACTATCGCTGCCACTTGCCCGGCAAAGCTGCCTGTTTCACATTCCTCGGTAAAGACAACCAGGCGGCCCGTCTTCTTTACCGAGTTCAATACCGTCTCTTTATCAAAGGGCACTATGGTGCGCGGGTCGATAACTTCGATGCTGATGCCCTTTTCTTTCTGTAGCGTTTCCGCTGCATTCAGCGCCCTTGTTACCATAGCGGCCGTGGCGACTACTGTAACATCTTTCCCTTCCCGCTTGATGTCTGCCTGTCCCAATGGGATAAGGTACTCTTCTTCTGGAACGTCGCTCTTGGGGCCGGCCCACATTAAGAACTTGTGCTCGAAGAACATCACTGGGTTGTCATCTCTGATGGCAGTCTTGAGCAGCCCTTTGGCATCGTAGGCGTTTGATGGCAGGACAATCTTCAGCCCCGGGATGCTCATCATCATACCCTCGATGCTCTGCGAATGCTGGGCGGCGGAGCGTCGGCCGGCGCCAGTGAGAGCGTCCATGGTGAGGGGCATTTTAATCTTGCCCCCGAACATGTATTTCATCTTGGTCATCTGGTTCATGATTTCGTCCCAGGCTATGCCCAGGAAGTCGGCGAAGCGCATCCGCGCAATCGGCCTCATGCCGGTGATGGCGGAGCCGATGGCGGCACCAAGAATGGCCGCCTCGGAGAGGGGGGTATCCCTGACCCTGTCTATGCCGTATTTCTGATACAGGCCACCGATTTCGCCCATCAGGCCACCCATCGGGCCCACGTCCTCGCCAATGATGAATACCGAGGGGTCCCTGGCCATTTCCTCGTCTAGGGCTTCACCAATCGCCTGTCGAATATTAATTTCTCTCATTCCCGTCTCCTATGTGTAAACGTTTTCCAGGGTTTCTTCCAGTTCCGGGAAGGGGCTGTCATGAGCGAATTTCATGGCCGCTTCCATTTCGGCAAGCGCTTCTTTGTCAATGTCATCAGCCTGCTTCTCCGTCAGCACCTTCATTTCCAGGAGCTTTGCTTTGTAGCTGATAATGGGGTCTCTTTTCATCCATTTTTCGATTTCTTCTTTGGGTCGGTAGGCCCCGGAATCTCCCTCAAAATGGCCGCGGTAGCGGTATGTCTTGGCCTCGATGAGGGTCGGGCCCTGCCCCTTCCGCGCTCGGTTGACCGCCTCCCCCGCTGCCTCATAGACCGCCATGACGTCCATTCCATCGACCGCCACCCCGGGGATTCCATAGCCAACAGCCCGGTCGGCAACATTGGGTATATTCAGCGAGGTGCTGGTGGGCACGGAAACCGCCCACAGGTTATTCTCGCAGATGAAGACGACCGGCAGGTGCCAGACTGAGGCCAGGTTTATTCCTTCGTGAAAGCGGCCTATGTTCGAGGCACCGTCACCGAAGAAGCAGATGGTGACCTGGTCGGTTCCCCTCATCTGGGTGGAAAGCGCGGCGCCGGTGGCAATCGGGATTCCGGAGCCAACTATGCCGGCTGCGCCCAGCATGCCTATATCGAGGTCGGCGATGTGCATGGAACCGCCTTTGCCCAGACAGTAGCCGGTTTTCTTGGCGAACAGCTCCGCCATCATCTTATCGGATTCACCGCCCTTGGCGATTAGGTGCCCATGTCCGCGATGGGTACTCATTATGTAGTCCTCTTTTTTCAGGTGAGCGATTGCCCCGGTGGCCACCGCTTCCTCACCGATATAGAGATGGACACTGCCGGGAATATTGCCATCAGCGAACTCGCGGGCAACGCGTTCCTCGAACCGCCGGATGCGAACCATAGTGCGAAACATCCATATCATCTTTTCCTTGTCAATAGCCATAGTTGCCCCCTTATCTGTTAGTGGGATTAATCACGGGGTATAAGAGTGAGAAACGGTTTTAAACACCACACGTCTCAATCCGTCCTAACTATTATATAACATCCATTTCTGAAATATGAAATTCGGTTACCACGACCGTATTGTCTGCGATATACCGCCGTCGACCACCAGTGAGGTTCCCGTGATGTACTTCGCCTCGTCGGAGTTGAGAAAGAGGGCGGCATTGGCGGTGTCCCAGCCTTCACCCTGATGGCCCATGGGGCACATGGCATCGCGGCGGCGCCACATTTCTTCCACGTCGCCCCCCGCCCAGGCATCCTTGTTGTAGTAATGAGCCTGCGGGGTCTTCATCAGCCCGGGAAGGATGACATTGCAACGAATGCCTTTGGTGGCATACTCAAGGGCGATATCTCTGGTGAGGGCGATAACCGCTGACTTTGATGAGGCATAGGCGCAGTTGGGCAGGGTGAAGCGTATGGCACCCACCGAGGCGATATTGGTTATGGAGCCGCCTCCCTGCTTAAGCATCTGTGGGATGACGTATTTGCTGGTGAGAAACATGCTCTTCACATTGACCATCATCACTTTATCCCATGTATCTTCCTCGGTCTCAACGACACCACCCCACTGCCCGATGCCCACGTTATTATGCACGATGTCAACCCGGCCGAACTTCTTCACGCAGGTATCGACCATTTTCTGGCAGTCATTGGCTTTGGAGACGTCGGCCTGGAAGGTGATGCATTCGCCGCCTTCCTGGTCAATCATTTTTTTGGTTTCTTCGGCGGCCTCGAGGTTATAGTCAACAGCCATTACCTTGGCACCTTCCCGCGCAAAGACAACTGCTGTCGCTTTGCCGTTGCCCATGCCGGGAAGTACCGAACCCGCTCCGGTAACGATGGCCACTTTGCCTTTCAATCTATCTCCCATTTTGAATCCTCCTCTCTCTGTTCACTATTTCTTATCGGAAGGCCACGACCTTTGGGTTGCGGAAAGGCCCCCGTCAACCCGCAGAGTCGTGCCGGTGATGTACTTTGAATCGTCGGAAGGCAGGAAGAGGGCAGCGTGGGCCACATCCCAGGATTCGCCCTGCTTGCCAGTGGGGCTCATGGCATCGCGGCGCTGCCACATAAGCTCAACGCTGCCGTCGCCGTAGGCATCCGGATTGTAGTATTCGACCATCGGGGTCTTCATCATCCCGGGCAGGATGGCGTTGCAGCGGATACCCTTGTCGGCATACTGAATGGCGACCTCACGGGTGAGAGCAATCACCCCGGCCTTGCTCACCGAGTAGGCAAGGGCCGGCGCCGGCTGGCATCTTATGGCGCTTAGCGAGGAAATATTGATGATAACGCCGCTTCCCTGCTTCTCCATGTAGGGCAGGGTATACTTGCAGGTGAGGTACATGCTTTTCAGGTTGACGTTCATGGTCTTGTCCCAGATATCCTCGGCCAGTTCTACCGGCCCGTCATAACCGCCCATTCCCACGTTATTATGCACGATGTCAACCCGGCCGAACTTCTTCACGCAGGTCTCGACCATTTTCTGGCAGTCGCTGGCTTTGGAAACATCGGCGTAGAATGAAATGCAGGTGCCGCCTTCCTTTTCAATGATGCGTTTGGTTTCCTCCGCAGCCTCTAGGTTGTAGTCGGTTGCCATGATTTTGGCGCCTTCCCGGGCAAAGATAATGGCGGTTGCCTTGCCGTTACCCGTCCCGGCCAGGATTGAGCCGGCGCCGGTGATAATGGCCACCTTGTTTTTCAGACGTTCTCCCATAGCTCACCTACCTTATAAGCGATTGAGAAAATATCGCTTGCTTCCGTATATTTGTGTCTATCCTCAGGGAATCAGCAGCACTTTTCCGGCCTCACCGCTTTCGGCCATCTTGAAAGCCTGCTCAAATTCAGCCAGCGGGAAGCGGTGCGTTATAATCGGCAGCGGGTCAAACCGGCCCGTATCCAGCATGGCCCTGAGCTGCCACCATGTCTGCCAGACTTCACGGCCGAATACGCCTCGAACTGTGGCTTCCTTGAGTATGATATTGGGGTGGAAGTTGAACTCCATTGGTCCCGGTGGAACACCTACCAGGCTTACCCGACCCTCGCGTTTCAGCACGTCAAAACACATTCTGGTGGCTTCGGGGTGACCGCTGAGCTCGATTGACACGTCCACGCCAAAGCCGTCAGTGGCATCCTTGATTGTCTTGACCGGGTCCTGCTCTTTGGGATTGATGATGGTGGCGTCAGGAAAGACCTTCCGTGACATTTCGACCCTTTTGGGTGCCACCTCAATGCCGAACATTTTGGTAGCCCCGAAGACCCTGGAGGCGCCGAGGGCAAACATGCCAATGGGCCCGCAGCCAAAAACAGCTACACTTTTGCCGTTAATCGGCCCGGACATAACGCTGTGGACTCCAACGCCAACGGGCTCGTGGATAGCGCCGAGTTCGTAGGAGGTACCCGCCGGATGTTTCCAGCAGACGTGTGCGGGCACGGCCATGTACTCGGCAAAGGCGCCGCCAATTGTGTGGCCGAGAAGGCCCATATTCAGGCAGTTAAGAGCGGCGCTGTTCTGGCAGTAATAACATTCCCCACAAAAAATGTGTGGCTCTGGAGAAACCAGGTCGCCCTTTTTTATGCTGGTCACGCACTTGCCCACTTCCACCACATCACCGCAGGTTTCATGGCCGACAACAATAGGCAGTTGACACATTTTCATTATATTGGGTGACGAATGATAGGCGTGGATGTCACTGCCGCATATCGTGGTGCCCTTAATCTTAACCAGAACATCCTTGGGTCCGATTTTGGGCACATCAACATCCTTGTATTCGAATCCTATAGCTTCGCTTGTTTTTACCAGTGCTTTCATTCAGGCACTCCCCTTTTCTTATCAAATTTGACCGTCAGATATTTCATTCTGCATTGCCCATAAAAAGCCCCCTGTAATTTTCTCTTTTAATTCATTACAGGGGGTCGAAGAGACTTTTGGTGTGTTCTGATATGCTGGGTTACGATAAACCTGGGAACCATTGGTATTGCAATCAAACCAGCGGTATCAGCACATATCATTTCCCATTATACCTTCATATCTTACCGGCGCTGAGTTCATCAATAAGTACTATTTCCCGCCCTTGTTCAAGCCCTCCAGCAGTTTATCGGCAGCTTCTATGGCGGACATGCCGGGTGTGACGCCCAGCTTCTTGGCTGCCTCATTGACCACGGAAATCTGGCCCTGCTCATAGGTGCTCTTGCCGTTGCCAATTTTGGCCGACATGGCGGCGACTGCCGCCGCCGGGATACCGTTCTTATCGAGGAATTTCAGGCCGGCAATGCCGGCATCGTTCTTTCCCATACCGGCGTCATTGCCGATCATGGCACCAATGCCCGCATGCAGCGAAATCTCGCCGACGTTTATCCCGCAGTGGGAGCCATCAACAAAGACATCGCCTTTGTTGCTTTCATCCATTGCCGCTGCGGAATCGGCGAGGACAATCTTGCGGCCTTCTGCTTCTTTTACGATTGTTTTCTGTTCAGCCAATTTTACCTCCCCTTTTAGTAGCCACTTTCACGGTGTTTCAGGAGATTCCTTCGAACATCTTGTCAGCGGCTTCTTTAGCCGACATGCCAACCGTAACCCCCATTTTCTTGGCTACCTCATTTACTGCCGATATGACACCCTCGTTGTAGGTGGATTGGCCAACGCCGATTTCAGCAGACATTGCTGCTACGGCTGCAGCCGGAATACCGTGTTGATCAAGAAATGCCAGGCTCGCTATCCCGGCGTTCTCCAGGCCAATGCCGGCATCGTTGCCGATGGAGCCACGGGCGCCGTTTGGGAGTATATAGTCGGGAGCTATATTGGCCCCGCAGTGAGAGCCGTTGACGACGATGTCATTTTTGTTGTCTTTGGTAATCGAGGTGGCTGAGTCGGCAATGACGATACGCAGTCCACCTGCTTCTCTTACCACTTTATGCACTTCATGCACCATGTTATCCTGCCTCCCCGTTTTGTTAGTTGCTATCTGATACTGGTTGCTAACGTATCATCTGGCTGGGTAACCAGGTGATAATCTGTGGGAAAATGGTGAAGATGGTCAGCCCGATAATAATCAGTGCTACATGTGGCAGTACACCTCTGATGATGTCTCCCATGGTGACACCGAGCTCCGGGTCACAGGCGCCGCGGCAGATGAATATTCCGGAGGCGAAAGGCGGCGTCATGAAAGCCATCTGAAGGTTCACGCAGACCATGATGGAGAACCAGAGGATTGGGAACCCCGCTGCCTGGGCAATGGGGGTGATAATGGGTACCATGATGTAGACAATCGCTATCCATTCGATGAACATGCCCATTATGAAAATAATGAACATGATGATGGCAAATACACCCCACTTGCCGCCAGGGGCACTCAGGATGATATCGGCCATAACATCCCGGCCACCTCCACCGAGAAACACTGCGCTGAAGGCAACGGCCATGGTGACGATGACGAAGATAAAGCCGCAGGCTCGCATGGTAATAAGAGAAGCCTCTTTCAGCGTTGTCAGGCTGAAACGCCGGTAGGCAATGGCCAGCATAGTGGCCATGAAGGCACCGACAGCAGCGGCTTCAGTAGGTGGTGCTATGCCTGCGAAGATTACTCCCAGTACCGACAGGATGAGGATGGCGACTGGCACGATGGAGGTAAGCAACATGGCTGTTTTTTTCATGAACGGAACTTTTCTATCTTCAACCGGTACGGCCGGTGCAATTTGCGGCTGTAAATAGCTACGTATAGCAATGTAGATGATGTACAGGCCGGACAGGGTGAATCCGGGTAGAAACGCACCGAAGAAAAGCTGG
>Ga0209536_100015640_pt1 | contig 10823 bp, 9 predicted proteins | sample DeeMarSeWOR28_12_FD_187461 | JGI IMG/M metagenome (GOLD analysis project Ga0209536, IMG submission 187461) | Marine sediment microbial communities from White Oak River estuary, North Carolina - WOR-2-8_12 (SPAdes) (version 2) | ecosystem: Environmental > Aquatic > Marine > Intertidal zone >...
CAATTTTGGGCAAAAATTTCGTTTTAAAGCGAGGAAATTTGCGCGCTATTTTGAAAATTACGGGAGATATCAACAAAAATTTCTTCTTGCGGCATGAATGCATTAGTGTTAGAATTTGCGCGAACCGACAAGGGAGGGTAAATAATGTCTAATAAATTAAGGATCGGATTGCCCAAGGGAAGCCTCCAGGGATCCACTTTTGAGCTTTTCAGGAAAGCGGGCTGGAACATCAAGGCCTCTTCCCGCTCCTACTACCCGGCAGTGGATGACCCGGAGCTTGAGGTCATGCTCAGCCGCGCCCAGGAAATGGCCCGCTACGTGGAAAGCGAAGTGCTGGACTGCGGGTTGACCGGCATTGACTGGGTGATCGAGTCCGGCTGTAAAGTGAAGAAGGTCGCGGACCTGGTCTACGCCAAGCAGGGCCTGCGCAAGGTGCGCTGGGTGCTGGCCGTGCCGGACAATTCCAGGATAAAGAACGTGAAAGACCTTAAGGGGAAAAGGATCGCGACCGAACTGGTCAATACCACCAAGAAGTACCTGAAAGAGAACAAAGTAACGGCCCAGGTCGAGTTCTCCTGGGGCGCGACCGAGGCCAAGCCGCCGGAGCTGGCGGACGCCATCGTGGAGCTGACCGAGACCGGCTCTTCCCTCAAGGCCAACCGCCTCAAGATCATCGACACCGTGCTTGAATCCAACACGGTGGTGATCTCCAATGCCGCCTGCCTGAGCGATCCCTGGAAAAAGGACAAGCTCAACAACCTCATCCTGCTCCTGAACGGGGCGCTGGTGGCCGAGACCAAGGTGGGGCTCAAGATGAACGTGATGAAGGGCCAGCTGCGCAGCCTGCTCAAGATCCTTCCCGCGCTTCAGACCCCGACCGTGGCCGAGCTCTCCAACCCCTCCTGGGTGGACGTGGACACGGTGGTGGATGAAAGTGTGGTGCGGGAGCTCATTCCCCGGCTGAAGAAAGCGGGCGCAAGGGGGATCGTGGAATACCCCCTCAACAAGGTCATCGACTGAGGCCGATGATCCTCTGGCGCAGGTCCTCCGTCACTTCCTTATAGACGTCATAGGCCTGGGCCGTCTTTTTTTTCTCGATGTAGGGCCCCATCTCCATGGGCTTGCCGAAATTTATCGTGATCGGATGCGGGTAAATGATGATGGAGCCGGTGGGCATGACATCGATCGTTCCCGAAATGCGGACCGGCACCAGCGGCACCCCCGTTTCCACGGCCAGGAGCCCCACCCCGGTGTGGAAGGGCAAAAGGTTGCCGTCGGGTGAACGCAGGCCTTCGGGATGGATGAAAACCGAGGCTCCCGCCCTGACAATGCGCGCCGCCGCCCGCAGGGCGCTAAAAAAATCGCGTTCGGTATCGATCCTGACCATGTTGCCGTAGGTCTTCATAAAGAACCCCATAAAGGGCTGGTCCAGGAAAAAACTGGTGGCCACGGTGTAAAGCTTCTCTTTGCGTTTCCCCAGGGCCCAGGCCACGGTCACGAAATCCATGGTGGAAAGATGGTTGGGAGCAAGTATATAGGGCGGTTTGGCCGGAAGGTTCTCCAGGCCCAGGACCTTTTCCGGACAGTAAAAGCGCAGCGGGATAGAGGAAGCAGCGTAGAACAGCGGCCGCAGATGACGGTGCCAGCTCAGGTGTTTGGTAAGCTCGTCAGCCGGGACCGGCTCGTCCATGCCCAGGCGTTTCCGCCAGTAGCCGGAAGTGTCCTGGTCGTTCATTTTCCCTTTTTCGCCAGCATCTCCCTCACGATATTGATGACATCGTTGAGGGTATTTATCTCCGCCAGTTTGTCCTCGGGAACGTCCAGGCCGTATTTCTTGTCCAGGGCCGCGAAGATCTCCACCCCCAGCAAGGAATCGACCCCCAGGTCAGTAAAAATATTGGCGTTGACGTCGATCTTCTCCTCGGGGACCTTGATCACCTTGGAAACCAGCCCCTTGATCTCCTTGGCCAGCTGATCGTCAGGCATCGATATTCATCTCCTTTCTGATCTTGAACCTCTTTATTTTCAGGAGCCGCGTGCGCGGCAGCTCTTCCTTGCGGATCAGGTGCCGGGAGACGCGCTTGAAGGCGGGCAGGTTCTTGTTGCAGTCGTTCACTTCCTTGGCAATGGTCTCTTTGATGAAGTTCTCGTCCTTGTTGCCCAGCTTCTCAAAATGCTCCATGTCCGGCACGACCACCGCCACCACTTCCTCTGTGCCTTTGCGCGCCCCCTCCTTGACCTTGGACCCCAACACGCAGGATTCCTTGATCGAGGGCATCCTGTCCAACACCGCCTCCACCTCATGCGGGTAGACGTTCACGCCCGAGCCGGTAACGATGACGTCCTTGAGGCGGCCGGTGAGGAAGATGTAGCCGTCCTTGTCAATATAACCAAGGTCGCCGCTGTGGAACCAGCCGTTCTTGATGACCTCGGCGGTCAGCTCCGGCCGCTTATAATACCCCTGCATCACGCAGGGGCCTTTGGCCAGGACTTCACCCACCGGGCCATCGCCGGCGATCCTTACCTCCATGCCGATCATGGCCTTGCCCACGGAACCCGGCTTCCGGCACTGCAATGTTTCCAGCCCGAGGATGGGAGCGGTCTCGGTCAGCCCGTATCCCTGGAGGATCTTGAACCCCATCAGGTCAAAGTTCTTGCAGAGCTCCGGATCAAAAGCCACGCCGCCGGTGATGCAGAAACGGATCTTGTTGCCGAACTTCTTGTGCAGCGGGGCAAAGAGCAGCCTGCCGGCATTGATCCTGAGCACGTATTTGAAGAACTTGGAGAGCGCGAACAGGACCATAAAGATCTTTTTCTTGCCCTGCTCTTCCACCTGCCTCCAGATGCCGTCGTATAACAGCTTAAAGAACATGGGCACGCTGCCCAGTATGGTGGCGTGCGTTTCCGCCAGGGTCTGCAGGATGACGTGGGATTTCAGCGCCTCGGGAATGGTCTTGAGGGATCCCCGGTAAAAAGGGATCAGGATGCCCGCGGTGGTCTCAAAGGCGTGGTGCGCGGGAAGCACCGTCAGCCAGCTGTCCTTGGGATCGATGTAGATCAAGGTGGTCCCGCCGATGACGTTCCACATCAGGTTGCGGTGGGAGAGCATGACCCCCTTGGGGATGCCGGTCGTCCCTGAGGTGTAGACGATCGAGGCCAGGTCATCCAGTTCGACCTTGTTCTCAGGAACAGCGCCAGCCGCCGGCAGATCCTCCATGTCCTCCATGAAGATCGTTTTCCCGTCGACACAGGTACCCTTGGGGTAATCCACGTATTTCTGGGAAAGGACGATCACCTTGGGCTCGGAATCCTTGATCAGGGGCTCGATGTCCTCTTTCTTCTGCATGGAATCCAGGGGAACATTGGTCGCTCCCATGCTGGCAATGGCCAGATAGGAGATCGCCCATTCCGGCCGGTTCTCCGAGATCAGCGCGACCCGGTCGCCCTTGGCAACGCCCATTTTGGCCAGAGCGGACTGGATCTTTTTGGCCATCTCGCCTACCTGGCGGTAAGTATATTTCCGGTATTTCCCGTCAGGCCCTTTCATCTGATAAGCAACATTGTCCCCGTACTTTTCAACGTTCTGCGCCAGCATATCCTTGATCGTGATCAGATCCATTCTAATACCTCCGTTTACAATTTACTTGAACTAAAACCGATTTTAACATCCCGTGCTTGTCATGGCAAGCCGATTTTGCTAGAATCTCCACAACAGGAGGAAGATCATGAAAAAGCTTCTGGCTCTTTCCCTCATCTTTTTTCTCGCGGCCAACAGCGCCTTTGCCATCTACGCTCCCCGGGCCATGGGCATGGGAGGGGCCTTTACCGCTATTGCCGACGACGCCTATGCGGCCTACTGGAACCCGGCCGGCCTGGCCATTAATCCCGGGGTCGAACTTTCCGGCAGCTACCAGATGACCAACCGCAACACCCAGATCGGCGATAATGCCTTTGCCCTCAAAGGCTGCTTTGAGGTCCCCATGAACCCGTTCGCCTGGATCGCGGGCGTGGGACTGGTCTCCATGTTCGCCTACCAGGGCGCCAAGTACCTGGGCGAGGAGGGCGTGGTCAAAAAGGGCTGGGGACGCGGCGGCAACATCTCCGAAAAAGAGGAATCCATGGCCGAGGACGTCAAGGAAGAAGAGGAGAAACAGATCGCCGAGACCGGCGAGGCCAAGCGCGAGCCCATCTCCCGCAAGGAGTTCGCCAAGTCCGCGGCCAAGAAAGCGGGCAAGACCACCATCCAGGTGGCGGACAAGCTGGCCAAGGTGGCGGTAAAAGAGGCCGCCCGCCAGACCCGCCACTACTATTATGCCCCGCGCTGGTACCGGCCCAACTACTACGAGCCGAATTACTGGGACGACCGCTATGATTACCGGGAAAAGGAATTGACCCCGCAGGGCAAGGCCCAGTTCGCCCTGGGCATCAGCGTGATGTCGGACCAGAACGCCATCCTTGACCAGAACACCAACTGGTACTCGTTCTCGGTCGCCTCCGGCTGGGGGGAGATCGCGGCCCTGGGCGCGAATTTCAACGTCTACGACCTCAAGGTCCCCAGCCTCAACGTGCGGGGAATGGGCGTGGGAATGGACGTGGGGGCCCTGCTGCGGATATCCGACGCCCTTTTCTTCGGAGCCACCGCCAAGGAGCTGCTGACCACTGATATCCAGTGGGAGAACGGCACGGTCACCCGCTACCAGACCAGCGTCAACGTGGGCGCCGGCCTTAACCCCATCCGCCAGATGACGCTCTGTGCTGACGTGCACAACGTTTTTGGCCAGGGCGGCAGCGACCCGACCATGCACTACGGCGTCGAGGTGCGGCCGGTCTACGGCCTGGCCCTGCGCGCCGGCCTGTCCGATGAGAACAAGACCGCCGGCATCGGCGTCGGCGTCGGCCAGCTCATCATTGACTACGCCTACCTGGGCGGGGCTTTCAACCGCACCCAGATGGTGGGGGTCAGCTGGAACATATAGGGGAACATGCTGTCTGACGTTCTGGACCCAAAACGGCCAAACACCTGGCCCAATCTGAACCGCCTGAAATACCACGCCTGCAAGGACTGGATAAAGCACAATTTCAAGGACCTCCTTGGCACCCTGCGCAAGCTCCCGGGCGAGCCAGTTGATCCCTGGAACCTTCTGGGATATGCCTGCATCGACAAGAACCTTTACGCGGAAGCGGTCGCCATCTATGACGAACTTTTCAAAAAGACCCACAAGGAACACGGCAACATCGGCCTGCCCGCGTATTTCCGGGGGATCGCCCATTTCCTGCAGGGGCTTTTTCAGGAGGCCTACCAGGATTTCAAGATCGCCCGGCAGTTCGAGATCCAGACCAAAAAGGTGAACGGCTTCTCCGCCCGGGCCATCGCCTACATGGAAGAGACCCTCTTCCCCACGCGGGAAATGATCAAAAAGAACCACGCCCGCCTGATCAAGGACCTCAACATCCCCCGCTCGCTTGACCGCGCCATCGGCCCCAACATGCTGCGCACCATCCATAAATGGAACTCCGCCACCCCCCTCTTTTCCCAGGGCATTTCCCAGGGCGGCGGATACTTCCTGACCCTCAGGAACGACCGCGGCCAGACGCGCGGGGTCGCCATCGACCCTGGCTATGACTTCTTTGACATCTTCCGCGACCTCGGCCTGGGGATCGCCGACATTGACGCCATCATCATCACCCACGACCATGACGACCACACCGAGTCCGTGGAAGGGATCCTGTCCCTCCTGGCCAAATACAATGACCACAACGAACAGAAGAGGTCAAAGGTGATCGACATCTTCGGTTCGGCCGGGACCCTGCTCAAGTTCCACGGCCTGCTCTCCGCCACCGACCTTTTCGGCAACCGGGAGATAAACTTCAAACTGCTGGTGCCGGGCGCTGACATCACCGAGATCGAGGGCGTTCCGCTCATGGATAAATACGGCTTCACCCTTGCGGTGAAGCCCGCTCACCACGCCGAACGCTGGACCAACCAGGAATCCTCGGTGGGGGTGGTCATCAGCACCAACATCCGCGACATCAAGAACGGAGGGAACCTCAAGATCGGCATCACCGGCGATACCCGCTACGAGGTGGGGATCGGCCGTGAATACAAGGACTGCCAGGTCCTGCTCCTCAACATCGGCTCGGTGGAAAAGGAAGAGGGCAAGATGCTAAGCCAGCATCTGGGCATGCTGGGCTGCATCAATCTCCTCAAAGAAGCCCGGCTGGGCAAGCCCCTGCTCGGGATCCTGACCGAGTTCGGCGAGGAATTCTCGGGCAAACGCGAGATCATCGGCCGCATCCTGGAGAACTGGGCCCAGCCCATGTCCGGGGCTAAAACCCGGGAGCTCAAGGTCATCCCCGCCGACATCAACCTTGAGGTCCGGCTGGAAGACCTTAATGTCCGCGAGACCGACACCAATGTATTCTTCCCCTATACCATGATCGAGATCGATGAGTCCAACCCGGAGACCCTGAGGTACACCTTTAATGGTTAACAGCGCCGCCGTGCTCAGGGAATCCAAGGTCGACCCCAAAGGCCGCGAGGTCGAAAGCCGCGTGGTCCTTACCCCTCCCCTGCTCAAGGCGCTCATTTTGCGCTGCGGCAACGCGGAATTCTTTGTGGAAAAGGGTGCCGGGGAAAAGCTCGAGTTCACTGACAGCGCTTATGAAGGAGTGGGAGCAAAGATCGTCTCCCGCCAGGAGGCGCTTTCCAAAGACGTGATACTGGGCGTCAAAGAGACCCGGCTCGCGGACCTCAAGCTCCTGCGCGACAACCTCTGGGTCTCCTACCATCATTTTGCCCAGAGCAAAGCGCGCACCGAAGCCGCCCTCAAGACCAGCAAGGAAAAGGGCAGCGTATTCCTCGGGCTGGAGACCATGGAAACGCAAAAGGAAGGAACTCCCTTTTTCCCCTGCCTGGCGCCGATGAGCGAGGCCGCGGCCAAGGTCATCGCCCGCCACGCGGATGAATACGCCCTTCTCAAGAAAAAGATCATCACCAGCGGTCTGCCGGAAACTGGCCTGCGCGGGGTCAAGGCCGTGATCCTGGGGGGTGGTAGCGTAGGCAAGACCGCTGCCGAAGAGTTCTCAGAAAGGGGCTGTGAAGTGATCCTCCTGGAAAAGATCGCCTCACGCACCAGAACGCTTGCCCAGTACTTCAAGAGCCACGAGATAAGATACCCCAAGGTGAACGTCCTGCCCATAAGCCCGGAGAACCTGCGCTCCAGCGTGCGCGGCGCTTTTTTCCTGGTCTCGGCCATGTACACCTCCGGCAAAAAACCACAAAAAATGGCGACGGTCGATGTGCTCAAGACCATGGTGGCGGGCGGATGCGTCTATCCGGTGGACATTGACCAGGGAGGCGGGGTCGAAGGGGTGATCGAGACCAGCATCCTGGACCCCTTTGAGCTGCCGGTCATTCCGGGGACCAAGGTCTTCTTCTTTGCCCCTTCCAACCTTCCTTCTGCCGGCGCCAGGACCGCCTCCGAAGCGCTGGGCACAGTTCTGCTTCCCTATGTCGTAGAGATCATCAACCAGGGCCTGGAAAAAGCCGCGCAAAACGACCCGGCCATAAGATCAGGAATAAATATAAAAGACGGCAAAATCGCGCATCCGGGCCTGGCTTCAGTGTTCCCGACCCTCAAGTAGTCCCTCCGTTTTAAATATCCCCTTTTCTGTGATAATCCCCTTGATGAATCCGGCCGGGGTCACGTCAAAAGCGGGATTTGCGACCCGGATGCCTTTGGGCGCGACCTGTTGGTCACCGATCCTTGTCACTTCTTCAGGCCGACGCTCTTCGATCACGATCCCCTTGCCGGATCGCGCTTTAAGATCAAAGGTCGAGACCGGTGCGGCGACATAGAAAGGTATCCCGTGCGCTTTGGCCAGGACCGCAGCCGCATAAGTGCCGATCTTGTTGGCGGAGTCGCCGTTGCGCGCGATCCGGTCCGCTCCGGTAATGACCAGGTCGATCTTTCCCTTTTGCATGAAATAGCCGACCATGTTATCCGTGATCAGGGTGAACGGGATCTTCGCCTTCTTGAGCTCCCAGGCGGTAAGCCTTGCTCCCTGGAGCCGGGGCCGGGTCTCCGCCGCATAGACATGGATCTTCTTGCCTGCCTCATGCGCGGCCCGGATAACACCGAGAGCCGTTCCGTAATCGACGGTGGCCAGCGCGCCCGCGTTGCAGACCGTCAGGATGCTCATCCCTGACCGGATAAGTTTGGCGCCGTTCCTTCCGATCTTTTTATTGGTTTTAACGTCCTCCTCGGCGATCCTCAACGCTTCTTCCAGGAGCAAACGCTTAAGCCTGGGCAAGGGAAGCCCCCTGCCCGCTTTGGCGATCATTTGCATTCGCTCCACCGCCCATTGGATGTTGACCGCGGTGGGCCGTGAATCCAGCAGCTTTTTCGCCGTCCTTTTGAGGTCGGCAGCGCCCAAGACCATGGCGAAAGCGGCAGCGACGCCAATGGCGGGTGCGCCGCGGACCTTCATCTCCTTGATGGCGGCGACCACCTGATCGACAGTGGAAAGATCAAGGAGGACCAGCTTATGCGGCAATCTGGTCTGATCGACCAGCCGGACCTTGTCTTTGTTCCATTCGATAGTCCTCATTTAAAGAACTCTCTCACCACTTCCCGGTCATCGAGAGCAACTTTCTTCCCCGCGAAATCCTGGAACTTCTCATGCCCGCGGCCCGCGATTAAAACGGTGTCCCCTTTCTTCGCAAGCGCAAGGGCGCGCTCAATCGCTTCCTTTCTGGAGATCCGCGTTTCCCACGTTCTACTTTCTACTTTCAACTTTCTACTTTCCTGTCTTAAGAAGCCCTCTTCAATCTGCTTAATAATCTCCCCCGGATCCTCCCCGTGCGGGTCATCGGTGGTAACGATCACTTTATCAGCCAGGCGAACCGCGATCTCCCCCATCACCGGCCGCTTCTCCCGGTCCCGTTCTCCCGGACAGCCAAAGACCAGGATGATCCTGCCTTTGGTCAATGGCCGGTAAGTCTCGATCAATTTCTGCAGACTGTCCGGCGAATGGGCAAAATCAACGATCACCGAAAAGGGCTGGCCGCAGTCAACGCGTTCCACCCTTCCGGGGACGGCTTTCAGGGCCTCGATCCCCTGCTTGATCGCCTTCTGGGGGATATGCAGGACCAGGCCGCACTGATAGGCGGCAACGATGTTGTATGCGTTGTGCATCCCGATCAAGGGGGTCCGGATCTCCAGCGAATTTATTTTCATGGTCATCCCGTCCTTCCGGATAAGGACGTCCGAGACCCGGGTGTCGAACTCATTGTGCTTGGTGCTGCGCAGTTCATGTTTTGCCTGAGAGACACCGTAGGTTATCACTTCCCCCTTGACCACATCCATCAGGTAGCGGCTGGCGGGGTCGTCCACATTGATAATGGCAATGCCGTCCGCCTTGAGCATCTCAAAAAGTTTCCTTTTGGCGCCCAGGTATTGTTCACGGGTCTCATGGAAATCAAGATGGTCATGGGTCAGGTTGGTAAAGACAGCAACATCAAAATCACAATCGTAGACACGGTCCAGGGCCAGGGCGTGCGAGGAAACCTCCATCACCACATGGCTGACGCCGTTTTTGACCATTTCCGCGAGCAGGGCCTGCAGTTCCAGGGACTCCGGCGTTGTCAGGGCCGTTGGGGCTTCCTTGCCGTCAATACGGGCGCCTACTGTGCCGACCAGGCCGACCTTATGCCCGGCCTGCTTGAGGATGGACTCGATCAGGTAAGCCGTGGTGGTCTTGCCGTTGGTGCCGGTAATCCCGATGAGCTTGAGCTTTTGCGAAGGATGGCCGTAGAACTTATCCGCCAGGTGGGCAAGCGCCTTGCGCGCGGACGGCACCCGTTGAAGCTCAACTCCCGCGGGCACTGCGACTTCTCTTTCCGCCACAATGACCCGCGCGCCTTTTTCGACCGCCTGGGGGATGAAGTCCGCGCCGTCCTGCTTGAAGCCGGGGACAGCGACGAACACATCGCCCGGCTTCACTTTTCTGGAATCATAGGCAATGCCTGAATGCTCCATTGGTCATTCGCCCAAAGAATCTTCGATCCTGCCCTTGGTGATGAGGCTGCGGATATTCTTCCACCCCAGCAGTCCGTACTCAAAAAGATTGTAAAAGAGAGGGCTGTAGGGAAAATCATAGGCGCCGATGAATTTCACCGTCTTTCCCTGAAATCCCTTCTTGAAGCGGTAGACCCCCCAGAGGGGATGCCCCTCCTTGGGATTGACCGGTATCCCCCAGAGATCATAGATCTTATATCCCTTCTCTTTTGCCCAGTTGATGACATGCCAGTGCAGCAGGTGGTTGGGCATGACGTTGCGGTGCTCGGAAAGAGAGGCTCCGTACATGTACCACACGCGGGAACCGAAACAAAAGACGACCACGCAGGCGATGGGCTTATTATTGAAATAAGCCGTGAAAACGGTGCCCATGCCGCGCTGGAAAAGAAGCTCCCGGACCGCCTGATAATAGCTCAGTGGATGGATGAGGAACTGGTCCCGCTGAGCGGTCTGCTTGTACATGCGGTAGAAGGTCTCCACCCCCTTTTCGCCCGCGTCCTCCCGGACCACGACCCCCTTCTTTTCAGCAAGCCGGATATTGTAGCGGGTCTTTTCCTCAAAGCCCATCAGGATATCGTTGGCGTCAGGGGCAAGGTCCAGCAGATAGGTGGCCCGCGGCTGGACCTGCTTGATGGCCCTCACGAAACCGAGCTTGTTCAGGTTCTCCATGACCCCGCTCTGCTCCTCGGGCATGTCCGGGACCTCAGGATCCATCTTCAGGGAAATGGCGCGGTACTTGTCCGC
>Ga0209536_100015642_pt1 | contig 10823 bp, 8 predicted proteins | sample DeeMarSeWOR28_12_FD_187461 | JGI IMG/M metagenome (GOLD analysis project Ga0209536, IMG submission 187461) | Marine sediment microbial communities from White Oak River estuary, North Carolina - WOR-2-8_12 (SPAdes) (version 2) | ecosystem: Environmental > Aquatic > Marine > Intertidal zone >...
CTCTGATGGTGAGGGTATTTGTTTCATCATCTTGGAAAATCTCTCCTACCCGACCTCGGACAAAGGTGACCCCCGCTTGTGCAGTACTCTCATAGAACTCCTCATACCCCTTACCAAAGGTTCGTAAATCAATGTAGAAGACGTAAACCTTGGAATCAGTCTTGTCAACAATCATTCGCGCCTGTTTGATTGCAGTCATACAACAGATTCGTGAACAGTACTTGTTTGTAAGTTCGTCACGGCTACCTACACACTGGATGTAGACAATCTTCTTTGGTTCCTTGAGATCTGATGGTCTGACAACCTGTCCCTGCGTTGGACCAGCTGAATTTAGCATTCGTTCGACCTCCCCCAAGTTGACCACGTTCGGATACTCACCATAGCCATACTCTTGCTTCTTGGTTGCATCAAAGATTTCGAAACCTGTGGCAACAATTATGGTTCCAACCTCAATCTCTATGATGTGTTCATGATCATCATAATTGATTGCTTCTGCTTCACAGACCAGCTTACACTTTCCACAGCGAACAGCATCCACACCAAGACAATTGTCCATGTCTAGAAGGTATGCTGAAGGTACAGCCTGAGCAAAGGGAATGTAGATTGCCTTTCTGTATGATAGGTTTGCTTCAAATTCTGCAGGAATGTCCACTGGACAAATGTTAGAGCAGTCTCCGCAGGATGTGCATTTCTCAATGTCAACATATCTTGGTTTTTGTTTAATCTTCACTCGGAAGTTTCCAACAAACCCGTTAACTTCTTCGACCTCTGCCATTGTCAAGAGTGTGATATTCTCGTGATTGCTGACCTCCGCCATTCTGGGTGTTAGGATGCAACTTGAGCAGTCAAGTGTTGGAAACGTCTTGTCCCAACGACTCATCTTTCCTCCAATACTTGGCTCTCTCTCAACCAGATATACTTTGAAACCCGCATTTGCTAAATCCAAAGATGCAGATATGCCTGCAATCCCTCCACCAACCACCAAGGTCGATTTCTTTATCGAAACCTCTGGTTCAACAAGCGGCTCTAGGAGGCGAGCTCGAGCAATTGCCATTCTTACTAGATCAATAGCTTTCTCAGTGGCTGCTTGAGGGTCATCTGCATGGATCCAACTAACGTGCTCTCTGATGTTAGCAATCTCAAGGAGAAATGGATTAAGTCCGACCTCACGAAGCACTTGCCGGAATGTAGGCTCGTGCATTCTTGGTGAGCATGAAGCGATAACAATGCCATTTAGATTGTGCTTCTTTATACTATCCTTGATAGTCTGTTGTCCTGGCTTGGAACAGACATACTTGTAATCAGATACATACTCTACATTGGGAAGACTCTGAACAACCTCCGTAACACGGTCCATATCAATTACGCCAGCAATGTTACTTCCACAATGGCAGAGAAAAACACCAATTCGTCTATCAGGCATTAATGTTACCTCATTCCAGTGAATATTCATTCACTGGGCAACTCGCGCGGTCCAATGACGGTAATAAAGTGTTTCGGGAACAAGCAAGTTAAGGACTTGAGGCTACTGAATCCCCTAGATCTACTTCCGCTTGCTCACCTTTTTCTTCACTCTCTGGAAGGTCAAGCTTAACTCTATGCTCATTGAGCAATAGGTCCGTTTCTGGAAGACCCATGGCAACTGCTAGGAGCTCTGTGTAGTAGAAGACTGGAAACTTGAAATCGGTTCCAAAGATTCTGTTTGTAACTTTTTGACCTGACTCAAACGTTATGAAACATGTAGGACAGAACACAACGATGGCATCTGGTTCAACCATCTGCATGCTGGTCATCTTCTCTCTAAGCACAGCATATGATGTGACTGAGTTAGTCTTTCTTACCCCTGCTCCACAACACATTGTCTTGTCCATATATTCAAGAGGTTCCATCCCGAGTGCTTCACAGAGTAGATCAAGTTTCACAGGGACTTCCGCATCATCGACATGGAGTATCCTCTCCGGTCTCAAAAGATGACATCCTGAATGAGTCACGACCTTGATTGGAATTGGTCGAGTCACCAACGAGGTTAGAGTTTCAACCCCAATCTCATCGAATAGCAACTGGTGTACATGAATTATCTTAGAACTCCCCTTGTACTCCAGACCTAAACCCTTCAGAATCTCATTCACTTTGTTGCGTCTTTCCTTATTCTCATCCAGCTCATGCTTTGCTAGAGACAAGGACTCATGACAACCTGCACATGCTGTGAGTATGTCAAGCCCTTCCGCTTCAGCAAGGGCGATGTTCCTAGCAGCGAACGTGACCCACGTGTCATCCGACATTGCACGTACTGCATTCGGCTCTGGACAACAAGTGAACGGTAAATCGACAAGGTCAATATCGAACTTAGGAGTTATCATTCTAATTGACTTCTCAGCAAACTGCAGCCGATATGCCATTGTGCATCCTGGAAAGAAGGCATACTTCACTCTTTGTCCTCCTCCTGTGCTGCTTTGTTGATTTCAAGAACCTCGAGCGCACCAGTTGCCTTGAACAGTTTCTGAACATCTTTTGGATTCGCTTTAGGCAGATCTGGTAATCCAAGTTCACTCCTCTTCTTCTCAGACCTACTTGAAACAGGTGAGAGGCAACCATCCTCCATTAAGCTCTCTGCTGAATCAATGACATCTGGTGGAGCCTTACCTTCCAGTGCAGCGATATTCTTGATTTCCATCAAAATCTCTGCAAGCGACACTCCCATTGGACAACGTTGATCGCACATCAGGCAGTATGCACATAGCCACTCATTGCCTTCTCTGGGGACTTCCCCCTTTGTGATGATTGAGTCAACTGATACCCTTGGATTCAGTTCAGGTGCCACTCTAAAGACAGGACATGATGAGGTGCATATCCCACATTGAAAACATGGACGCGCTGTTTCTTTTAGATTATCCAATCGTGTGTTCTGAATCTCGTCTGCCATGCCAATCACTTCTTCTTTGTTGTCTTCTTCTTGGTTGCACTCTTCTTGGTGCTTCCAGGTTTCTTCATAGGCTTCGCTGTAGGCTTGGCTTTGGCCTTTGGTTTCGGTTTTGCAGTAGGCTTCTTCTCCTTGGATGCCGCTGGTTTCTTCGGTTTTGGTTTGGTCATCTGTTTTCGGGGTGTCTTCACAACTTCAGCCATCTCGGTCATGATGGTCTGCCATTTTTTACCCTCTCCTGCAGACACCCACTCCACTCTGAACCTCTCATCCTCAATTCCGTTTCTCTTCATCCACCCTCTGATTCTAGGTTCTCGTTTCGCCATCCAATGGTTTCCTGTCTGGAAATGGCAATCCGCTGGTAAGTGACAACCTGAATAGAGAACCGCCCCTGCACCCATTTCAAACGCCTTCTGGGCGAACCTTACTGGATATCTCCCAGAACACATGGCTCGAATGACTCTAGCATTTGTGGGATGCTGCATCCTTGAAACCCCAGCAAGGTCTGACCCTCTGTAGGAACAGAATGCACAAGCAAAGGCTACGATCTTATCACCTGGGTTCTCTCGCAGTGCTATCTCAATCTGTGCCTCCATCTGTTCAGTTGTGAAGTTTGGCATGTAGATTGCATCCTTCGGACAGTCACCTGCACATGTTCCACAAGCCTGACAGAGTGCACCCATGACAGTGAACTTTCCTGTACCATCTTGCGAGATTGCACCATATGGGCAACGATTCACACAGGTACCGCACCGACTACAGAGGTCCTGCATTATCTTTGCACTGAGTGCTTCAATGGGATATCTGCCCTTCTGAAGAATAATTGCAGCTCTTCCTGCTGCAGCACTTGCTTGAATCACCGAGTCCCTGATGTCCTTGGGACTCTCTGCACCACCACAGATGAAGACTCCTGCCGAGCTGGTGTCTACCGGCCTGAGTTTGGGATGGGACTCGATATAGAATGAATCACTTGTACATGATATCGGGACTGGAAAATTACCAGCTGTTCCCTCAGCACCCATTGAGAGAATAACCATGTCGAACTCCTCCATGACAAGTTTGTTGTGAGTTGTATCTTCAACACTAACTCGAAGGTTCTTTGTTTTAGGATACTGTTGAATCTCTCCAACTCTTCCACGGATGAACTTGACACCTTCTTCTCTAGCTTTCTGATACTGATCTTCGAAGTACTTGCCATGCATCCTAAGGTCTTGATAGAAGATGGAGACCTCTGTGTCAGGATAGTGCTCCTTGATGAGAAGGGCACACTTCACTGACTCGGCACAGCAGAAGTTAGAGCAGCCTGATCGCGTGCTTATGTTCCTCGAACCAACACACTGAGCAATGGCTACTGACTTTGGTTTCTGAAGGTCTGAAGGTCTTACGAGTGCTCCTTCTGTTGGACCTGCAGCATTGATGAGGCGTTCAAATTCTAGAGAGGTAATCACGTTTGGATACCTGCCCCATCCAAGACGTGGAATGTTGCTTGGATTTGCTGGGTTGAATCCCGTTGCTAGGATAATCACTCCAACATCCAAATCAATGAATTTCTCCCTGTCAGAGGGAACAATAGCTTCTTGCTCACATCTGTCTATACACTTTCCGCAACGAATTAAATCCATACCTAGACAATTATCTGGGTCTATGAAGTATGATGAGGGTACAGCTTGTGGAAATGGAATTTGAATTGCTTTTTGCCATGTCAGACTCTGGTCAGTCCTGCTTGGCACATCCACAGGACAGACCTCAACACAGTCGCCACATGAAGTGCATGCATCTATGTCCACATACCTGGCCCGTTGTTTTACTCTGACTTCGAAGTTACCCACATATCCTGATACTGATTCTACCTCTGCCATGGTTATCATGTTGATATTGGGGTGCTTGGCGACATCGACCATTTTTGGCCCGAGGATACAGATCGAACAATCATTCTGTGGAAATACTTTGTCAAGTATAGCCATGATTCCCCCAATGGTGGGTTGCTTCTCAATAAGATGGACTTTGAATCCCGCCTCTGCAAGGTCAAGGGCGGCCTGCATTCCTGCTACTCCAGCCCCCACGACAAGCGCTGCTTGCGTAACAGGAACATCTAGTTCCGGTTGTGCTTCAAGTGTTGCTGCCTTCGCCACAGACATTGCAACTAGGTCCTTTGCTTTCTGGGTGGCTGCTTCATGATCATGCTGGTGAACCCATGATACATGTTCTCGAATATTAGCCATGATACATAGGTATGGGTTCAGTCCAGCTGCCTTGACTGTCTTTCTAAAGGTGTCCTCATGCATAGTGGGACTGCATGATGCTACAACGATTCGATTCAGGCCATGTTCAGCAATAGCCTCCTGAATTTCCCTCTGACCAGGGTCTGCACAAGTATACACATTCACCTGCACATGGACAACACCTGGGAGGGTCTTAGCATACTCAGCAACTTCATCGATGTCTACAACTGCACCAATGTTCTTACCACACTTACAAGGGAATACGCCTATTCGCAGTTCAGGTTCTGAGGAAACAACTTCCACTTCCGCAGGCCCTGCACTGCTCTCTTTCGGATCGCCAGTGGTCATTTACCAGTCCTCGGTCTGCTGAACGCAACTTATCAGCTTCATTCATCACATGTAATAAAGGTTGAGAATAACGGCCATGAATCCTTCACTATATTTCAGATTCTAACAGTAAAAGAATGACAGTTATCGAAATCGGTCATATACACAAAAGATATGGTTTATGACTGGTCCTATAGATTCACCAAAAGCGTAAAAAGCCCGATACAGCGAACAGCAATTACTTCTGGAGGCTAAACGATGGCTGGAAAGGTATGGAAGTATATCACAGAGAAGCTAGAGTCTGATGGAGCATGCCATTTTTCCCTCCTTGATCCTGACCCACTGTCCATAACAATAGAGAGTGTAGTTGACATCGCTATCAAGGCTGAGAAAGCAGGTAGTGATGCTCTGATGATTGGTGGAAGCACGATCTTTGGAGTCATAGATGATGCTGTAGCAAAGATCAGTGAGGCTGTAGAAATCCCAACAATTCTATTCCCGGGTAACATCACTGGTGTTTCAGAACATGCAGATGCGATGTTCTTCATGACCTTACTCAACAGTACCAATCCCTACTACATCATTGGAGCTCAGGCACTCGCTGCACCCAAGGTGAAACTCACTGGAATTGAAACCATTCCAATGGCATACCTCATCGTGGCTCCCGGAAAGACTGCTTCATGGGTTGGAGATGCCAAACCTTTCCTAAGAGATAAACCAAAACTGCCCGCGATGTACGCAATTGCTGCTGAACTGCTGGGCATGAAACTCGTGTATCTGGAAGCTGGCAGCGGGGCTGAGGGTGGTGGAGTACCTCCAGAGATGATTGCAACAGTTTCCAAGTTTATTGACATACCACTAATCACAGGTGGCGGATTCAATGATGAAAAGTCGGTTGTCACCGCAGTTGAAGCTGGTGCATCCATTGTTGTACAAGGCACATACTTGGAAAAAACAGTTCCTAAGGATGGTGGCGAGGGACTTGCCAAGATTGTCAAAGCTCTCAAGAATGCTGGCGCCAAGAGAGTTTAAATACTTGGCACACTATTTGCACGAAAGACGCCAGTGGAGGAATGCCCTACCTTGTCCTCAAAGACCGAAATGTTGAATGAGCTTCTAATGGACTTGAGCCGTGCATCCCAAGGGAATGTAGAGGCAAGTGCAGTCATCTCAAAATCACAGGGTCTCACTATTTCTACTCATTATCCAGAAGGAATCGATGAGGCCATAGTCCCTGATGAAGACGTGATAGCTGGAAGGTCCACCCAAATACAAGAAGCAACACGAAAGGTCTTCAAACAGCTTAAACGTGGTCCGCTGGTGAGGATGTTGATTGAGGGTGAAACTGGCTACGTCATCATCTGTGATGCTGGTGATGATGCTATTCTTGCTGTCCTTACAAACAAACGAGCGAACATCGGTTACATGTTCTTCATGATGACACGAATCGCGAAACGAATTGAGAAGGTTCTCTCATAGGGCCTTTCCGTCACTTTTATCAGGTTACCCCACACGAGCCATCTAGTTGGTGATATCATGGCAGATGATAAGCCCGTTGACAAGACAGACGATGATGAATCAGAAGACATCTGGGATAAATGGCGTCGTGCTGGTGTAGTTGCCCGTGAAGCTCTAGAGATAGCACGCCCGATGGTAAAACCAGGAACCAAAGTGATCGATATCGTCGATGCCACTGAGAATTACATTCGTGAAAACTCATCGGGTACATCTTTTCCATGTAATGTAGCGATAAACAACATTGCCGCTCATTATACATCACCGCTCAATGACGAAACCGTGATTGAGGAAGGTGACCTAGTAACAGTTGACGTAGGTTCACATATTGATGGCTGCATTGCAGACACTGCTTTCACAATCGCCCTTAACCCTGATCATGAATCTCTAGTCAAAGCTGCAGTTGATGCAACTAATGTCGCCATTCAGATGATGAGACCCGGCGCTAAGCTCAACACGATTGGCGCACTTATTGAAGACACAATCAAATCTGCTGGATTTGAACCCATCAAACAACTTTCAGGGCATCAGTTGAGCGAGTACGAACTTCATGGGGAGAAACAGGTTCCGTGTGTATCTGGAAAGTCTGAGGTCCTTGTTGAGGAGGGCGAAGTATATGCAATTGAAACATTCGCAAGTACCGGATCTGGAAACATCTCTGATATGCCTCGACCTCTAATCTACCAGCTTCTTCCTGTCAGAGTTCCGGTACGTTTCAAGGGTACAAAACAATTCTTAGGAATTGCCAGGAAAGAATACAAGGAGTTTCCATTCGCTAAGAGATGGCTTGCAGAGAGAATGTCCCCGGCTTCACTCGAGATGGCAATCCGAGAGCTTGAGAAGAATGGAGCTTTGTTCGGTCATAACATCCTTGCTGAAGAAAAGGGTGAATTTGTCTCTCAACATGAGCATACTGTCATCATAACTGAACGAGGTCATGAACGGACAACGTGATTTCATCCTTCTGTGCATGTGCAAACAAGCATCGTAACGTGTCGAAACCTGCTTCGACTATTTTCAGAACAATTAAAAGAACAAAAATCCAAATGGATTGAGTGGGTTACCGGGAGACTGTCTTCAAAGCAATGACTAGGCAGTGAATACAGGCGGTTTTTTTCCGGTTACAACTACGGCGGAGGAGAGGCATTGGACCGGACGCGTGGAGCGAGTGACAGAAAGGATGCTGTGTCAGACATAAGTATGGAACCTACAGTATGTTCTGAATGCGGGTCCTCATCTGTTGTTGAGGATGTGACCCGAGGTGAGAGGGTCTGTGGAGGGTGTGGACTTGTACTGTCAGACCATCGAATTGATACTGGTGCAGAATGGCGGGCTTTCAGTTCGGAAGAGAGTGATGCTCGCAGTCGAGTTGGTGCACCAATAAGGTATACAGTTCATGACAAGGGTCTCTCAACAGTTATCGATTGGAGGGACCGTGACACGTCGGGAAAGAAGCTCAGTCCAAACAGAAGATCTGAGATATACAGACTGCGAAAATGGCAGATACGGTCTCGTGTTCATAGCTCCATGGATAGGAACCTGGCACAGGCCATGTCTGAACTCGAACGATTATCATCACAATTAGGAATCCCAGGTCCGATTCGTGAACTTGCAGCGTTGCTGTATCGAAAGTCAATCATCCAGAAACTGGTGCGAGGGCGGTCAATAGAGGCAATGGTCGCTGCAACCCTATATGCGGCATGCAGAATCAGAAAGAAACCTCGTCCGTTAGACGAAGTCGCTGATGCCTCGCGTGTTGACAAGAAAAAACTAGGCCAGTGTTATCGATTACTTCTCCGGAGCCTCGCAATCAAGATACCCCTGAGTAATCCGATTGACTACATCTCTCGATTCGCATCCCAGTTGGAACTTTCAAGTCCGGTGCAACTGAGAACAGTAGAGATTCTTCAACAGAGTAGGGACATTGGTCTCACAATCGGTAGAGATCCCTTGGGCTTAGCCGCTGCGGCAATCTATGTGGCCTCTATCATGCTTGACGAACGAAGGACTCAACGAGAGATTGCTGAAGTCGCTCGGGTCACTGAGGTGACTGTTCGTAACAGGTACAAAGAGATCGTAAAGAAACTAGGGATTGACTCCATGACACTAGGGTAGGGTCATTCTACACTTTAACTAGCTACACTAAAACTACCTGCGGTGGATACGCCCCAATAGGGGCATCCATGAATGTTACCTTCTCCCTGATCTTTGGAACGACCAGTCCACCTGGACCATCTCTTCTGGAAATCCTAGTTTGGCAAGAACCTCTTGGATGACCCCTCGATGGTCTCCCTGGAGCTCAATATGGCCGTGCTTTGCAGCACCCCCACATGCAAGCTTACCTTTCAGTTTGGTTGCCAAATCTCCGAGATCGATGTTTTTGTCAAAACCTTCAACCACGGTAGTTAATCTTCCCCACTTTCGTCTTTCAACAGTTACAGAAATCCTTGCCTCTTCCTGTGCTATTGTTTCACAGACACACAGGTCCTGAGGCAATCCGCAGTTCGGGCAAATTCCGCCTTCGTCGTCACTCACGTAGCATTGTACTCCTTATTTTTGGCTAATATTTTCTGCCGGAGATGGGTTTGTTCGTAGCGCCTTAAAAGTGCTATGAGTAAGTGCAAAATTCCCGTTAGGCAAGAGTAAAGAGTCACATGGAACTCAATGAAGTCGCTAATGTCCGGTCGAGTACTAATCGTTGATGCTTTGAGCGCAGGCTCAGGAAAACGTACCAGTTCAAGGGATTCCATAGGATGTGGACCTCGTTCAGTAGCAGGTGTGTTCGAGAAGCACGGGATTCAGTCAAACATTCGTCGAGTGGACGAGGTTCTTCCAAAGAAAGTTGTTCCCAAACGATATGACCATCTGGCAATCAGTGCCATGACAATGGACTTGGTTGCTGTCAAGAAGATGGTGAAGCTCTGGAAGCAATTTCGACATAGAGGTAAGATACTTCTCGGCGGCCCTCTTGCAGCTGACCCTGAGAATGTACTCAAGCAAATTCGACCTGATGTTCTTGTAATGGGTGAGGGTGAAGCAACCCTTGCTGAGTTACTTGACCGTGATTTCTTTGATGAGAAGTTAGATCTCTCAGAGATTCATGGAATTGGTTTCCTTGAGTCGAACAAACCTCGTATAAACAAAACACGAGCACTCATCTCGTCACAAGACCTCTCAGACAAATTTCAAGCTTCAACCTCTCGAATTATTGACTACACTGCTTATCAGGCATGTAAGGTCTACGTTGAGATACTACGTGGTTGTTCGAATTTTCGAAGGACCAAGTTACCACTCTCTGATGGAACACAATGTACAGAATGTAGTAATTGTGACTCAAGGGACTCTATAGTCAGGATGGACTGTCCTGAGGAAATCCCACCCGGCTGTGGCTTTTGCAGTGTTCCTGGAACTTGGGGTCCGCCAAGGAGTCGTTCAGTTGGATCCATTTTCCAAGAGGTGAAGGAGCTAGTAGGCTTGGGTGTCCATCGGATAACTCTGGAGGCTCCGGGTTTTCTGGACTATATGCGTGGAGAAGAACCATTGACTAATCCATGTTATCCGCCTGCAAACCTAGAAGCCATTGAAGGTCTCCTCAATAAGATAAACTCTATACCTCAGGTTGCTAATGGAGATGTGCATATAGCTATTGAAAACATGAAAGCCTGTCTCTTCACAAAGAAGGTAGCTGAAACACTGAAGAGATCGATGATATCAAGCTCTCCTAATATCGGGCTAGAAACCGGGTCAGAGGACCACATGCGACAGATTGGGAAGTGTGGGAGTCCAGGTGATGTAGTTCGTGCTGTCAAGATTGCTAAGAAATATGACATGAAGCCCTT
>Ga0209536_100015643_pt1 | contig 10823 bp, 9 predicted proteins | sample DeeMarSeWOR28_12_FD_187461 | JGI IMG/M metagenome (GOLD analysis project Ga0209536, IMG submission 187461) | Marine sediment microbial communities from White Oak River estuary, North Carolina - WOR-2-8_12 (SPAdes) (version 2) | ecosystem: Environmental > Aquatic > Marine > Intertidal zone >...
GCGCCTGTACCACGGTGGCGTCGACGCCCTTGGCGCCGAGCAGCAGGGCGAGTGGTCTCCCCACGAGGAACGAGCGGCCGATGATCACCGCGGTCTTGCCGGCGGTGGCCACGTCGTAGTAGGCGAGGATCTCCATGATCCCCTGCGGGGTGGCCGGCACCGGTTTGCTACCGCTGGGGGACCCCGTCACGTCGAAGATCCTGTGGGGCGTGGTTCACTCGCTGCTCGGCCTGATGATCGTCTGGCGCGGCGGCTTTCGGACCTTCCAGCGGTTCATGGCCGTCTGCACTGGTCTGATGTTCGCCTGCGTGGTCTTCACGGCCGTGTTCCTGCGGCCTGATCTCGGCGCGATCCTGCCGGGCCTGACCATGCCGTCCATCCCGTCATCGTCGACGGGGACGGCATACACCCTCGGCGTGCTGGGCGGCGTAGGCGGGACGGTCACACTGCTCTCCTACGGCTATTGGATTCGCGAAGGCGGCCGAGCCGGCATGACCGGTGTGACCGAGAGCCGCATCGACCTCGCCGCGGGCTACGCCATGACCGCGGTCTTCGGACTCGCGATGATCGTCGTGGGGTCGCGGGTGGCGTTGCGACAAGGGCCGACCGCAGCGCTCGAGCTCGCGGATCAGCTGGCGATCGCCCTTGGCCCCACCGGCAAATGGATCTTCCTCGTCGGGTTCTGGGCGGCGGTGTTCTCCAGCCTGCTGGGTGTGTGGCAGAGCGCACCGTACCTCTTCGCGGACCTCGTGACGCCAGGCGGCAGCGCCACAACTCGAGAGCACAGGATCGAGCGGCCTGCCTATCGTGGGTTCCTCGTCTTCATCGCCACGGTCCCGCTCGTCCTGCTCTGGACGACGCTCGAGCGAGCGCAACTGCTCTACGCCGTGTTCGGATCGCTGTTCATGCCCCTGCTCGCGCTCACCTTGCTCGTCATGAACAACCGGACGGCGTGGGTGGGACGCGCGTTCCGCACGGGCTGGGTAACGAACGTGGTGCTTGGCGTGACCCTCGTCCTGTTCGCGTGGATCGGTGGAGGTGAGGTGCTCGCAGCGCTGCACGCGCTGTTCTGATCACCGATGGTACTTCCGGAAGTAATGTCGCACGATGCTGGAGCGCCGCGTGTTGCGGTCTCGGCAGACGCACTCTAAGCTCACGTGCATCTGCCGCTCGCGGAGGCTACGGACCAGCCGGAGATGCCGAGTGGTCGTCGGACTCCGCTGAGACGGTGGCTGTGGGAGGTGACAGTGAAGCGATTGAGACCCCGCTATGCCCGAGCCACTCGCTCACTCGCGCTGATTGCCATGCTGCCCTGGATACACACCGGTTGCCAGGGGCCGCCAACCGACGAGCGCCCGCCAAACATCATCTACATCATGGCCGATGACCTTGGCTACGGCGACCTGGGCAGCTACGGTCAGGAGCAGATCGAGACGCCGCACCTGGACCGCCTGGCGGACGAGGGCCTGCGCTTCACCGATCACTACGCGGGGAGCACGGTGTGCCGGCCATCACGGCTCGTGCTCTGGACCGGCTACCACACCGGCCACACGCCAATTGCCTCCAATGCCGAATACGTCTTTCAGCCGGAAGATGTCACCGTGGCCGAGGTGCTCCGGCAGCATGGCTACGCGACCGGCGGGGTGGGCAAGTGGGCCATGGGTGACACCGGCAACACCGGCCATCCGAATCGCAACGGGTTCGACTTCTGGATGGGGTACCTGAACCAGAGCGACGCTCACAACTACTACCCGACCCACCTGTGGCTGAACGGCGAGACCGTCCCGCTCGAGGGCAATGTCCTGAGCGACCATCCCGACGCCCGCGGCCGGGTCGCCGTCGAACGGGTGACCTATTCACACGACGTGATGACGGACGCAGCGCTCGACTTCCTCCGTGCGCACGCCCATGAGCCGTTCCTCTTGCATATCCATTGGACCATCCCCCACGCCAACAACGAGGGTGGGTACGTCACCGGTGACGGGATGGAGGTGCCGGACTACGGCATCTACGAGGATCGGCCGTGGCCTTCGATCGAAAAGGGCCATGCCGCAATGATCACGCGGATGGATCGCGACGTCGGGCGCCTCGTGGCGTTGCTCGAGGAGCTGAACATCGAGCGCCACACGGTGGTCTTCTTCACCTCGGACAACGGCCCGCACGCCGAGGGCGGTCACGATCACGCGTTCTTCGACTCGAATGGGCCGCTGCGCGGATACAAGCGCGATCTGTACGAAGGCGGGATTCGGGTGCCGATGATCGTGCGGTGGCCCGGGCGCATCGCGGCCGGCTCCACGACCGACCACCCATCGGCGTTCTGGGACTACTTCCCGACGGCGGTGGCGTTGGCGGGAGCTGCAGTGCCGGCGGGCCTCGACGGGATCTCGTACGTCCCGACGCTGCTCGGCGAGGCGCAGCCGCAACGCGAGTACCTGTTCTGGATGTTCGGGCGAGGCGCCCGGGCTACGGTCGCGGTACGATCTGGCAAGTGGAAGGCCGTGCGCAACGGGATTGCGGATCGGGTCGAGCTCTACGATCTGTCACTCGATCTCGGTGAGGCGAGCGACGTGGCAGCGGCGAACCCCGACGTGGTGGCACGCCTGACCGCGATCATGGAGGAAGCCGTCAGATAGCCGGGCCGAACGGCCCGGGCCGTTGCGTGTCCAGACGCGTCGCGTGGCGGCCGTACGTCGTGGTCTGAAGGTGCGGGCCGGAGGCCGTCCGCTCAATCCTGCCCACCGCGGAGCCTTCGGATCACGTTCATCAGCGCCCGTCCGTCGTGGTACGCACCCTTCCAGATGCTTCCCTTGTCACGCTCGGCGGCACCGGGATCGGTGTCGGTACCGGCCACGTACCAGCCGCCCCGTTCGTGATCGATCAGGTGCGCCTCGATGTACGCCCACTGCCGCAGGAACTTCTCGTGGTAAGCCAGCGAATCGCCGGGGCAGCGATCGCCCAACAGGAGCAGCGAGTTCAGACCCTCGGCCTGCGTCCACCAATTCTTGCCGTCCTGCGTGATCGTCACCTCCGTCCGACTTTCGTCGTATTCTCCCGCGTCGTAGAACCCGCCGAGGCGGTCGTCCCATCCCCAGCGGAGCGCGTGATCGACCATCGCCTTGCCGCGCTCGATGGTTGCTGACGGATCGATGCCCAGCACCGCGGCAGCCTCCAGCATCAAGAAGGCCGTCTCGACGTCGTGCCCGAACGACACGTGATCCATCGGCCCGCCCCGCACGGGGATCCCGGTCGAATCGAGCGGCAGATAAGGACGCCAGTCGGCGTGGGAGAACAGCGTGAGGTACGCCTTGTCGCCCGTGATGGTGTCGCGGATGATCTTGAGCAGCTCGCCCAACCGTGCACCCAGCAGCGAGTCCGGCCAGAGCGGATAGAGCTCGGTGAAGGCTTCGAGGAGGTGGATCGAGGAGTTCTGATCCTTGGGCGGCAGCCCTACTGCTCCTGGTGCCAGCGGCGTGCCGTCACGCCCGAGGTTCTGGAAGTAGCCGCCGAACGCCGAGTCGTGCGCGTTGGCATCCAACCAGTGAAAGGCCCGCTGGGCGAGGCGAAGTGCCTCCTCGTTTCGTGAGGCCGCGTGGTAGGCGGCGAGCGCATAGATGCCGAACGCCTGGCCGTACGCCTGCTTGGCCGGACTCCCGGGACCTTCGACGAGCGGGGTGCCATCTGTCCCAACCCTCCAGAAGAACCCACCGTACTCCGCGTCCCACATTCGGTCGCGCAGGAAGTGGAATCCGTGGGCCGACATCGCGAGATACGACGTGTCCTCGCGAAAGAACTGCGCCGCCTTCGCGGTGGTCCAGGTGTGCCGCGCCTGGGTGACGATCATCCGGGTGTCATTGTCGGACGCCTCCCAGTCCGCGTCCCACTGCGTGCGGTAGCCGCCGAACACCGTATCGACGACACGTGGATACCACGCAGCCAGCAACTCGTGTCTGAGCGAAGCCTCGATCTCGTCCGCGAGCGCATGCCGCGCCTCGGCGGTGCCGAGCGGCCCCGGGTCACGCATGGGTTGAGATGCGCTGCAGGAGGAGAGTGCAAGTGCAAACAGGAGAGAGGCCGTACAACGGAGAGCGGATTTCGTGCACACGGTAGCTCGCTGCGAGAGGTGTCGATGGGTGACGGATCTGTGTGGCAGTTGCCGCGCGTTCGCTTCAGCCGGCCGAGGGGATGTGGCAGATCCTTTGGACCGTGTTCGCGGAGCGCCCTGGGCTAGCCGTTCTCCGACGGGCTGTCCTCTGCATCCCAGTCCAGGAACATCCCCCGGGTGGCAAACAGCTTCTCCTCGGTCCGATGTCCGCAGCCGCACACGTAGTGCTCGTACCCGAACATCTTGAAGGCGACGCCCTGGAAGGCGCTCTCCTTCCAGACCTCCTTCCGGACCATCGTTAATGCACACTGCGGGCAGTTCATGATCGCCGTCCTTCCGAGGAGCCGTGCCGCACAAGAATAGCGCCGGGTCGGCGCATGCTCCAAGAGGACCCAATTGTGGCAGACCATCTGCGTTGCCTCTCTCGCATGCTAACCCGACCACCGCAGTGTGGAATCGGTTTGCGCCAGGTACGGGAATGTCCCATGTTGGGGCAGCGTGCCAGCCGCTGCCGACTGTGGCGGTCTCCTGTTGCCAGAGCGAGCGCCTCACCCCAAGACGCCCCACCGACACACGTGACCGCCAGGTCGCAGACGTGGTTGTGGTGATCTCACTGTGACGGGGAGGGGATCTCATGAAACGACTCGTTCCGTACTTCCTGCTGGCCGCCGCCGTTGTGGCGTGCCGTGAAAGTGCTCCGACGGTTCCGAGCGATGGGCCTGTGCTTTCCAACGTTGGGAGCCGTCCCCTGTATGTGGTGAGCGGCGCCGGATCCGTCGTGCGCGAGGACATCGAGGGCTCGCCCCGCGAGATCTATGGCTTCCAGGCGCAGGTGGACGCCGAGGGCAACGCGTGGGGTGAGGCTGAAGTGCATTTTCCGAGCGACGCTGTGAAGATGCACATCGCCGTTCAGTGCCTGGTGGTCGAGCGCAACTCGGCGTGGATGTCGGGGCCGGTCACGCGGTCCGACGATCCGCTCACGCCCGTCGGCCGAGTCTTCCTCTGGCGGGTCCAGGACAACGGTGAAGGCCAGGGTAGTCCGCCGGACCGTATCAGCAACTTCATCTACGGTGGGACGGGCAATCTCCCGCCCGACATCTGCACGCAGCAGTGGCCGGTGGCGACCGTCCCGTGGGACAATGGAGACGTTCAGATCCTGACGCCAGGCGTACGGGGCCTCGCCGATCTGGTCGGGACGTGGGATGCAACCCTGTACTACTACTACAGTCTGCCGGACTTCGAGGACACGCTGGACGTGCTGGCGGATGGGCGAGAGCTTCGCTGGACGGTAGCGCCGAGCGGTCGGTACTCGATGGTGTGGTGGGCCCCGGGCATCATCTTCGAGCACGTGGCCGGTACGGTGGATCTGGTGAACGGCCAGATGATCCAAACCATCGACGGCAACCCGACGCCGATCGTGCTCGATGACCTGCGCATTACCGGCAGCACGGTCACCGCCAGCGCCGACTTCGGGTTCGGCACCGATTGGGACGGTGACGGAGAGGAAGATCCGTCGCACGTGGTCCTGGAGATGTGGAAGAAGCGCACCGGGTTGCTGATCGACGACGTCGCCGGTGCGTGGGATGCGACGATGTGGCGCTACACGAGCACCGCCGACCCGAGCGTCACCGTGGACGCGGTGGAGGATCTCGGGTACTCGATCACGCTGACCGTACGGCTCGACAGCAGGCTTTCCTTCGTGGTCGAGCCCGTCGGCTGGACCAGCACGACGGACGTGCTGCTGCTCGACGGCAACCAGATGCTGACCCGGAACGGCGACGACGCGCAGACGTTCGTCTTCGCCTTCGAAGGCGACACCTGGTCGTTCTCGGGCCTGGACAGCTACGACTTCGACGGGGATGAGACGCAGGACCCGGCGACACTGGAGGTCGTGCTTGTGCGGCCGTGACGGCTGGCAGCACTCCCACCGTCGTGTCTATCCTCCGCCACCGCTCGGCGTATGCCCCGCGCCGGGCGGTGGCGTGTTCGCGCGGTACTGAGGGGGCCACCCCGCATTGACTGTGAGGTGGCGCGGCGCAGTCGGCGCGCAGGGTCTCGATCAACGGTCATCCGCTGACAACGCAGTGTTCCCGTCGACCTCGTAGCGATAATGCGAAAGCCACAGTGAGGAGCGTCGCGGTCAGCAGTGACAAACGGAAGCCCACAGCGGTGGTGCCGAGTCGTGACGTCATGGAGAGGTCCTGTGTGGCGCGGCAGAGAACCGTAGGAGTGGAGAGGAAGGGAGCTTCATGCGCCGGCCGGATGGCCCCGCATCCTGAACGTGACATTCGCACCGCGTGCGCGAGTCCCCTGGCGGCCCTTGGGGCCTGGCCCCCTTGCGTCCGACTCCCTAAGGTTGAGAAGCCCGGGAGCGTGCAGTGAAGCCGTCCCAGCCGGGGTCCATCCGGCGTTCGGGGTGGATTACCTCGTTCTCCGCGGCGGTCGGGTAGGAGAGGGTGGGAACGCCCGGTGGAGTCGCGTCTCGTCCGCCATGTGCCACAGCACTCACGGAGGTCTACTGCTCATGCGTCTGCTGTCACGAGCGCTCACAGTTCTGGCCGCCATGGTCCTGGTAACCGCATGTGCCTCACCCGCCGATTATGTCGACGGCATCGTGGTCATGCGTTCTGCCGACGGGCTTCCGGTGAGCGCCGAAGTGCGGGGCGAGGGCGAGCCGGCACTCGTGTTCATTCACGGCTGGTCGTGTGACCGGATGTACTGGCTCGCACAGATGGTCGCCTTCGCACCGGCGCATCGCGTGGTCGCCATCGACCTCGGTGGTCACGGTGGGTCTGGAATCGACCGCGCGGAGTGGACGATTGCGAGCTTCGCCGCCGACGTGCAGACCGTCGTCGAGCAACTCGATCTCGAGTCCGTGGTGCTCGTCGGCCACTCGCTTGGCGGACCCGTCGCGGTCGAAGCCGCGCTATCGATGCCGGATCGCGTGGTGGCCGTCGTCGGCGTCGACACGTTCATGGACGACATGACTCAGCTCACCGACGACGTGACGGCTCCTTGGCTGGAGGGGTGGCAGCGCGACTTCGCTGGCTTCACTGCCGAGGTAGTGCGCACTGGGCTGTTTCTCCCGACGACCGATTCGGCACTGGTAAACGCCGTCGTCGCCGACATGGCTGCCGCGCCCCCGGACGTGGCGATTCCGGCCATCCAGTCCCTCTGGGCGTGGGGCACCGGACGGTTCGGCACGGCGATCGATTCGCTGGAGGTGCCTCTCCGCATCATTCAGTCGGAGGCGAGCGCGCGGCTCGACTTTGTCACCGCCCGCGCGCAACACCTCCCCTCGTTCGGAGTCAGCATCGTTCCGGGCGTCTCGCATTTCCTGATGATGGAAGTGCCCGAGCAGTTCAACGGTGAACTGGCCGCGGCCATCGAGGATGCGCTGCGCACCCCGAGCGGCGCCGTGACGCCGGAGTGACGGCGGGCGCTACCGGCGAGTGCGCTGCGCCCGGTCTCCGTCCGGCTGCGCATTCCCCGGCGCACGCGACGTGGACCACGGCGCCCCGTCCCTTCGGCCGGGATCCGGGGGGCCGTATCGCTCTCTGCCTACTCGATGGCCGCCAGCACCTTGCCAACGAACTCTCCCATCACCCGTCCGTCGATCCAGCGAGCCACGATCACCAAGTCGTGCTCCGGGTCACAGTAGATCATGTTGGCGCCGGCGCCGAGGTGGATCCACGCCGACTCGGGAGCGCTCGGGAATCCCCGCCGATCGGTGTTCAGGTAGAAGTTCATGTACCCGTACCCCGGATTGGGACCGCTCGGTGTGGTGGCTCGCTGCCACCACTCCTCGGGGAGCAGTTGTTGGTCGCCCCACCGGTAGCGGCGCGTGGTGAGCAAGCCGAACCGCGCCTGGTCGTACGCGTTGATGAACATCCCGCCACCCCAGTGACCGCCGCCACTCGGCACCTGCACCTCGAGGCCGTCGAGCAGGATCCACGAGTTCTCGTACCCGTGCCACCGCCAGGTGGATGACGCGCCGATCGGGCGCATGATCTTTTCCAGCAGCACCTCCTGGATCGGCTCCCGCCACGCCAGCGTGGCCGCGAGCGCCAGGAGGTTCACCCGGGTGTCGTTGTACTCGTAGGTGCTGCCGGGCGCAGCGCGCTCACGGGTGAGCCACTCGTTCGGATCGTCTGACGGACGGTCCGACCAGTCGGGCTTGCCCCATAGCGTGCCCTCCCAGTCGCTTATCTGCCGCAGGAGATGGTCCCACGTGATCTGCCGGTTGTGCGCCGACTCGAAGAGCTGGACGGGACGTCGCGCGCCGAAGCCGGTGCCACTCTCGCTTCCAGGCTCGCCGTCACCCGGCGGCAAGAGGATGGGCGGTAGGTACGGCCCGACCAGGTCATCCGCGCTCCCAATCTGCCCCTCGGCCCATGCGAGTCCCACGACGGTGGACAGGAAGCTCTTGGTCACGCTGAACGTCATGTCCACCCGCGCCGGCTCGCCCCACTCGGCCACGATGTAGCCATCCTTCACGATGATCCCCGTCTGCGCTCCCCGGGGCTTGATCGGCCCGATGGCCTCGCCGAACGGCTCCCGCGCAAACGAGCGGTAGTGGGACTCGAGCAGATCGCGCGGGCTGGACGACTCGCTCGCCTGCGCGAACTCGATGGCCTCCCGGATCTGCGCGGAGTCGAGCCCCAGCTCCACAGGGGCGCGATGCTCCCAGCTCCCGGTCGGCGGGACGTACTGCGCCGACGCGAGGGCGGGGAAGAGGAACCAGCTGACGATGATGGCTGCGCACGCTCGGACCAGCGAGTCGTGCAGTGACGGCTGCGTTATCGGTGTCCGTGCCATGGTATGCCCCTCGTGAATGCGACCGGTCGTTCCGCGAACATCTTGGGTCACGTGCCGCCAGGCGACAAGGGTGGCAGCTGTCGGGATTCGCTAGCGCGCGGTCTCGACACCGTGGTGCGGTTCGTGCCCGCACCGTAGCTTGCGGTCGTCCGTTCGGGAGGCGGTGAGCTGTGCTGAGTCTGGCGTTTGCGATTGCCCTCGTGGTCTTGATCGTCGTCGCGGTCCTGGAGTCGCTGCCCCACATCGTCGACACGATCGGTGGCCTGGTGGGCGCGGTTTCCACGCTGATCCTCGGCCTGTCCTTCCTCGCGCTCGTGTACTGGGTGCTCGGACCCGTGGTCGAGAAGCTCATCGCCGACCTCGACCTCGAGCGGGTGATGCTGGGCACGCTCGCGCCCCGTGTTGCGCTTGCCGCCCTTGTGCTGTTGTGGTGCGTCGCGACCTGGAAGGCGGTGCGTGAGGTGACCGTCTTGCTCCGGAGCCCCTTCGGTGTGGGCGAGACGTTGTGGATCGGGGTGTCGCCGATGGTGGGGTTCCTCTGCGCCATCCCGCTCACCCTGGCCGAACAGGCGGGCGATCCGGTGCTGGGCGGTCACGGCCGGCCGCTGGCGATCCGCCTCGCGATGCTCGCCCCGCTCCTCATCGGGCTCGCGATCCTGGTGTTCGCCACGGTGGTCGAGTTCGTGGGGCGCATCCGGCGGGGGAGTCAACGGAGGCTGCGGAAGTTCTGAGGCGCCCGCGGTTTCAGGTGGCCGACTCCCGCATCCGGCCGGTAGCACCTATCTTGCCAGTCACGCCCGACATCACGCTCACGACTCACACGCGTACGCAGACTTGACCGCGGTGTGCACCCGTGCTCGCCCGCCGAAGCGCGGTGCACATCGACCAACCGGAGCCGTGTTGATGCGTAGCCGCCACCCGATTCACCCGGTCGCCACCGCGAGCTCGCTCGCGGTCTGGATGCTCGCCGCCCAGTCCGCTTGCGTTCCGGAGCAGGCCGCGACGGACCTGACGGACCTGGCCACGCGCTACGCCGCCGCGTGGAGCAGCCAGAGCCCGGTCAGCCTGGCATCGTTCTACGCCGAGGACGGGTCGCTGACCGTCAACGCTGGAGCTCCTTCGGTCGGCCGGGAGGCCATTCGCGCCACAGCCGAGGGGTTCATGACCGCGTTCCCGGACATGGTGGTCGTCATGGACTCCGTGATCGGAGAGGAGCATTACGCCGTGTTCCACTGGACCTGGACCGGAACCAACACCGGTCCCGGCGGTACCGGCCGGGCCGTCCGGATCAGCGGCTACGAGGAGTGGACGCTCGATACCGACGGTCTCATCGCCGAGTCGAAGGGACACTACGACGAAGCGGAGTATCAGCGACAGATGGCGGGGGAACAGTGACGGTGGCTCGCTCTACCCTTGCATCGCGACGGTTCCGAGCTCTCCCCCTCGGACGGTGACCATGACCGATCCCACGGCACTCGTCGACCGCCTGGCAGCCCTGCCCAAGCTGGCAGAGATTCCCCGCGCGGAGCTCGAATGGTTGGTGGCACACGGCACCCTCGAGGTGCGCGACGCCGGCACGGTGATCGCCCCGAAGGGGAAGCGCATCGAGAAACTCTGGGTCATCCTCACCGGACACGTTGCCGTTCAGGTGGATCGAGGCGTCGGCCCGCGGCGGGTCACCGACTGGCGGGCGGGCGAAGTCAGCGGCATGCTGCCCTACTCGCGGATGAAGGCGCCTCCCGGGAACAACTACCTCGAGGAACGCTCCGAGCTCCTCGCCGTCTACGAGCGGCACTTCCCGGAGATGGTCTCCCGGTGCCCGGCGTTCACGGCGTACTGCGTGCACGCCATGCTCGACCGCGCGCGCAGCTTCAACACCAGCGATCTGCAGGACGAGAAGATG
>Ga0209536_100015644_pt1 | contig 10823 bp, 5 predicted proteins | sample DeeMarSeWOR28_12_FD_187461 | JGI IMG/M metagenome (GOLD analysis project Ga0209536, IMG submission 187461) | Marine sediment microbial communities from White Oak River estuary, North Carolina - WOR-2-8_12 (SPAdes) (version 2) | ecosystem: Environmental > Aquatic > Marine > Intertidal zone >...
TTCCCCCCGCTACCCTGAAAGTCTGCCCCAGTTTGCAAACGTTGACGATATGCTGGCAAGTTCGCAGCAAACCTTTTATGCCCTGCATCTTAAGGGGCACTCTGAAGAATTGGATTACCGCCAGTCAAATCTGGTCAAACGGGAAATAAGCGAGGCGGAAAGCGAGCCGCCAGTCCAGACCCTGACAAGCACTTATTCACCGGCAGAACACAGCGTGCGGGACAGCTTTGGCAAAGGCCCTAAGGTTGTGACTTTTGCCAGGATCCTCAAGCACCGGATTCTGCCCCTTGCTGAAATATTACAGGATCTTCTGGAGCTTGGCTTCAAGGGCATGAGTTGTGATATCGAAATCGAATTTGCCCTTGACCTTGGCAGCCCGGAAGAAATGAGCAGATTCCATTTCCTGCAGATCCGACCTATGGTTGCCGGTGACGACCAATACGAAGTATCGATTGAGCGGACCGAGATCGATAAGGCATTCTGTTACTCTACTAAACCCTTAGGGCATGGAGTCAATGATCAAATTGCCGATATTGTTTTTGTAAAGCCGGAAACATTCAATAACAAGGATACCAGAGTAATCGGCCGGGAAATCAACCGTATCAATGCCAGACTCAGAAAAGAACAAAAACCCTACCTCCTTGTTGGACCCGGAAGATGGGGCTCCGCTGATCCCTTGCTAGGCATCCCTGTAAAATGGGAGGATATTTCAGGCGTGGCTGCAATAGTAGAGCTACGCAATGATCAGATATCTGCCGAAGATTCCCAGGGTTCCCACTTCTTCCAGAATATTACCGCTATGGGCATCAAATATATGACTGTCACTGAAAATGATGTAAAATGCTCTGACTTCATTAACTGGCATTGGCTCGACGTGCAACCTAAAACCACTGAAACAAAACACGTAAAACATGTGCGCCTGCCAAAGCCTTTTCTCATAAAAGTTGACAGTGCAACATCACAAAGCGTTATGCTTGAAAAATAATATTGCAGGCCTTAAATAATGGCACCGCTAGTATAACAGGAGCAGGATCCATGGATGATTTTATACAAAAGATCAAGGAGAAGGATCCAGGGGAAAAAGAGTTTCATCAGGCGGTTGCAGAGGTGCTTGAATCTGTAAAGCCAGTCCTGGAGCGAAATCCGGAATATCAAAGAGCAGCTGTGCTGGAAAGAATAGTTGAGCCGGAACGCGTTATTCAGTTCCGGATAACCTGGATGGACGACGAGGGGCAGGTTCACGTCAACAGGGGTTTCCGGGTCGAGATGAACAGCGCCATCGGTCCCTACAAGGGCGGCCTGCGCTTTCACCCTTCGGTCAACCTGGGCATCATGAAATTTCTCGCCTTTGAACAGGTTTTCAAAAACAGCCTCACCACGCTGGGGATGGGCGGAGCCAAAGGCGGTTCCGATTTCAATCCCAAGGGAAAATCGGATAATGAGATCATGCGTTTCTGTCAGAGTTTCATGGCGGAATTGTTTCGCCATATCGGTCCAGACACCGATATTCCTGCGGGCGATATCGGTGTCGGCAGCCGGGAGATAGGATATCTTTTCGGGATGTACAAGAAACTGAAAAACGAATTTTCAGGGGTGCTGACCGGAAAAAGCTTGAACTGGGGCGGCAGCCTGGTCAGACCCGAAGCTACAGGATACGGCTGTGTTTATTTTGCAATGGAGATGCTTTCCACCCGCAATGAAAATCTCGAGGGCAAAACCTGCCTGATATCGGGTAGCGGCAATGTGGCACAGTTCACAGCTGAAAAAATACTGCACCTTGGGGGCAAAGTTGTAACCCTGTCAGATTCATCCGGTTATATCTTTGATGAACAGGGTATCGACTCAAAAAAACTTGAATTTATTAAATATTTAAAAAACATTCGGAGGGAGCGCATTGCCCGCTATACGGAAAATTATCCTCAAGCCCTTTATTTCCAGACAGATCACCTGAAGGAATTTAATCCGCTCTGGAACCATAAGGCAGACTGCGCTTTTCCCTGTGCCACTGAAAACGAGATTCAGCAAAAAGATGCAAAAAACCTTATCAGCAGCGGTGTTCAGCTGGTCTGTGAGGGAGCGAACATGCCGTCGACTCCGGAAGCAGTGGACCTTTTTCTCGAAAGCGGAATACTTTACGGGCCGTTCATAGCTGCCAATGCTGGAGGTGTCGCTGTATCCGGACTGGAAATGGCCCAAAATTCCATGCGCTTGAACTGGCCTGCAGAAGAGGTGAACAGCCGCCTGAAAATAATAATGAAATCTATCCACCAGACCTGCCTGGATGCTGCGGCAGAATACGGTGAAGCCGGCAGTTATGTGGCTGGTGCCAATATCGCAGGTTTTGTCAAGGTCGTTAACGCCATGCTTGATCAGGGGCTTGTGTAAGAAATATTCCGGTCAGTCAGACAAATTACAGCTTTATAATCATATTGAAGCTTCCTGCACCCGTTTTGGCCTGCAGAAAAAAGATAAGCGCAGAATTCTACTGCGGATAGTCTTTTAAGGCATGAAACATTACCATATCATATTCACTTGACATTCCCAAAACAGATGAACGAAAACCTAGAACCACGGGGCATGGCGCTCGCTGACCGTATTCAATAGTTATGCTGGACTCTTTTGGGGGTACTGGCTATATTTGTCATGGGGAAGCGTCCTTATGGCACTTTAGGGGCATCAGTCTCATAAAAAATTTTTACGCCTTGACCGGGCATTCATTTTTTCCATTCTTCAACATGGAACAGGCTAACCATCCCTTACGGAAACAGATCATAATCCCGCTTCTGTTCAGCCTTTTCATAATGCTGGCAGCTTCTGTTGTCAGTGTTTTTCTGATCCAGCGTCTGCATATGATTAATATCATCAAGTCTAATGCTAACAGCGTGGAACAGCTCTTCCCCACACTGCTTGAAATGGAATCCTCCCTGCTGGCTGCCCGGATTGACCTCCTCAAAAAAGACAAAGACCTCCAAGATGCATGGTTGAGCCACGATAAAGCAGCTCTCCTTAAGGCATCTTTCCCTTATTTTTCTGAAATCAATACCAAGTATAACATTACCCATTTCTATTTTATCGATCTCAACAGAAACTGCTTTCTGCGTGTGCACAATCCTGAACTTTTCGGGGACTACATCAATCGGGTAACCTTGAATGCAGCTGCCCGCAATGGGACCACCAGCATCGGCATAGAACTTGGCCCTCTCGGCACCCTTACCCTCAGGGTTGTACATCCCTGGTTTATCAACGGAATCCTTGCCGGTTACATAGAACTTGGCAAAGAAATTCTTCATATCGCACCCATGATAAAACGCAGTCTTGACGTGGATCTCATCTTTACCATTAATAAAACCCGCCTGAACCGTTCTGACTGGGAAGAAGGCATGCGCATGTTAGGCCGGGAAGCAAATTGGGATTTATTCCCTGATTCGGTGGTTATTGATTCAACAAATAAAGACATTCCGCAAGATATAGGCAATCGCCTTTCGTTCTCGCATATGGCTCATGCCGGGGACATCATGGAATTATCTGCACAGAATTCTAAGCTCAGGGCCATGTTTGTGCCCCTGATCGATGCTGCGGCAAGAGATGTGGGAGATATCATTGTCATTTCAGATGTCTCAGAACTTATATACCAGCTGAACCTGATTACCCTGTCAATCCTGACTCTCTTTCTCTTAATTGGTGGCATGCTCTTGGCTTTCATGTATTTCTTTCTCATAAGGACCGAGAATACAATCAATTCTATTCAGGGTGAGCTTGTTGATGAAATCGAAGAGCACAAACGGACAGAAGAAGAATTGAAGCACCACCGTAACAATCTTGAGCTGCTGGTCAAGGAGCGCACCCATGAATTAAACGACTCGTTAAGCAGCCTGAAGAATGAGGTTGAAGAGAGAAGATTGGCTGAAGAAGCCCTGCGTTTGAGTGAGGCCCAGTTCAGGAGTGTCTTTGAAGGTTCGGCTCTGGGCATTACCATTTCTGATACGAATGGTCATATTTTGAAATGCAACACCGCTTACCAGAAAATGCTGGGCTATAATGAGGAAGAACTCAAGAATAAGACATTTTCCGCCCTTACCCATTCTGAAGATGTTGAAAAACATATGGGACTGTATCGTGAACTTTTAGCCGGCAAGCGTGACTTTTTTACGGCTGAAAAACGATATATCAACAAAGACGGCCGGGTGTTCTGGGGACAATTGACGGTATCCCTAGTACGTGATCAGTCAAACAAACCACTTTTTGTCATAGGTTTAATTGAAAATATCGGCGAGCGCAAACTTCTGGAAATAGAACGGCTCAAGGCCGGCAAACTTGAGTCAATCGGTTTATTGGCCGGAGGCATCGCCCATGATTTCAATAATCTTTTGACAGCCATAATCGGCAATATTGCCCTGGCAAAAAACTATATTGACCCACAGAATAAGGCCTCGGTCAGGCTGCAGCAGGCTGAAAAAGCCCTTTTTCGCTCCAAGGACCTTACCCAGCAGTTGCTGACATTTTCCAAAGGCGGTGACCCTGTTAAACGGTCCGTTGCAATTGCAGACGTGATCCGGGAATCAGCATCCTTTGCCCTGCGGGGTGCCAATGTCAAATGCACTTTTGATATTGCAGAAAACCTCTGGCAAATCCTAGTGGACAGCAGCCAATTCAGCCAGGTCATTCAGAACCTGGTGATCAATGCCGATCATGCTATGCCCCAAGGCGGGACAGTTGCCATTTCAGCGCAGAATATAACTGTGGCACCGGCAAACGGCAGGCATTTTCCCGCAGGCAACTATGTAAAAATCTCGATCCAAGATAACGGCCCGGGCATACCCCTTGATAATCTGCCAAAAATCTTCGATCCCTATTTTACCACCAAAAAAGAAGGCAGCGGCCTTGGCCTTTCCATTGTCCATTCTGTTGTTCACAACCATGGCGGTTACATTGAAATCGACTCCCTGCCTGATAAAGGCACAACATTTCATATATATTTTCCTGCTTCCCTGAAGAAAGACTGGCAGAAAGAATCTGAAAAATCCCAGGTAATTAGAGGCTACGGCAAGATTCTTGTCATGGATGATGAGGAAATGATACGTGATTTTGTCAAAGAACTCCTCGAATCACTGGGATATGAGGTTGAACTTGCCGGTGAAGGAGGCGAAGCCGTCAGAATGTTCCAGAGTGCCAGGGACAAGGGCGAGCCTTTTGCTGCTGTTTTCATGGATATTACTGTACCCGGCGGCATGGGAGGCGAGGAGGCAATAAAAAAGCTGCTTGCAATTGATCCGGAAGTAAAGGCAATTGTATCAAGCGGCTATGCCCAGGACCCGATCATGTCCAACTATAGGCAATATGGATTTGCCGGCGTGGTGCCAAAGCCGTACAATCTTGAAGAGATGAGCCGGGAGCTCCACAGGGTGCTGGCCGGATGACAAAGAAGGGGTGGGGACAAAATTTTGGAGTACCCAGGTACTCCAGCACCCACTCCTGCTCACCCTTCCGGGGTAAATAAGCGCAACCGCAAGGCATTGGTCACAACCGAAACCGAACTCATTGCCATGGCTCCCCCCGCAATCATAGGGTTTAAGGTAGGACCGCCAAAGATATAGAGCAGGCCGGCAGCAACAGGAATGCCCACGACATTGTAAGCAAAGGCCCAGAAAAGATTCTGTTTGATATTGCGCATTGTCGCCCTGCTAAGTGCCAGGGCTGCAAGCACTCCCCCGAGTTCGCCTTTCATCAGCACAATATCACCCGACTCCACCGCCACATCAATACCGGTGCCCATGGCTATCCCCACATCAGCTTTAGCCAGGGCCGGAGCATCATTGATCCCGTCACCAACCATACCGACCTTCATACCCATGGACTGCAGTTCCGCCACCTTGTCCGCCTTAAAATCCGGCAGAACTTCGGCTATGACATTCTGGATACCTGCCTGGGCCGCGATTGCAAGAGCTGTAGCTTCATTATCTCCGGTGAGCATGAATATCCTGATGCCCATATTTTTAAGCCTGCTGATTGTCTGTGGGACCTCCGGCTTCATCTTATCGGCTATGGCCAGTAAGGCAGTCACCCTGCCGTTAACTGCCAGGAAAAGGGAAGTCTTGCCGGAAGCTGCAAATTCCGCAGCCCTGCTGTCTATATCAGGGATATCAGAAGCCGCAATTTGCTCCCTGATAAACTCCCTGTTGCCGAGAATAAGGTTCTTGCCGCCTATGGAAGCCTTGATGCCCTTGCCAGGAACAGCATCAAAGGAATCCGGCTCCCTTAGAGGCAGATTCCTTGCCCGGGCTTCCTGGACGATGGCCTCTGCCAGAGGATGTTCAGATACACTTTCTGCCCCCGCCACCAAGGCTAAAATATCATTTGCCTGCAGGCCTGTTTCCTGCACCAGCTCAAAATCCGTCAACTGCGGTTTCCCATAGGTAAGGGTTCCTGTCTTGTCAAAAACCAGGGCATTGACCCCCTGGGCCATTTCCAGAGCTTCCCCGCTCTTTATGAGAACCCCGAGCTGGGCCCCTCTGCCTGTTCCGACCATGATCGATGTGGGGGTTGCCAAACCCATGGCACAGGGACAGGCAATTACAAGCACGGCGATGAATATCCGCAGGGCAAAGGGAAACGGTGCAGCACCAATAAAATACCAGGCCAGTCCTGCCAATGTTGCTATGACCATGACTGTCGGGACAAAATACAGACTTATCCTGTCCGCAAGATTGGCTATGGGAGCCTTGGACCCCTGGGCTTCCCGCACCATTTTGATGATGCGTGCCAGAACGGTATCCTGGCCTACACGTTCTGCCACTATCCGCAGCATACCGTTCTTGTTCAGGGTACCGCCTATAACCTTATCCCCTTCCTCCTTTGATACCGGCAGGCTCTCGCCGGTCAGCATGGATTCATCCACACTGGAATGTCCCTTCTTTACTGTACCGTCGACCGGGACCCTTTCACCCGGACGGACCAGGATATAGTCACCTGCTTCAATATCAGATACGAGAATGGGAACCTGTTCCTCATTTTCTGCACCAGGATTTTTAACAAGCATTGCCTTGTCTGGTGTCAGTTCCATAAGTTGACTAATGGCGTCCGAGGTCTTGGCCTTGGAACGTGTCTCCAGATATTTGCCCAATGAAACAAGAGCAATGAGCACAGCGGCAGATTCGTAGTACAAATCCATTACCCGGGCCATTGGGTCAATGTCCAGGAAAATCTCTATGAGATTCCAGGTTGAATAGATAAAGGCGGCACCTGTACCCACTGCTATGAGTGAATCCATGTTGGGGGATTTTCTGAGCAGGGCGGGAAAGCCTATAAGATAAAAACGGCGGCCGGACCACATTACCGGCAATACCAGGAGGAACTGGGCCAGGGCAAAATTAAGCGGCTTATGGTGGGGATCAAGCAAAGCCGGCAGCGGCATGCCAAGCATCTCGCCCATGGAAAGCACCAGTAAAGCAAAAGCGAAGGCAAAAGCCGGGATAAGCTCTTTTTTCATCCTGACCAGTTTTTCCCGGGTCTGCCGCTGCTGTCTTACCAGCAGGTTTTCATCCTGTTCAGCCAGTGGCTCTGCTTCAAAGCCCAGGCCGGCAATGGTTTCCAGAATTCTGCGTTTGCTGATTGCGGCCGGATCAAATACTGCAACACCTGTTTCAGCCGCCAGGTTGACCTGCATGGTCCGAACACCATCAAGGCCTGATACCACCTTTTCTATGCGGGCCGAACACGAAGCACAGGTCATGCCCTTGATGGCCAGGTCAAGGGTCACCTCGCTGGACGGTGTTTCAAGTTCAAAACCAAGACCGGCAACACGCCCGGCAATATCATCAAGCGAGAGCTTGGCGCCATCCCATTCCACCTCCACGGTCTCTGCTGCAAGGTTCACAAAAACAGCATTGATACCGTCCTGGACGGAGAGAACCTTTTCTATTCTGGCAGCGCAAGAAGCACAGGTCATGCCTTTGACTGCTAGCGTTTTTTTATGCAATTCAGCCATATTTTTTTATTCATATAAAATAGTTACAGCAGTATATGATTAACAACTATAAGCACAAATCTCCATGGACACAATCAGCAACAACTTTTCGATAAGAAAAAATACCAGGTGATTGTCAAAATCATTTAGCATGATTATTATTTTCGGGGAAAACGCTTCCTGCAATAGTTAGTCGATGCTGAAATCACTTTATGATAACCATACAGAAGTGCGAGGAATTATGAGGTAATTCACCCCAATAAATAATAATATTAAAAAGGAGAACAAAATGGCTGTATTCAAATGTGACAAATGCGGGGCGACCAAGGAAGGCAGATGTAAACCCAAAAAATGTCCTGAGTGTGCCGAGACAGGAACCATGCAGAAACAGGGCGATAATAAATCTTCCGCCTGCGGGTGCGCCTGTTCAGCAAAAAAATAATTTTATCCTGCCAAGCCCCTGTCGGATAATTACGACAGGGGCTTTTTTATTTTTTCCAGCGCCGAAATTTCCGACCCTGCTTCAAACCCGGCATCAGCTGACATCCAAGCCGGCGGGCACTGCCGTACCAGATGCTACTCCCTTGAATTTAAAAGCGTTTTTGATATGGTTATCGTAATCAGCCTAACAGGTATTTGTACAGAAAAACGGTAATAAAAACACTTCCTGGGGGCTAAAGGGGGTCATATGTCCACTGTGAAGCCTTGACATTTTAGGAATCATTCCAGAATTTCGATTAATAACAGCGATTACAAGTCATTACTTGTCCAGCAATTAAATGAGAAACCCCAAACAAAACCGGGAGAATTGTATCAATCTTTTATGCTTGACATCTTTATTATCTCTTATTGGTGCCAGAAAAAGTATATCCGCCTATTTTAAAAGATAATATAATGCCTTCCGATAATCGTTTAAGCTCTAATAACCACTATAATTAAAATTCTTATGTTTTTTATCTGGGATAAATGCATTAGCGCCCAAGTCACCTTGATTTGCTACTAATTGGTAGCAATGTTTGGACTCATAATAATGATGACTTAAAAAATATAGGTCAAGAATTGATTGAGACTTAACCTCACCCGTAGCTCGTTTTTCTTTCAACCATTGAAAAAGGTCTTGATCATTAAGCTTTAAATAACCATCAAACTTATAGAGTTCAGGTCCAATAATATATGGAAGAAAATCTTTTATAGAGTCCAAATAATACAAAACGTTCTCTTCATTTTTATTGACTCCTTCTCCTGCTAGATACATTTTTGCTAGTGCCATTTTTGCTACAATAGATATAGGAGGGATTTCCTCATTTTTTAAAGCAAGTGATTGAAAAATGTCAATTGCTAAAGCAAGATTTCTTTGAACTCCCAATCCGCATAAATAGCAAACAGCAAGTTCACCAATTATTTGAGGTCTTCTTTTTGCAGATGCGCAGGTCAGATATTTAAAAGCTTTATTAAAATTCTGACTAACTTTTATGCGATAACAACTCCCATGTAAGTAGGCCTTTCCCAAAACAAAACATGCTGTTTCATGTCCATGTTCAGCTGCTTCGTAATACCATTTAATAATTTCTTGATTTCTCTCTCCCTGTTCAAAAGCCTGTCCAAGATGATATAGGGCATTAACATTTCCCTGCTCTGCTGCTTTACGGATCCATGTGTCAGCTTCAAGGAAATTGTAGTGTAGTTCATCTCCAAATCCACGTTCATAAATCAGACCAAGTTGAAACTGGGCATCAGCATTTCCCTGTTTTGCTGCTTTGCGAAAAAATGGGATAGCATCAATTAAATTATTATAAATTTCAGAATCTTTTTCGGAAAGTTTTATCAATTGAAAAAGAGCATCAATATTTCCCTGCTCTGCTGCTTTGAGATACCATTTTGCTGCCTCACCAAGATTTGCTTTATTATCTTTCTTGTCTGCATCAGTTAGATAGTAATATCCCAAATCAAATTGAGCATTTATGTCGTCTTGTATTGCAGCACTGTGAAGCCATTTTAATGCCTTTTCAAAATTCTGCTGAACCCCAATTCCATCATACAGACATTTACCCAGATAGTATTGCCCCCTGCTGTATCCCTGTAATGCTGCTTTAAAATACCAAATTACAGCTTTTTTGTTGTCCTGTTTTAATCCATAGCCGTATTGATAATAATTACCTAATTTAATCTGTGCTGGTGCATAACCCTGTATGGCGGACATAACTAACCAGTTAATTTTTTTCTGAACTTGACTTATAGGCTCATTACTTTCGCCAAATATTTCTTTGCCAAGTATTTCTTCTGATGAAAATTTACCTAGTTCATACTGAGCCAATGGATTCCCGGAGTCGGCAGCTTTTTTTAGCCAGTTATATTGATAACTCTTACTGCACTTCGCTCCAGTACTATCTGTAAAATATTTACTTGCCTGGTACTGGGCAATTGCATAACCCTGCTCTGCTGCTTTCATAAACCACCTAGCAGCCTGTTCGTCATCTTTCATAAAACCTTTTTCTTTTTGATACATGAATCCCAGGTTATATTGAGAAATAGCATATCCTTTTACTGCAGCTTCCTTAAACCAATAAGCCGCTTTTTTGTAATCCTGGTTCCGATGCTTACCTAAGTAGTAAAGAACACCTAGATTATTCTGAGCCCTAATGTCTCCGTTTAGAGCATCTTGTTCAAGGTCTGGCGGAAACCCATAACTTGGAGCAATGCCAACTTGGGTTTTGAAGTCTGCCCAATATGCCTCACTGCCAAAATCTTTGAGAGAATTATCGACCATTTTATATATTCCCCTATTGGTTAAGCTCATAAGGCTTATTGCAAAAATTAAAAAAAATTATGAGACAGCTGTTAGATCAATCTCCAATTCCAA
>Ga0209536_100015645_pt1 | contig 10822 bp, 12 predicted proteins | sample DeeMarSeWOR28_12_FD_187461 | JGI IMG/M metagenome (GOLD analysis project Ga0209536, IMG submission 187461) | Marine sediment microbial communities from White Oak River estuary, North Carolina - WOR-2-8_12 (SPAdes) (version 2) | ecosystem: Environmental > Aquatic > Marine > Intertidal zone >...
AGCCTCGGCCTGCTGACTCCGGAACTCATGAGCGCAATGCAGACGATCTCGCCCGAGCAAGTCCAACAGTTCGACGACATTGCGAAGCTTCGGACCGTGCTGCGCGAGCGAGAAGCGGCTGCGCGCGACACTATGTCATTGCGGCAAAAGATCGTGGCGCTGTTCGATCCCCATCTGCGGACCGGTGACGTGCAGGTGCGATTTACGGGGCAGGGTGAGGTCGTCGTCGCGGGATACGTGCAGGCGTGGCGCTTCCGGCAGCCGGCTCTGGTAGTGTTTGCACCGCGAGCCCGGTCGGGCGAGCTGGAACTGGACTTCGTGAAAGGGCAACTCGGGCGTCTGCCGGCCCCGTCGCGGGCGTTCGACCTGCTGGGAAGACTAGCGGCATCGCTCATTCTCCAGGGACGAGACTACGCCGAGATCTCGAACCTGCAAGTTCAGCAAGGCCGGCTCACGTTCGAGGCGGCGGTCACACGCTAGCCGTGCGGTAGGTGCGACGCACTGCCGAACCGGTCTGGTGGTGCTTTGCTTGGTGAGCCTACTGCCCCGCCAACCAGCTCGCGACCATCGCCTCGCACACGTCCCGGTCAACGGCGGTCGGTGCAATGTCGGGCTCGAGCAACCTCCCTAGCGTCGGTAGCAGCACGCGAACCAGATCCGCTCGCGCAACGTCTTCGTGATAGCCCCAGTAGTGCGCGACCAACTGCACCACACGGTCAACGGCGTCCACGTCAGGACTGTTGAGAAACTCGTCCGGCAGCCGCCGGGCTATCTCCCGATCGCGCTCGGTGAATAGAGCCATTCAGGGCCCGGCTGCCCCGGCAGATCCACCGTCACTCTCATCCCGCGACGCCGCTTCGAGCACAGCTTTTACCTCATCAAGGGTGAACGGCTTTTTGAGGGAGTGAACGAGGCCGAACTCCCGCGCGGGAAGATCGATCACGTCATCATAGCCAGACATGACGACTATCCTCACACCGGGATGATCCTGCAGCAGTCGCCGCATCAGCGTCATCCCATCAACGGTGGGCATAACAATGTCAACGAACGCGATGTCGACTCTCACGTCGTTTATGGCCGCCAGCGCTTCTAGCCCATCGCCGGCCTCCACCACGTCGTGGCCCTCCATATTCAAGAACCGTTTCAGATTCCGACGGATAGCTCCATCGTCGTCGACGACCAGTATCTTGCTCATGTTTGACCGCTCCGCACCTCTGTTTCTGTCGCCGGCGTGCTCCCTGCGCCAGGCTTGACAGTGGCCGCGCTGGGCAGACCGCATCCAAGGTATACGGAATCAGTTGCAGCGGTAGGTCGGTTTTGCGACACTGACTGTCGTTTTTGGGACATTTGACGCGGTCCGGGGGGTGCTGGGCGTCTTTGTGCCGCTCAACCTGGGACAGTCGTGAATCGGCGGCTGCGGTGTGTTCGATCAACTCGTTGAGCCGCACGCGTTCCGCGTCGAGTTGGTCCCGCCGTACGCTCAGCACACAATTATGCCCGACCTGATAGACCCGGAGCCCACTGTCCCGCAATTGGCGAATCTTGCAGAAATGGGTCAGAAAGTGCGCGCTATCTGTCCCATCACGGAGCCATCGTGGGGAGTCTGCGACTTTGCCTCATCTCGTCCATACCACCACGACGCCACAGGGAGAATCGATGGTCTTGAACCGCTCAGGTGTCGTCGCCGGGCCGTTGTACACCTCCACCCCGGCTACTTCGTCCGGGTTCAGGTACGTGTCCGGTGACTGCTCCGTTCTCATCAACACTCCATCCAGAAAGATGAGCGGCGCACAGGACCCTACCAGTCCGGTTCCCCGCATTGACAAGATGATGTTGCCACGCCCAAAACCGCCTGGCACCAAATACACTCCGGGCACGCGGCGCAGGATGTCCGTGAACAACCGGGGCTGGTAGCTCTCGATCTCATCACGGGTCACGAAGTGACCGAATCCATCGAGCTGGCGGAGATGGAAACCCCGTAGCTTGCCCCTGGGAATTGCTTCTGCTTCGACTGCGATCTCTGGGAGCAACACGGCTACCGGCTCAGCTGAGAGTACCAGCGTCACCTCGATTCGTGTCGAGTCAGCCGGGAGTGTGAATTCGGGGGTTGTTGCCGGTGTCAGCCCCACGCGAATCACGCGGAACGAATAGCTGCCCGGTGGAGACTGTAGCGTGAAGAAACCGTCCGACGTCGTGACTGCACTGCCGACCCGCTTGCCTGCCGCATCCAGCAAAATGACCTCGGCGCCGGCGACCGCCTCAGATGTCGCCTCGCGCAACACCACACCGCGGATGTTCTGGCCCTGTGCTTGCGCTGCCGCGGAAAAGAGCACTAACAGAAGCGGCACGCAGTACCTGCTGCAGCAGCGCCTACACACTACGATCCCGCGTACGCTACCGGTCCGGAGCACCAGCTGAGCGAAGGGCCGGGATCGAGTCACTCTTGCCGGACCTCGCTCTTGTTGAACACGTTGGCGGCCCTCGCCGCATCCCAGTCCAGACCCAACGACTGGAGCGCCCTAGCCATGACCGGGTCGACCGCTCGTTCCAATTCGTCTCTGGCAATCAGCACGTATTCGTTTGGCGTGATCCCCGCTCCCTCTACGCTGACTCCGTCGGGAGTTCGGTACTCCGCAACTGACACGGATACGCCGAAATCCCAGCTGCCTCTGCCGCGGACGCGATGCCAGCGGACCTTGCTCACCATTCCTGCACCGGCGGTTCGATCGCCGATGACCGTGCCCCTTCCTTGTTGCTGTACCACACTGGCGAGCATCTCAGCCGTGGAACCGGTTGCACTGCTGACCAGCAACACCAGCTCACCGGAGAAAGCACGATCTCGCTGCGGTTCCGCCAGCAACGTGCGCTGGCCGTCCCGCTCCAGCAGCAGCCCAACGTCCACCTCCTCAGGGAACAGGAAACCGACGAAATACTGCAGCTGCGCAACCAACCCTCCGTAGTTCTCCCTGAGATCAATGATCAACGCTCGCTGGTCGGCTACTCGCTCAAAGGTCTCGGCGACACGACCGCGGTCAGCGGGGTCAAACACGTCGAACCGCCACACGGACACGCCGCCAGGAAGCTCGGCATAGTCCCACACTCGCTCGGACTCCGAGAACCTCGGCAGGAACCAATCGTCCTCTCCTCGATTCCGCACCACAACTTGCGGGCGCTCAACCACACGAGGAGAAATCGGCAACTCTCCGACCTGCCCACTCGGCCTACCCACGACAACCGTGAGCCACTCACGCGGATTCACTACCGTGTGCCGATACCAGGTCCGGTCAAACGAGGTTCGCTGTAACACGTCTTCGCCGAGCGCGATCATCCAGTCGCCCACCCGGAGGCCGACTTGTTCTGCCTGACTTCCAGCGGACACCGCCGTCACCAACGCCGTGTCACCGACGAATCGCACCTCGAAGCCGTAGTCCAGCTGCCTCACCCAGGTCGGAGGGATGATGAAGGTGTGGGAGTCCTCGAGTCGCCCCAAGAGCTGGTCTACGATTTCGAAGGCGACGCTCATCCCTGGGGCACCGTCCATCTGGTCCGCGGCATCTCGGGATAGAGCTGTCCAGTCCAGGCCGTTGAGGTTGGGATCGACGTAGAGATCCTGCAAGTCACGGTAGACGTCACGCAACACAGCCCGCGTGGTCTGCTGTGACACCGTGGATGTCTGAGCCAACATTGGCAGCGGTGGAACCACCGCTGCGACGACGCTGAGTGACGTCATGGCCCGGAGCGCATGACGGCGCGTCGCCAACACGGCTCGTATGCAGTGAAGTACCAAGTGCAAGACCTGTGTAAGAAACGGTAGCTTCTAATCTACAGGCACCCGGCGCCTGCGCCGCAACCGCGTCAATTGCAGCGTCACCCCGGCAACGTGGCACTCCGGGGGACAGTCCGGCCCGTTGGGCCGGACTACTCCATACTCCGTCACCCCACCGTCGGGTCCATCAGCTTCCCCATGAACAGGATCGTGCCCGAGAACTTCTCGCGGATCACGAAAACGAAGGGACGGTCGATGATCAGAGACGGAGGGCCCGCTGATATTGTCATGGCAACCGCCGTAACCGCAGCCGCTTCGGTACCTTCCTCGTTCACATCCACGAACGTCTTGTGCAGTACCCAGTCGATCCAAACGCCACCGGGAGCATACATGCGCGTGAAATCTGCCTCGCCCGGCGCGAACGCGACTGCCATGCCAAGTCCCTTCAATACATCGTTCAGCTTGAGCTCGTACTCCAGCTTGAACTTGGGCAGCGATACCACCAAGGCCGTGGAGTCAAGGCGCGCTACCCAGGAATCCCACCGCTCCTGGGTCAGCCCACCGAGCAACGCGTCGACTCCTTGTGGTGAATCCGGCACCAGGATCGTCATGCTAAACGCCTGGCCGCCGTATGGCAGGTCCACTATAGTGACACCCTCTTCGCGGTGGTACGATACGCTGACCGGTTCCTCGTGCCACATCATGTCAGCCGTCTTCTGTGAGCCGTTCTTGAGCGTGAAGGGGCCATCCTCAGTGAGGCTCTTGTCGAACTGATTCGCCCAGTCAGCCTTGAAGTAGATCGCGTTGATGAGGAGCATGATCAGATCATGGAGCGGTCCATCGTCCACAATCCTGTCGATCTTCCCCTTGGTGTTGTCAGCTACCCAATGGTTCACCTGCTGGCCTGCCGTGGGACCGTCGAAGTCGAGCCCCACTACTTCGGCGTCGAAGAACTCACGGTTGATGTCCAGGAACGCCTGCTCGAAGGCGATCTCCGGCCGGTACCAGATCGAGTTGGCGATCGTGAACTCCACCCGGGAATCGAGGTCTGTCAGCAGATCGATCAGGTCGCGGTACGACTGGTTCACCTCCTCCACGGTCATGCCCTGCAGTTCCAAGGTCTGCTGCATGGCTTCCTGAGTGGTGCCTGCAGCACCGTTGTAGGTCATTCCCAACGCCATGCCCACGCTGAGCGGTGAGATGAAGAGGTTGGAGTCGCCCGCTTGCTCGTTGATCGCACGGAACAACTTGAAGGCAAACCGGTTGTCAGCCTCGACCAGCTTGCCTTCGGCAATGCTAAGCTCGCGGGGGAGACCGGTGATCGGACCGTCACCCGGTCCGAAGAGGACGTCACAGCCTGCAATGAGGATGGCTACGGCAAAGGGAGGAAGCAAACGAATTAGTCGCTGCATGACCGTCTCCTGGTCCTGTTCATTAAGTCATACCCTGCGGGCCAACCTTGGGTCACACCTGGGACACAAGGAGCAACCATTGGATCAAGCGCCAGTCTGCAGAAGCACTCCCCCAAACGGCGTCCGCGTAGGCGAGTACGACTCAATCGGGGCTATCGATGTGCGTACTGGACGGCAAGCAGTCAGCTTCATATCAGTGTATGCAGGTCTGTGGAATCATGGTTAGCTTGCTGGACAGTCACAACGATTGTGCCCCAGATGAATGATCACAGCAGGATCCAGCGAGGCTTCTCCCAGGTACCAGCAAATCGCTACCTAGGGTTTCGGCTGATATCGCACTCAGCACAGGATGCCGTGGTCGAGATGAAGGTCAATCCTGACCAGGTCCAAGAGACGGGTGTCGTGCACGGTGGGCTTCTTGGCGCGCTGGCGGACACCGCCGCGGTATATGTGTTATACCCGCACCTGCCTGAAGATCAGAGTATGGCAAGCATAGAGTTCAAACTGAACTTCCTTCGACCTGCCACAGTTGATCGAGGGCCGTTGACCGCCCACGCGACGCTGTTGCGCCGCGGCCGCAAGGTCGGGGTGTGCGACGTAGAATTGACCCAAGCTGACGTGGTTGTCGCAAAGGGCCTCTACACCTACCTGTTCATGGACAAGAGTGAGCGGCAAACGGAAGTCGACAGGCCAACAGACCCGTAGAGCTGGCACGCGCGGTACGAGCAGTTGATTCTTGCTCACGGTGAGATCTACGGATTCCGGAAGTGCCCTACTGGTGGAGAGTCGATGCTCGCGGCTCATGTGCATTGATCATTAGGCCACGTCGGGGAGAGAGAAGGCGATACAATGGGTGACTCCTCCGTATTCACTCTGCTGTCCGTGGTCCCGTTGCTTCTCATCGCTACCGGCACTACGGCGGCAGTGCTTGCGTGGCGGTCCAGGCGGCGGGCCATTCGAACAGTCGTCGCGATCCTTCTGATGGTCGTTGGAGTCGCCTGTGTGCTTTCTACTATTGGCCAGCTCTTTTCGATGGCAGCCGGGCCTTTGATCAGTGTGTTAGGGTTGGTACTGCTCCTCGCTGAGTATGGGCCGAAGAGTGCAGCCTAGCATCTCGCAGCGGACATGCAACCAGAGTATGCCCCGTAGATCCATCCGCCAGCACCGGGGTCCAGTGGCGTGAGATCTGTACGAACTGTCGGTCGAATCATGGTTCGGCGACCGACTACCGGCCATCCGAGTTCCAAGAGGGAGTGCAGCGTGCCCTTTGACTATCAGCCTGTCCTGAAGGGTGATCTGGTTGAGCTAAGAGGTAGAGATTGGCTGGACCTTCTTGGCCAGATCTCATTGGGGCGGCCGTTACAATGGCGATATGAAGCGACAGATGTTGCAGCACGACTTCCGCTTCGTTGGCCGCGTCATCTTCTTGGTTGGGCCACAGAACCTGCGGTCACAACGTGCCGTTGAGAAGATCGGTGGCGTCCGCGCGGGATCGCGGCCCGACGCGGCGGGCCGAGAGAGTTGCGTCTACGAGGTGATTGCCTCTTCCGTTGCTGCGCGTGTGCGTTGACTCGGTAAGACACGGAATGAGGTCGCGGTTCGCAACGTACTGTGCCGCGAGCCACCTAAGCCGCGCTTGCTCCTGGTGGGCGCGCAGTTCGGAGACTGGGTGGGCTGTCCCAAATGACGCAGCAGCCCGCTCTGATAGTCCTCCCAGAGATGTTTGCACCTTGACTCAGTCTGCCCAACAGCGATAAGGCCTCCCTGTGCAGGACGTCTATGGCCCGATTGCCCCACTGTACGACACCTACGTCCGCGCGGACTTCGACCTTGACTTCTTCCGCGAATGAACAGGCTCACCCTCTTGGTTCTCTCATTCGCTGCATGCACCCAAGCCTCGGGTGCGCCACCACTGCCCGCCTGTACCCAGGATCCCGCTGGCATCTATGCAGCCCTGCTCGCCCAGACCCCGCGCTTGCTGCAAACGCCGGCCGGCGACTCGGCACGCCAGATCGTGGTCGTCAAGACCACGGGTTATCGCGAATCGATGGCCGAGTACTTCGCCCCGCAGTGGGCAGACACGCTGATATCGCTGCTGGGGATCGACAGCACGACGGCGGAGGACTTCGTCCGTAGGAACCAGAACGAAGCTCTCTTCCCGTACCCGATTCCCGGAATGCATGTGGTCTTGACGGATGTGGCGGAAGTCAGATCGTTGTTTGAAGGTGTTGGCCCGGCGGGCTGGGAGAGATTCTACGCTCGCTTTCCGAACTCGCAGGGGTATCTGATTGTGACGCAGGTTGGCATCAGTGCGGATGGTTCGGAGGCCTTGGTGTTCTACGGCGATCACAAGGGTCCTCGCTACGCAGTGGGTGAGTTCGTGGTCCTGCGGTGCGACGGAGGCAGCTGGGTTGTCTCGTTTAGGCAGACGGCGTGGATGTCATAGGGTATTGCGGAGTGCAGCATCACGCGAGTCATGAAAGAGCGTTGCCTATGTCAGCAGCAGACAGGCGGGACGCAGTATTAGCGACGTGGCAGACAAACAACCGCGTAACGGCGTTTCTGGTGGAGAACCTACCGGACCAGGTGTGGCATCATGCGATTCCGGGAGCGCCGCGCCGCACTGTTCAGATGATCGGAGGTCACCTCCACAACTGCCGGTGCATGTGGATCAAGCTACTGGGGAAGAAGCACGGGCTAGCCGTTCCGCGGAGCGTGAACCGACACCGAGTGACGCGAGCGCAACTCCTCCAGGCCTTGGAGCGCAGCAATCTCGCGATGGTCCGGCTGTTGGAGTTCGGCCTGGCTAGCGGCGGCCGGCTGCCGGGGTTCTCACCACCCGAGATCACTCATTTCCTGGCGTATCACGTTGCCCACGAGGGACACCATCGAGGACAAATCGTCATGATCGCGCGCCAGCTCGGGCATCGGTTGCCGCCTCAGGTCACCGCCGGTTTGTGGCAGTGGGCCAAGCGCGGGCGTGAAATAGGAGCTGTTTGATCAGCGCGGTGAGAAGATGACCGACCGTGATCCAGCAAGACCTAGCCAGCTCGATGGCGCACACCGTGCGGCGATCGAGGAGGCGGTGAAACAAGCGGCATGGCAGCACCTCACAGCCGAGAATGCTGCAGCAGCCCTCAGCCACTACGAACCGGATGCGGTCGTGGCAAGCGACGGCCGACTGTATCCTTCGTTCGAGCTGTTTGCCGCTGACGCCCGTGACTTCTTCGACACACTACACCAGGTTGACCTGGCCGAATGGGACGAGATGCACGTCCAGGTTCTCAGTCGCGATATTGCTGTGTTGACGGCAAAGGTGCGTTGGTCGTCAACCGATACAGAGGGCGTGCGCCTGGATCTCACGGGGGTCTGGACGGCGGTCTACGTCGAGCACGACGGCCGCTGGCTGATCCGCACACGGCACGAGTCGTTTGAGCGTGAGGCGGATCGCCAATGAGTCGTATTGACCCCGGCCACTTGCCACCCCAACATGGCCACCCAGGGTGCACTACGCTGCGGCAGATGCGCGCAAGCCGTAGTTCGATCTGGTAGACGCATCGCGCGGTACGGTCCATGAATCCTGAAGTACACGCAGTAACGGGAGCCTACGGCTACTCCGGACGCTACATAGCACAGCGCCTACTGGATGCGGGACACCAAGTGATCACCCTCACCAACTCGGATCCACGACCGGATCTGTTTACGGGGCGAGTTCGCACCTTCCCACTGAGCTTCAAGTACCCTGCTCAGCTCAAGCAGTCCTTGCAGGGCGTGGCAGTGCTGTACAACACCTACTGGGTCCGGTTCAATCATCGCTTGTTCACGCACGAGGAAGCCGTGCGGAACACGAGAGCGTTGTTCGCGGCAGCCAGAGACGCAGGGGTGCGCCGTATAGTGCATGTCAGCATCACCAATCCCTCGCTCGACTCGGAGCTGCCGTATTTCCGCGGCAAGGCCGAACTGGAGAGCGCGCTCAAGGAGTCCGGCATGTCGTACGCCATCCTCCGTCCCACGGTGCTGTTCGGCAAAGAAGACATTCTGATCAACAACATTGCCTGGCTGCTCCGGAAATTCCCCGTGTTCGCTCTATTCGGTGACGGCCAATACAGGCTGCAACCGATCTATGTCAACGACCTCGCCAGACTAGCTGTCACTGAAGGCGGGCGGGACCAGAACGTGACGCTCGATGCTGTAGGGCCGGAGACGTTCACCTATCGGGAACTAGTAACCGCGATCGGCCACATCATAGGATACTCACGGCCACTCGTGTCGCTACGTCCCTCTTTGGCTTACTACCTGGGATTCACACTCGGCAAGCTATTGGGTGATGTGGTAATCACCCGCGACGAAATCCGGGGGCTGATGGATGGGTTGCTGTATGTGGAATCTCAGCCGCTGGGAGAGACCGCTCTCACCGAGTGGGCCACTCGACACCACTCGGTACTCGGGATGCGTTATGTGAGCGAGCTAGCTCGGCGCAGGCCGAGGGGGGCAACGTGACCGGCGTCACACCAGTCACGTTGCATGGATCATAGTGCACCACTTCCCATAGACTTAGTATTGGGCTCAGAGTCCGGCATCGGCCGGTGTACCCATGTTATGCCACACCATCGGGAGGAAGCACCCATGATTAGCTACCGCCGTCGGTTCGTCTCGAGTCTCTGCATCGCGGCCGTGCTGATGCTTGGCTGCGACGATGCAACTGCTCCGGGAGACGATCCACCTGAGGTTCCACCACTCAACAGTCTCGTCATCGACTTTGCCGACTTCACGGCAAATCCACTTGGCGTCGCGGCGGTTGAAGCCGCTCCAGCGGCGGGGCTGAACTGGGGCCGTGCAGCCCTAGTTGTTGGTGTATGGAACGTTGCGCTCACGGTGACTCTGGCAGTGCCGGTCGCCGCCTTTGTCGCCTCATTTACGCAACAACCCGAGGGCTCCGATGGAGCCTGGGTGTGGACCTACAATTTCATGGCGTTGGGTGTGCAGCACACCGCGCGGCTGGAGGCGAGCCCCGTGCCGGCGGGCGTGCGCTGGGAGATGTACATCTCCAAAGACGGGGAGTATACGGACTTCCTCTGGTTTTCGGGTGAGTCGAATCTGCAGGGGACATCCGGCACCTGGGCACTCAACTTGAATCCGACCGACCCGACGTCGTTCATAGACATTGAGTGGAACCAGACGGCGGGCCGCGAGACATGGGACACCCGCTTCACCAACGTCATACCTGGAGCGGCCGAGAATGGCGCGTACATCTTCCACGGAGTTACGGAGGACCCGGACTACGACGCGTTCTTCCAAATATGGGGCCCGGTCAACGACAACCTGACCGAGATCGAGTGGAACCGCACCACCAAGGCCGGGCGCACTCGGGATCCGCTGCACTTCGGTAATTCCGACTGGCACTGCTGGGACTCGGCCCTGAATGACGCGGCCTGCCAATAGACAGCGCTATTGATGGGATGTAACAAGGCCCGGATGCCGCCGCATCCGGGCCTTGTTACAGATCTCAGGAAGACCGTAGTAGGCTGGCCCTGTCCTTGAACGCGCTGGGACGACATTGCGGACGCCCGGCCTAGCCTGTCTCTGCTTGACGCTCCAAGACCACGTGGTCATACAAAATCCTGCACCAAACCGGACACCGTAG
>Ga0209536_100015646_pt1 | contig 10822 bp, 17 predicted proteins | sample DeeMarSeWOR28_12_FD_187461 | JGI IMG/M metagenome (GOLD analysis project Ga0209536, IMG submission 187461) | Marine sediment microbial communities from White Oak River estuary, North Carolina - WOR-2-8_12 (SPAdes) (version 2) | ecosystem: Environmental > Aquatic > Marine > Intertidal zone >...
TGCCGACAATCGCATCAACCTGAGCATTGATTTCTTTGGTCGTGGACTCTACGCCTACGTCCACCGCCTTTACGATGCGTGGTATCGTAATGTCCATAAACTGATCGCCAAGCGGTTTGATTTTCAATGTCGTATCAGGTTTTTTATCATGTTGTAGGTCGGTACAGACAGTCCGCCCATCGTCTGCGGTATTGTCAAATCCGGATCATTGCGGTTCTTAAACTGAAACGCTACTTCTTGGATAATGGCTTCTTGCACCACATCATCCACAGTCGCTGACCCGGACGTAAACGTGATGCGTGTATTGTAGATCTTCGACAACTGTATCTGCAAGTAGTCGAAAGAACTGTCAAGTACCCAATAGTCCTCATCTACGACTTGCGCCACATACGTATCTTTGGGCGTTAAACGCTGTTCTACCGTAGTAATCGTGTGTGGGCCATACGGCAATGCAATAACCTCCTGCGGACTTGCCCAATACGCAATACGAGAACGTGACGTGGTGTCCCGATTGATGTACTTCTCAATCATCGTCTGCACCGCACGAATCTTGCGCTCGATTTGGTCATCGCTGTTCGAGTCATACACAGGCAGTTCTGCTTTCACGTCCGCAACGCTTACCGCAAGGGCAGGCGTAGTCGTCATGTCGCAAAACACCGGGTCTTTCGTAAATGTGCGTGTCGGGCTTAATGTCCCGTACTGCAATGCTCTCATTCAGATTTCTTTTTCTTTTTGGGCTTTGGTTTTGGCGCTGTTTTTGGCTCCTGAGGCGCTTTCTCCTGCGTAGGCGGTACAACCTTTACAGCCTTTGGCTCGGAGACCTTAGAAGGCGAATAGTAGCGGTCGGCTTTGCCTTTGCGTACCAAGTCCTCGAATACACGGCGCTCGTGATTGGCGGCAGGCTCATACGGCTCACCTGCTTTGTACGTGCGTACATTGATGCCATCAAAACTTAATCGGAGTGTTTGTTTTAATACGTATCTCATAAAATGACTGCGGTTAATTTGGTTGTCGTATAGGACAACGTTTTATCTGTATCTGCTTCAATAAACAGTTCGAGTACATCGCCTTCGACAACGGGCGTAATGTCCGTAGTCATCAGTTCAAACTCTGCCTGTCCAAGTCCCTCTAATTCCGGATTGCATACACAAACGTCCGCTCCGTTCTTGCGAAGCCGAAGTTTATATAGGTTGGTTCCTCCTGTAAAGGATATTGACCCATTGAGCATTGCTATTCCTGCATCCTGCACAACCATAGACGTGGTATTGCCTGTAATGCCTTTGTTGTAGGGCGCAAACTCATAGCCTGTGATGCGTTTTGGCGTGTTTGCCGTCAAGGCAATCGTCTTTGTCGCCGTATTGCTATACAGTTTCCCAAAGCCTACCCGGCGCACAGGTACGTGCTGATTAAACATATTGCCCTTGTAGTGGACAACCTGTCCTTTTTCATAGACGTACTCGGATTGCCCTTCTATCAGGGAAGCGCTCTTGTTGGTTTGTATAGGATCTCTCATAGCGAATAAAAAAGTAGGCCCCGTACTGGCGGCCTACACGGATTAGGTGGTGGGTGCGTTATGCGGAAACCCAAGTGCGCCCAAGCAATGTACGTTTGCTGAAACGTTTGCATCGCTAATGGTAAGCGAACCGAACAGGTATCGCTTCGTAGGCACAACGCTTGCTTGAAATGCAGTATTAGACGCATTCACAACATCGTTGCTCACAACACGGCCACTATCAACAGCGGTTGCGTTGGAGATGTTGGTATCGTCTGACTCCAAGAAGGAGACAGCGATGGTCTGACCTGCATCTGCGTTCAAGTTACTTGTGCCAACACTCGTTACGAATGCGACACCTTCAAACCCTGCTGTGTCAATGGCTACGGTATTAGCGTTGGCCGTTACATCATCAGCAAGTGCGAATTTGTAGTCCGTTACGGAACCGAAATCAAATGATGCCATAATTGTTCCTCCTTAGGCTGCGGTTATGGTTGTAAGTGCTTCTGACTTAATCACGTTACCGCCCACTCGTGTCATCAAGTGGAAATCACGCTCGAAAGAGGATGCGTTTGTATATGGATCGTCAATCATATACATATCTTCTCGCATCACAATCTCGTATGCCTCAGAGAAATCACCAAAGACGGCAAACACATTGCCTGTGCTGTACGCATTGTCGTTTGCACCAGCAAGGTCACCGACTCGTGCTGTGAAGATCGGCGCACCAAGCAGTCGGGTTGGCGACTGTCGGGTGAAATCCGGCTCCCACAGGTATTGCAGAGCAGCGTTGTTGCTTGTCAAGAACAAGGTACGAATACCAGCACGTGCGGTTCGTGTAAACAGCCATGAAGCGTTTGCTTGGTATGGCTCTTTGAGCGACTCGGTTGCACGAATCAGGTCGTTGGCTGTAATCGTAGAAGCAGCCGTTGTAAAGTTACCAACGTTGCCAATCAGTCCTACGGGTTGTCCTACGCCTGTACCGGACAAGAATGCTTGTCCCATGTCAACGGCAAAGTCCTCGCTGAATGCACGAGTAATCTCACCAACAAGATCGTAGCCTGTGTCCTGCTCATTCTCAATGCTCATTCCGTACTGGGAAGCCCATTTGTGCGGATAGATAGAGATTTCAGAATAGGCAATCTGACCTTTCGTGTTGGTTGCGGTTTCTGCAAGCCATTGTCCGCCCGGAGTGGACGTTCTTGCTCTTCGCTTGTACTCGGAGCGGTCGGTCTGCGTTACACGAGCAAGTTGCATTGCTGGCGTTGTTTCTACAACATTGTAGATGATGTCCTGAGAGATCTGCGCTGGCAGGAGCAATGCTCCCGTAGATGCAAGATCAAAACGAACCATAGAGGCTTTCGTTGCGGAAGGATGATAGGATGATTTTACTTCGGTCTGACCCAATGCACTTCGGTCGCCACGAGCAAATCGGTAAAAGGCATCCTTGAACTCCTTCTCAACTTCGGACTTGTTGTCCTCTTTGGTCTGCGCTGACGTGCTTTTCGCCTGAAACTCAATCGCATCAAGTTTGCTATTGATTTTCTCAATAGACTCCTTGACTTCGGCAGACTGCTCCTCTACTGCGGAGATGCGGTCAACCGTAAGGTCTTTGAGTTCTGCGACAGCATTACGCCATTCTTTTTGTTGAATGTTCGACATAATGGAATCCTGTTTAAGTTAGAACCTGCAAGTGGGTGTCGCCTTGCTGGGTCGATTGCCTGTTGGCGCATCTATTGTGCGGCATCTGCCACGTTCTTCTGCCATTGCTTTTGCATCTGCTTGTACTGAATGCGCTTAATCCGTGCATCCAATATGTTCGCTTCCGTGTCCATCGGAAACGGGGTTACAGACACTTCGTGCAATGCAATCTCTTTTAAGACTCGTGTGCCATCAGCGCCGTAGTCGGCTTTGATCGCATCGTAGCCAATGGACAGTCCCATCTGCTCTCCTCTGTCCTGTAAAAACATCAATTTCTCAAAGGTATTGCGGACATCCGTTGCTTTCAGGGGCATTTCCGCCTCCATATAGAGTCCGTCCTCTTTATCCTCCAAGTAGGCAAGTCCTACCATATCGCTCACTTTCCAAGAGTGATCCAAGAACAACTTTACTTTACCCCCCTTGTGGTATAGAGTCTGCTTGTACGCCCCCTTAGCGACTGTATCGCCCCCCAAGTCCACATTGCCATACGTAGAGGCGTAGCCCTTAATCGTGCCGATCTGCTTGTCCTCATCGTAGTCCATCTTTACATCCATCATCTTGCAAAGGAGTTGCGATGCGGTTTTCTTTACGTCCACGTCCGTAAGACGCACTTTGGACAAGTCCTGCTTGACTTGAATCGTTGTGGGTACATACGTGCCATTTTGAAGCGCATAGACTTCGATGTTGCCTTTGGTGTCAAGGACTCTGCCTACGGTGGGGCCTGCTTTTGATACCCATCGCACCATCATGCCTTTGCGTGGTATCTCCTCCTCGTCCTCCTCGTCCTCCTCCTCGTCCTCCTCGTCATCCGATTTCTCGTCATCCTCTATGGATTCTTCTGAATCCTCAACATCCTCTTCGGAATCATCCGTTTCCTCTTCGGGTTCTTCTGAACCCTCAGCATCTTCTTCGGGTTCTTCGGAGTCCTCAGACTCTATTTCCACCTCTTTCTCATCCTCTTCGCCTTCTGTATCTGCCGGCGCTTCATCAGCATCTCCTGCCTCCTCATCTCCAAGTTGATCTGCCAAATCTCCATTTTCATTATCAGGTGACTCAGCCATCTCGTCCATCTCTTCATCATCAGCATCAGGGGTTGGTTGTTCACGGTATTTTTCCATCTCATCGGTAAAGCGATAGACAACTTCATCGGTCGCTACAAGTTTATCGCCTGCTTGTGCATAGACACGAACATCAAAGATGCCCATCTCCTCATTCTCAATCACGCCCGACACTTCGTTGCCTTCGTCATCAAGAATTTTCACGGTTTCGCCAATCATGTAGCCCATGCCATCGGCTGTTTCCTCGTAGGACTCCGCTGCATCACGGAGTTGATTGACAAGTTGTTCTGCTTTTACTGATTTCTCCATTTCCTGTTCTGATTTTTTGATAGCCCAGTTAATACCTGAATCACCGCCCCACGCCAGCCACATTAACGGCCCACACGCTTCACGAGGGTCTCCATCGCTGTTTTGTCGGTGTCGGTTAAACGATGCCATACGTTTCACCGTTTCAAGGGTAATTGCTTCTCGGTTGGCAAGTTGCCTTGCCCGTGTCCATCCTACCTGCGTACCACAACCACGATCATTCTCTTCTTTAATCTCAATCGCACGTTTGGCGTTGTTGGATGCACTTTCCGGATAGTCTGTATAGGTCTTAGCCATTCAGATCCACCTTTGGAATGTTGTTAATAATACGAGCATTCTGCAACGTATCAGCCGTTGCGCCGGATGCTTTCGGTAATCCCAGTTTCTTTCTCGCCTCGTTGGCCGTCATAATCCCTGCATCGACTGCATCGACAAGGTACTGCACAAGGTCTTTGGTGTCCTCTTGGATCGAAGCAATGCGGTCGGTCGGGATAATGAGTCGGGGCGAATCTTTGTAGTAGCCCTGCAATGCGTTTGTGATGGCGCTGTATATCCGCTTGGCAATCGGGATGCTTGTCTCGGTAAAGAGCGCTTTCCGTGAATCGTGGACGTTGTTGTACGTCTTGTTGGCGGCATCATTCATCAAAGACGATGACACCCCAAGGGTCATAAAGATCATTCGCATGGCAAGCAGGATCGCATTGTTCCACTCGGAATCGTGAGGCGTAACATCCAACTTATGAAACTTGATGTCGCCCCCTGCAATCTTCAAGCGATGCGAGTTCTCTGCGCCACTTTGCGTTTCCCATGCTTCCCGGATCGCTTCGGCTTCGCTCTTGTCAATGCCTTCCGCAGTCGCATACACAGGTGGCAGTCCGCCTTTTTGAGCGATGTTCTTGTTCCACGACAAGGCAGCGTTCTGCAACGCAATAACCTCTTGAAGCGGTACAGATGGACTCAGCGCCTCAAAGTAGTTCGACAAGGACGGACGGTACAGATGAATCACGGCACTCTTGGGCAACTCAATCGTCTTATGCTCCACATACTTGTAAGCACGGATAGGATTGTAGCGGTCGCCTTGTATCGGATAGACGTACTGCGATGGCAACGTAATCAGCCCAAGCGGTTTCTGATCGTGAGCGCTGAACACAATCTCCGCAAAGGACTCGCCTGTTACAAGATAGTACAGCACAAAGCGCTCGATAAACTCTTCTCTTGTGCAACCACGTTGCATTAACTGCAAGATCGGATGGTCGGTTGTTACGCCCTTTCGTCCGCCTTCGCTGTACTCTACCTCAACAGGCATATCGGCAATGGTTCGGGCAATGATGTTACAGGCGGCATAGAACGGCGCATTGCGCTGGTAGGCCTGCTCAATCATCTCTCGTTTGTCCACAGGCCGTGATAACCACGTGCCTTTGCCGACAATCATCGCATCCCATATCCGAGATGGCAAGTAGTTACTTTTGCGATTGAAAAGCGTGTTGAGTATGCTCATACGATAAAATAGCCACCACGTCTGCCCGGATAGACTTTTTGGAAATAGTGCCAAAAGGCATATCGAGCCGTATCTGTTTCGTGGGTTCTTGTTGAGGTTGTATTTTTGTAATCAATCGACTTGTCAATCTCGCCATACTTGTCGGCCTTGACAGCCTGTAAACTCATATACACATTGCGCTCATCCCTGTTGAAACGCACCAAATTGTTCTGTAATGCCCAGTTCGCACATTGTATCGTGTCTTTGACAGAGGGGTTCTTTCGTGGCACGACATTGCGTACATCGTCAAAATGCTCTTGAAACACATCTCGTACCATCTTCCACATACTTGTTGTTGTTTGCGCTGAACGACTCTCTCCCGAAGCATCACCATGCAAAAATACGACATTTTTGTGGTCTTTTAATAGATGGCACAACTTGACCGCATCGTCATAGACGGTTGGCTCTTTCATCTGCCATGAGTCCACGCACGCAATAATATCATTCGCACTTGCATCTTTACCAATGATCTGCCAAGCACTTACTGCCCTGTACTCTACGTTAAAGTCCCACGACAACAAAAGCGGATCTTCGGGGTCGTATGGATATTCACCACGCATTTCGGGCTGTACGCCAAATAACCCCTGTCCTTCAAGCGATACCCGTTTTCCGTAGAGAAAGCGCTCTAATTGTGGCCCTGAGTACGTTGCTTTCAGAATCTTTGTGTAGTTCTCGACAAATTCCTTGTCGGGGTTGTCCAAGAGTCCGATTTCGTACAGTTCACCGCCAAAATCGTTGGTCAAACGCTCGATAAACTCGTACATCGTGTGATCGGGTTCATCGGGCATAGACGTAATACGCACCAGTTTCTTGCCCTTACGAATCCGGCTTGTGAATGTTTTTAAGGTTTCCGGGTCGTAATACGATGCCTCATCGGCCCATCCCCAATGGTAGGCAATGGACTCAATCTTCTTTACGGCATCCGGATCAGCGCTTCTGAGGTGAATTACGCTGTCAAACAACTTTACATTAAGCGATTGGGCGTTGAAACTGTACGGCCAATGCAGGTCTTCGAGTAATGGGCGTATGTCCTGCTCAAAGATGTCCAATATCTGCTGACGAGAGTTCGCCATGATGAGTCCCTGCGCCCTGCGTTGCTTTGTGGCTTGCACAAGTGCGAACCGAGCGCCACTCCATGTTTTTGACGATCCCTTAGCGCCTATGATGCTCACAATACGCTTTTCTCCGTTGATAAAATCGTCTTGATAGTCCGCCAGCGTGTACTCGACAGTATTTTTTTGCATTTCGATGAAATTACATTTGTAATTATCTTTTTCTGTTACTAAATTGTCAATGTGATGAAATTATTTACACAAAATGACATTCAGCGCCTACATTGTGTTTGCAATCGTGTTATTTCTTGCAATACAATATAACAAACTTATAGACAGGGAACGTATGTATAAACAGTATTACAATTATGCATTAAAAAGAATGGACGACTTTGGTATTGACCCCAAGCAAACTCTGAAAGAGATGAAAGAGATGTTCAATCTTCGTGATGACCTAAAACTTGCCCAAGAGGCTATTGAGGATGCTTTTGTGCATTACTTTCGTTGTCGTGGCGTAATAATCGAAAACCTCAAAATCTATTGGAATGAATAAACTCAAAAAAGACATCACAATCGGCTATCCCTGTTACGATGGGCGATGTGAATTTCAGGCAGCCCAAAACATCTTTATGGCGATGGGTAGCGCAAACAGCAGAGTCGCAAATGTCAAGTATCTGCCGGGCGATTCGCTTGTAAGCCGGGCAAGGAACAAGATTACCGCTGCTTTCTTATCGGGCGATACCGAGTACCTATTGTTTATTGACTCGGACATCCTGTTTAACGTAGCGCATATCGAGCGGTTACGTGAATGGGACAAAGGCGTGATTGGTGGCGTGTACTTCAAGAAGAAGATACCCTATGAGGCGGTTGCCAACTCCCACAACGCCACAGATGACGATGGGCTGTACTTGATGAATGAGATCGGTACAGGCTTTATGATGATCCGCCGAGATGTCTTTGATGCGATCCGTGAAAAGTTTCCCGAAAGGGCCTACAAGAAAGAGGGCGATGAGCAGGATTTGGATGCAGGATATTTTGACTATTTCCCGGTCGGTGTCCACAATGGGCGGTACTTGTCGGAGGATTACTACTTCTGCCAAATGGCTCGTGATTGTGGCTACAACATCTACTACGACACGAGCATCATTGTATCGCATCGTGGTAGCGCCACCTATCCGTTTAAGGACAATGATATGTTTGAAACATCGGCGGACATCTTGCATAAGTACCACACGAATGCTCCGCTTTCCAAAGAGATGCTTGATAAAATTCAAGCAGGACTCAATCACCAACGAACCGCACGAGGGTATGAATAGCACACAAAAACGCAGACATCTACGCAACCAACGTATGCGCTCCAATTCATCGGTTGGCAAAATCTTCCGTTGCATGAGCGAAGCGAAAGAAGCGATGACGTATGAGCAGATCGCAACACAGACGGGCATCAGCGTAAACTACTGTCAAACGCTCTTGTCACGCATGACCTCTTCGGATCCCAACTTCAAGGATGAATACGGCAATATGCCGATCCTGCGGTTGGACGAGAAGGCGCTGAGTGATACCACGAATCAAATGGTGTCGCTATACACTTGGAACTACAAATACGGGACAGATGAACTTAATGGATGAACTGATTGGCTACCTGCGAGTAATATCGGTACTGGCGCTCTTTGCCTTTGCGATTGGCTCGCTTGTTACCAATGAAGGCCGGGACATCGTGATTATGTTTGCGGTCGTACTGATTGCATTTGAGCAGGTATTACAAACCAACGCACATATCAATGCAAGAAATCAATGAAGATGCAGTACGTGCATTGTACGATAGCCCTTGTTGCGGCACTTACAGCAGTTTGGACGGTTGTTGCATCGCAAAACACACACAAGACATCGAAGAAATGCTATACGGATTTGATGAGGAAACCAAAAACCTGACGGACGAAGAGATTGTGTATGCACGAACAGCATACAGAGTGATGATGGAAGCATTCAAGCAGGAGCAGTCCATCACCAATAGCGGTATCGCTGTTGCCATCAAGATGGAGCATGACGTGGATGTAACGCCAGCACGGATCCGAAAGATGGTAAGTTGGATGCACAAAAGCGGACATCTGTCGCACCTTGTAGCATCATCAAAGGGCTACGGATGGGCCAAGACGGACGATGAACTGCGTGAGTATGCCAAGAGCCTGCTGGGTCGCATCAAAAGCATACAGGGCAGATACAATGCGGTACTGAAAACACTAAACCAAAAACAACTACAACAATGACACAGGAGCAATACGTTGAAATAGTAGCACTATTGGATAAGATAGGGGTCTATTCGGAGTACATGGGTCGATCCAGCAACGCTGACGAATGGCAGCGCAACTTCTCGAAGTACGATGAAGCACGGCAGAAAGTATTGGAAATGCTAAAAAGTATGGTGACGAAATGAAGATGGACGAGATTGTTATCAAGATTTACAATATGCCTACGCTGAGAATGGACTTAGCCGAGAAGTGGATTAAGGAGTACACAATGAACGTGGCTCATCAAGCCTATCTGACCGGGCATGAGGATGGCGAGAAGGGCAAATTACCAAGACCGGAAATATCTCTTGCCGAGATAGATCCTGACAATTACAACTAAACAACGAGGTGAATCATGGAAGATACAGTACGATGGTACAAGAGGCACTTAGCAGGGTTTGTGCAGAACTTTGAGGATGACATCAAGAATGAGTTGTATGGCGAGTTAGAAGCCGCTTTTGAGTATGTATGTGGCATGATTGAGGACTACACGCACATCAACCTTGATAATTACTCTATGTCAAGTAAAGACCTGCTCGATCGGTACTTGAAAGAACGAGCGAGAAGCATTGATGACGATGCGTGGTTCAATGAGGATCACAAGTTGCTGAGAAACATTATTAAGTGAGAACGGAAAGCCGGATAGCCTAATGGTAAAGCCCGAGATTTGGACTCGGAGATGCAGGTTCGATTCCTGCTCCGGCGCTATGCGGATCACTTAACAGAAACAGGTGAGGTAGTCAGCCGCAGAAAGTCCCGAAGGGATTGAGTCGAGGGATTCTCCCTTTGGGCAATTTTTATCACGATTGTCAGGTTCAACCTGACCTATTTGATATTGCACAACACATTCGACAAAATAAGCGTAAAGTGTCGAATAGAAACAGCAAAACGGAGACATAATGAAAGCATACAACGTGAAATACGGAACGAAGGTAGTAGTAAAGGACGACGAAGTAGCAACACCAATCGGTGCGTTGCCTGTATATAAAGGCGATGAAATCGTAATTGGCAGGTTGGATGGTATGTACTGCAACGGAAAGAATAGCGATGGTGAGAGAATATACATTGCCGCTTGGACAGAAGTTGAACCCGCAACGCAACCCGCAACTTAACCCGCACGTTTCCCGAACCTAACCCGAATCGTCTCAGAAATGCACAATCAAAAGCCTGAAAATTGCACAATGAAAACAGCGATGCAAGAAATGTTTGAGGAGTTATATGCACATTCCTTTGAAATCCCGATTGGACTACTGGCGAAGTGCGAGGAACTGATGGCAAGGGAAAAGGAACAGATCGTCAATGCCTACAAAGAAGGATGTTCGGATAGCATATTGGATGAAAACACCGATGAACTAAGGGCAGAAGATTATTACAACGAAACCTATACT
>Ga0209536_100015647_pt1 | contig 10822 bp, 15 predicted proteins | sample DeeMarSeWOR28_12_FD_187461 | JGI IMG/M metagenome (GOLD analysis project Ga0209536, IMG submission 187461) | Marine sediment microbial communities from White Oak River estuary, North Carolina - WOR-2-8_12 (SPAdes) (version 2) | ecosystem: Environmental > Aquatic > Marine > Intertidal zone >...
GATGCCCACTGTATGTTCTCTGAGGGGTTTGATGAGGTCTTAGCTGCTGACTGTGAACCAGATTGGGTTTCAGTTCCTAGGCGCTATAGTTTGGATGCTGAGAACTGGACACGCAAGCCAAAACATCCTATAGACTATCTCTGGCTTGAATGTCCTATGAAGCAGATCAAAAATCCGAATAAAGAACTCAATGTTAGGGTTTGGAACGAGAAGAATTATGATAAAGAACTTCAGAAGATACTCATAGATGATCTGTTTACAATGCAGGGGTCGTGCTGGTTCATGCCTAGAGATTATTTTTATTTTCTTGAGCTAATGGATGATAAAAACTATGGAACATTCAGAAAAGAACCACAGGAAATATCCTTCAAGGCATGGTTGTCTGGAGGCAGAGTAGTTCGGAATAAAAAGTGTTGGTATGCTCATCTTCACAAAGGAAAAGTCTATGGTAGAGGCTATAGTCATGGAAGAAACGATTACCGTAGGGGAGATACCTATGCCCGTAAATGGCTCATAGATGACGCTTGGAATGAAAAGCAGATAAAGCCTTTCCGCTGGTTGATAGAGAAGTTTGAGATGCCTGGATGGGATGATTTTGATTGGGATAATGCTTTTGAGATGGTAGATGACTTATACGAAAAATAATACAGTTTTAATAGTCGATGCTGCTCGTTGTGGAACGACTATGCTAACAGGAATTATTCACTTATTGGGTGTGCCAATGTTCGATGAGAACAATGTTAGAAGAAGAACATTAGAAGACCTAATTATCATTGAGGCTTTAAAAAGTGAAAAGGAGATTCAAAAGGTTATAGAGGATCGCAACAAGAAGTATGATATTTGGGGCTTCAAATATCCTAACTTATGGAAACATCCTTACACTATACAATATCTTCGTGATCCCATTTATTTTACAATATTTAAAGAGCCAGTTAGTATAAGTCTAAGGCGTTATAGGAAATGTGACCATCAGAGGATGAGACAGACACTGGGATATTTGCTTCGTTCTGTGAATGAGTATAGTTCTTTGGGGCTAAATATTAATTACTTATCTTATCTGAATGCAGTTACGAGACCAGAAAGGTTTGTAGATGAGATTATAAAAATCATTGGAATAAGCCCATCTCCTGAACAGATAGAAACAGCAATTGATTTTATAAGACCGAGAGTAGGATACCCAAAACAAAGAGTTAAATTATGGAACAAAAAACTATAGTTGTTTGCGATCTATCTCATTGTGGAACAACCATGTTAACAGGCATTATACAGATATTGGGTGTATCTATGGTGGAAGATGGCTATGTTGGACATAGTAGAGAAGATAATGAGATCAGAAATGCTGCTAAGGCTTACAGGAAAAAAGGTGATACGGATAGTTTAAAGGAAGTTATTGATAGAAAGAATAAAGAGAAGGATGTGTGGGGCTTCAAGCTGATAAATTTGTGGGCTACAGATATAATCTTTGAACATCTTAGAAATCCTATTTATCTACTTATTTTAAAAGACCCTGTAAGTGTAACTAAAAGACGACTCAGCCGATGTGATAGAGGCAGACTGAGTAATACATTAAAGAGAATGATACGAGCAGTAAAACTCACACCCATTGATACACATTTTATATCTTATCTGGATGCTATAGTTGCTCCTAGAGAGTTTGTATGCAACATAGCCGAAATCATAGGAATAGAGCCTACAGAAGAGCAGATTGATCGAGCAATAAAATTTATTCAACCGCGTATCGGATATCCTTTAGTGGAGGATGAATGAAGCTATATCAGAATATCCCAGGTGTAACTCCTCAAAATGAAAACCGACTAAACAGCAAATACTGGAATCAGGGTAAATGGGATAATTTCGTTGCACCACACCTTCCAGATGACCCCACAGATATGACATTTGTAGAGATGGGGTGCAATGCTGGATGGTTTTTGAAGTGTGCTGAAGAATATGGCTTCAGAAATGTTGTTGGAGTGGAAAAGAACACTACCCCTTGGAAGGTTGGGAACAGGTATAGGGATTCAATAGGCTATAACTATACACTTCTGAAACGGACTCTAGGGGGTAAGTTTGGTGAATCTGGCAACTTTGACATTGATGAAATTCCAGTAGCAGATTACACCCTTATGTCTACTTTTCATTATTATGTGGATATTAATTCTTGGTTGAAATATCTGGATAGGCTGAAAGCCAAGACCAGATATGTCATTATTGTTTCAAGACCAAAAATAAGATATATACACTGGAGACCTTATAGCTCTTTGGAATCTCTGAAAACTTATTTCGATGGGTGGGAAATGGGAAAAGTGGTTGAAGTACCAGTGGACAAAAGTGATCCGTCTCCAAGAGAGTTATTCAGTGTGACCTTCAAGAGTCCTACGCTAGAGCGCATTCCTATGAACAAGATAAGCGCTGGAGGATATGTATTTCATGAAATGAGAGAGCTTGCAAGAGCTAAAGACCCATTTGAAACCGAATTTTACAGAAAATGGGTAGGGAGAAAATTAGGTAGGTGGGATGAGAAGACAGTAAAATACTTTGTCAAGCTAAAATTTGATATGATGCAGGATGTAATAGCAAATGGTTTGACTGATCCAATAATAGTCCATAGAAATAATAAACTAGCCGATGGAGGTCACAGGCTTGCGGTTCTAGATATACTTGGATATAAGAGTGTAATTATTAGGAGAACTCCTTGAAGATTTCTTATTGTGTTCCTGTCCATAATAGAACCTACGACCTTAGAAAGGCTTTTCCATCAATTGTCAAAGCAGCTAACTTTAGTCCTCCTGTAGAGATTGCTATCTTGAACTATGATTCTTTTGATGATCTTGAACATTATATGCTTACTGAGATGTGGGAAACAAAATTAGAAGAAAAGAATACAATAACTTATTCAGTGTACTATGGTAAAGGCTATTATCATATGGCACATGCCAGGAATGTGTCTGCTAAGAGATCAGAGGGATACTATTTAGTGCTTTCTAGTGCAGACATAATTCTTCCAGAAAACTTTTTCTTACATATACGGGAACATCTAAAAGAGGATGATTATTTATGGCTTAGACATCCTGATAGATGGGTAGGGGTCATTGCAGTACAGCGTGAAGAGTTTATGAGTGCAGGTGGCTATGATGAGCGCTTTGAGTTTTATGGTAAAGAAGATAAGGATTTGATAAAGCGCTTGGAGCGTAGAGGAGGTAAATGGACAACATTATCTACTAGACCAATAATTATTCCTACACCTAACGAGGATAAAATAAAGAACTATCGTTTGAAACTGACTAAAAAAGACATGGGAAGCAGAGCCAAAAAGATATATTATGAAAATATAAAAAATAAAGTCCTCATTGCAAATGAGGGAAAGGATTGGGGTTCATGGGATTAAAGCTACATAAAAAATATTGTTCTTACTATCCTGCATTGGTACTGGCATTGAACAATGTAGATGGGGATGTACTAGAGCTAGGTGCTGGCTCATTTAGTACCTTCTTCTTACACTGGCTTTGCCTGGAGCAGGATAGAAAACTTGTGACCTATGAAAATGATAAAGCTTATTATGATATGGTAAAGCACTGTCAAAGTGAATATCATGATGTGATCTTTATTGATAATTGGGATGATATGGATTTGAGAAGGTCATGGGGTATTGCTTTGGTTGATCATGCTCCAGCAATAAGACGTAAAGAAGATATAAAGAAACTGGCAAACTACGCACAGTGTGTGATTGCTCACGATACACAAGGAAGGGCTAATAAACATTATCGATACGATGAGATTATTCCCTTGTTCAAATTTCGCGTAGGCTTTCCAAAACTTCTGCCACAGTCTCTAATATTTAGTAACTTTATGGATGTTACAAAATGGACTTATCGATCCTGATACCTGCCCGTAATGAAATGTTCCTGAGAAGGACTATAGAAGACATCTTAGAGAATATGCGGGGAGATACAGAGATTATCACAGTTTTAGATGGTAAATGGGCAGACCCTTCCATTCCCATTGATCCTAATGTTACTATTATTTACCATAGCGAGAGTATTGGTCAAAGGGCAGCTACAAATGAGGCTGCCAAATTATCTACAGCTAAATATGTAGCGAAATGTGATGCTCATTGTGCTTTTGATGAGGGCTTTGATGTAAAAATGATGGAAGATATGCAGGATGATTGGACATTAGTTCCTGCGATGAAAAATCTCCATGCATTTTCGTGGGTCTGTAAGGAGTGCGGAAACACTCGCTATCAGGGTAAATCTGGTGAGTGTCCTAGATGTGGAGGGGAAGAAAAGCGAGATGTTGTGTGGATAGCTAAGCCAAATCCCTACACTACATCTATGCGCTTTGATAGGGATATGCGTTTCCAATACTGGAGAGAATATAAACAGCACCAGAAGGGCGATATCGTAGAGACCATGAGCCTCCTAGGAGCATTCTGGATGTGTACCAGGGAGAAATATTTTGAGCTTAATCTCTGTGATGAAGTTGGGCATGGTAGTTGGGGGCAGCAAGGAACAGAAGTTGCCTGTAAAACATGGCTCTCTGGTGGAAAACTTATGGTCACAAAAAAGACATGGTTTGCTCACATGTTTCGTACTCAGGGTGGGGATTTTGGGTTTCCTTACCCCAACCCTGGTGTGTCTAAGACCCGCAATTTCTCTAAGGATTTATGGTTGAATGATAAATGGGGAAAAGCAAAATACCCCTTGAGTTGGCTCATTAAGAAATTCAATCCTCCAGAATGGGAAGACTACAAAGAAAAAGAAGAGAAAACCGCTCCAGCAATCATAAAGACATCAGAAAAGGGAATTGTTTATTGTACAGATAATAGACTTGATGAGAAAATCATGAAGGCTTGTCAAAAACAACTCTCAAAGGCTGAAATAGAAATTGTCAGTGTGTCATTGAAGCCTCTGGATTTTGGAACTAATATTGTGATTGATGAGCCTAGAGGATACCTTACTCTGTTCAAACAGCAGCTTGCAGGGCTAGAGGCGTTGAAAGCAGATTATATCTTTATGTGTGACCATGATGTTTTGTATCATCCGACCCATTTTATGTTCACTCCTCCACAAGAGGATGTTTACTATTACAATGAGAATATTTGGAGAGTGAAAGCCGATACTGGGGATGCTCTTTTTTACTATGCTAATCAATCAAATTGTCTATGTGCACATAGAGAAACACTTCTAAAACACTATGCTAAACGAGTCGAGATTACAGAAGAGATGCTAGAAAAACTAAAAGGTGGTGCTGAATATAGAAGGTTCATACGGCGCATGGGCTTTGAGCCAGGAACTCATGGGAGAAAAGAGCGTGTAGATACCCTTAATCATAGTTCTTATATGAGTGCCTTTCCAAACATAGATATCCGTCATAAGGGAAACCTTACAGCTACAAGATGGAGCAGAGATAAATTCCGCAACAAACGGTATACACATGGATGGCAGAAATCGGATAGAATCCCTGGATGGGGAATAACGAAAGGGCGCTTTGATGTGATACTAAATGGTATAGTATAATAGAAACGAGGGAAATTATGACCGTAGATCAACCTAACACTTTTGAGAAAGACCCTGATGCAGTTCTTGATTTTGGTGTTAATTGGACACCTTGGCTAAATGGGGATACCATAATTAATAGCGTTTGGGATGTTCCTTCAGGGATCACTGGATCGTCTTCTAGCCATAATGGAAAGATTACAACAATTTGGTTGTCTGGTGGAGAAGATAAGAAATCATATTCCCTTACAAATCACATAACAACTGCTGCTGGTCGTGAAGATGATCGTACAATAATCATCTTGGGGAGACCTAAATGAACATTCTAATGTATCCTTATACATCTCCAATTATATTAACTGACTATCTTTTTGAATTTTATGGTGGTGAACCAGAAGGTTTTTCTCCAGGTCAGAAACAGGCTGCATACCTTATGGCAGAAAGGGCTGCATCTGAGGACTTAGGAACTTATCTTCAAGAGACAACCATAACTGGAACATATGCATACTCACCAAGAGTTATGTTGGATCACACTTATGTTTGGGGAGTAAGCAGAGTTCGCTTTATGGATTTTGAAGAGCAGTTTTATTGGACAATTACTGGAACGGACAATATCTATGCGTCTATGTGGAATCAAGAATATGGCTTATTAGATATGGGATGGGCAGTATCAAATTGTCAGTGTCATTCATCTAGTAGACCTAGCCCATATAAATTAGAGATTGTATACAATACTGGACTACATTCTGGAACAGTCTATAATTCTGAAATACCCTTAGCCCTAACCACTTATGCTTCTATCATCTTGAATGAAATGGAAGGACATGGAAATGAAGCTGCTGGAGATGCTAAGGTTACAGAGTTCTCTATTCAAGATTATAGAGAAAAACGAAGTGGTCTCATAAACACTGTATTTGGAGGTTCTGCCAAAGCTAATTTTGCTCATAAGATACTGACCAGATTTAGAAAATATAGGTATGTAAGATTATGACCGCTGGTTTGAATTCTAGGTTCAATATCTGGAGAATGAGTGAAGAGGATGATGATTACTCAGGTGGAGCATCCATTACTGGTACTGTTGTTTATTACAATGTAAGGGGTAATCTACAAGGTGTTCCACAAGAGCAGGTCTACCTTCAGCAAGGTCTTGAAGTTTATAGAACCTTCAAGGCTATTGTTGTTCCTGCCACATTAGACATACGTGAGAGAGATGAATTACAGGTTACGAGACCTAGAGATCATATGTACTATGGAAGTAGGTTCAGGATCATAGGAGTAACCTATTCAAGCCTTACTCCCAGGCAACATAACGCAACCATTCTTTTAGATTTGTCAAGAAGTGTAAGGGCACATAATCAGCAATGAGTGGTTTCAGAGCAAGAGCAGCAGAAGCATTAGTACAAGGGGTCTCAAAAATAAGAGATACTGCTGCTAGAAACGCGTCTTGGAGCACTAGGATACCTAATTCTCTTAGTGTTGGTAGTCCACAATTTAGTGCTATGCAAATCTCTGTGTCTTTGTTTGTAGACTTAGATACTGCCCCTCATGCTATGGCATTTGAAAAAGGCTCTGGCTTACATGGATATGAAAAGAGAAAATATAGAATTCCAGAAGAAGGTAAAGAGGTCTGGAAACAAAATAGATATGGTGAGTATGTATTAGCCTTTCCTATAGATCGATGGGAGAATTATGTTCCCCCTCCAGTTGTGAATATCGCTGTGTTTCCTGGTTTGATTAGTGCAAAAGAATATGTCATGCACCCTGGAGTTGAGGCTGATCCCTATATAGAACCAGCAATTCTAGAGCATGAACTAGAATTAGCTGAGACAATGGCAGATTACGGTCTTAGTGTATTCATAGAAGAACCTGAATTGATAATAATAGAATGACTTTACGACCAGATTTAATTAGAGGTGGCATCATTGCAAAGCTGAAGGCAAGCTCAACAATTACAGATGAGTTGCTTTCTCCTGGTGCTGATGAAATAAGACAGTCTCAATGGCAAGGGAGAGAATTTTCTTATCCTTGTGTTAGGGTCTTTATAGGAACAATAACTCCTATGCAGCCTGATTGCAATAGATGGGAAATTGAGTTCTCTATTGGAATCTTTTCAGAAGAGGCAAGTTCCTATCAAGCTGATAGAATTTCTGGTATAATTCACGAAGTGTTACATAGTAAAAGCTTTAGCCAAACTGTTCAATCTCAAGACCTGCGATTCTCGCTATGGACAAACTCCATTGTTCCTGCGATCAGGAGAGATGAAAAGACATGGAGAAGCGAATTACTAATGAGAGCAACCGTAAGCGGGTAAAGGTGGAGGAAGAGCCTAGAGTAGTTTTCAAGCCCAAGGCGTATATTCCTAAGACTGTCCAAGTAAGGTTACTCAAGGAACTAAAACTGAATGTTCGAGGCGCTATAACGGGCGCAACTTATGTATTTAACGGGGCGGGGGCAGAAGGCTTCGTAGATGAACGCGATCTCCCTGCATTGTTAAGTAAAGGTAAGTATTCGTCTTGTTGTGGTGGAACGAACTCACCCTATTTTGAGGTCTTAGGAGGCTAATATGGCGCTAGTAACTGGTACGCCTGTTGGAACTATAACCGCTGCTGAAGACCTTTATCTGGAAGGTGCTCCTACTATTTACTTTCAGGATAACGCGGCTAGTCCGTTGTATAATCCTGATGGTGATGGTTTCTATTGGGGTCTAAGTGGTACAGCAACTTACCCTGCCTATGAATTAGGATGTGTAACTGATGTATCACTTACTGAGAACCTGACCATAAACGATGTACTCTGTGATAATGTTGGTGTAAAAGCTGTAATCCAACAGAGAAATTATCTAGAGTTCCAGTTTACACTTCAGAGTTTCTTCCCTCTCCAGACGCTAAGGCACTTGGTCAAAGGTGGCACAGTAACCGAAACTGCCCCTACTCAAAAGTTTGGTTTTGGCCCTGTAAACCAGAACCAGTTCTACATGGTCTATGCACCCAAAGTCTATGACGAGGATGTTGGCGACTATGTAATGATCCACTTACATAAAGCACAGTTCGTCAACGCGTTCACTCTAGGAATGTCCTTTGGTACTCCCTGGCAACTTACGGGTATTGTGCTAAGGGCAATGGCAGACACAGCAAAACCGTCTCCTCAAACCTTTGGAATGTTTATGCGCGCCGATGCGTCTGTGATTACATAATGTGGAATCTTTTGAGATCAATGAAACTACATATACTGTAGAACGGGCAAGGCTCAGGCTATGGATTAGGCTTGAGGATATCCAAAAATTTATCAAACAGGCAGTAGATCATAAAGATGCCAACAAGCTTGCACGATATTTATGTCTTTATGTATCTACTGCTTGTGATATCCCTGTTAAAGAACTTCACTCTGCTTCCTGGATGGAAGTAGTAACTGCCTTTACTTCTATTTTACTAACAAACCAAATAAAACTAAATTTGCCTTTTATGCGTCAAGGAGTTGAGGAAGATGAAGAAGTTCCTTGGGATTATGAAGGTCGTGATTGGTTTGTTTATGCTAATATGTTTGCTAAAGAATATGGTTGGTCTTTAGAATATATTGGTGAATTAGAGGTAGAGGATGCTTTTTCATTATTTCAAGAAATCTTGGTTACAAGACAGTTAGATAATGAATGGGAGTGGTCTCTGACAGATAAAACTCATACATATAATAAAGCTACAAAGAACTATGATCCTGTCCAGTTTCCTAGACCCATATGGATGCAAAAAGAACCTAAAGAACCAAAGAAAGTAAAAATACCAAAGTTCTTAATACCTGTAGGAAATGTAATCAGCTATAAAGATGAGAATACTATCCATTAATGAAGCCCTTCGTCTATATTATTTACTAGAGCCATATCTCCCTGAAGATATGAGCGTTGACCTGCTTGATTTTGTTGGTACAATAATATCTAATATGAAAGAAGTTGCTCCAGAGGCATTTATTGATGCTTTAGGGGTAATTTTGGACAAGACTAGGGAGGAAGTCTTAGCAGAAGTACAACCAGAGGAGTCAGGAATTTTATTAGCTGAAGCATTAGTTGATAACAGTCTGTTATCTTTACGTGATTTCATAAGGACATTAGAAAATGGCTGATGTTGAAAGGACTATAGAATATCGCTTCATTGCTAAAGCTGAAGAGGCTATAGAGACATTTAGAAAAGTAAATGAAGAGATTGAATTAGCAAAAGAAGAGCTTAGAATATTTGCTAAGGAATCTAGGTCGTCCATTGATGAAGCTGTGAAGGAACTGAAAAGACTTGCTAGGGGAGCACAAGAATTTCAGAAAAATGTAGGTACTTTAGAAGCACCTAGATGGGTTCTAGATACAGATAAATTTGCTCAATATGCTGCTACCTTGGACAGAGCAGCGGAAAGCTTTAAGTTACTAAATAAACAAGAAGAAGATCATGCGCGCGCCTTTGCTCAACGTGTAAAAATGCGTGAAGCCTTGATGAAAAAGGCTTTTTCCATTGAAATGCAGCTACACAAGATTTCTTTAGATGAGCAAAGAAAGAAAGCTGCTGAAGAGAGGGAATTAGCTATATCATCTGCTGCTACTGTAAAAGAGAAGGCAGTAGTAGCTAGACAATTAGCAATTAAGGCAGAGCAGGAATATCAGGCAGCCCAAGAAAATACAAAACAGAAAATGAAGGAAGTCCTCCTTCTCATACAGCAACAGGCTATTAACCAGACAGAGGCGGGTGCTAGACGTTTAGCTGCTGCTGAACAAGAAGCTCAAGCAGCAAATAAGACCTCTCAAGGTTTGAAGGTCATAGCTACTGATGCTGATAGAGCAGCAAAATCCTTAGAAAAAGCAGCAGCATCTACTGGTAAACTAACCAGTTCATTACAAAACCTAGCAGGGGCATTACAAATTGCCTTTGGTGTAGGTATCTTCCAGATTATTTCCCGTTTGACAAGTGCCTTTTCAGACCTCACAAAAGAATCTCTTGAGTTTGCTGGATCATTGTTCAGATTGGGCGTAAGTGTAAGAGCATTACAAAAGCGCGGTCTTGATATAACCATTGCAAGCACAACACAGAAAATAAGAGCCTTAAGAGAAGAGTTTTCATTCTTTACTACAAAAGAACTTGTAGATGGCATTGGAATGATTCAACTTCTAACTCGTAACTTTGAGTTTACAGAGATTGAAATGGACAATACCCTTAGAATGTCTGCTGCTCTTGCTGTAGTTCTAGGTGAGGATGTAAATGAAGCTGCTAGAAAGATGGCTCTATTTTTCTCCTCTGGCTATGCAGAGTCATTGCAGAGAGCAGGTATCGCCGTAAACCGTCTCACTGTTGAAGAAG
>Ga0209536_100015649_pt1 | contig 10821 bp, 11 predicted proteins | sample DeeMarSeWOR28_12_FD_187461 | JGI IMG/M metagenome (GOLD analysis project Ga0209536, IMG submission 187461) | Marine sediment microbial communities from White Oak River estuary, North Carolina - WOR-2-8_12 (SPAdes) (version 2) | ecosystem: Environmental > Aquatic > Marine > Intertidal zone >...
TATGCTGTAAGTGAACACGCTTTGAGGCTTCGAGTCGTAGTTCATTCTGACTGCGTTCCAGTAGTGTCTTGAGCCCGCGGGTAATTCAGGTTTGCCCGTGCCGGTTGGGTCGAAGGGATCCTGTAGCTCCACGAACTCATCGATAAGGGTCAGCCGAAAGGAGCTCCGATTCCTGAAATTCAAATAATACTGAAGCAGGTTCAGATAGTCCGTCTTTTCAAAGTCTTCATTGAAGAAATAGAAGCTGCTCCATTTGGGGCCATGACTGATGATCTTGCCCTTTTTCGGATAGAAGAGGTATCCGAGGAAGGGGCTTATCTTGATGTAACCATTTCTTGGAATTATATTAAAGATACATTGACTGCCTTTCATTTGGCTGGTCCAGACCATAATCGCGACAGGATTTCAGTTCATCATAATGTTTTTTCTGGGAATAATGACAATTCTAATCTGGTTTTTTTCTGCAACAAGTTCATTCTCTGAAAAATATCCTCATCTGCTTTCAACCAGAAATGATTGGCAAATCTTCTCGATTTATGAGATTGGGATGCTGATTTATATGATTAGCTGGGAATTTATTTGGCGCGGTTTTATGCTTTTCGGGTTGAAAGAAAAATTTGGATATTACTCAGTACTTATTCAAATGATTCCTTTTGTAATTTTACATAATGGAAAACCGGTTGCTGAAACATTTGGAGCAATAGCCGGCGGACTAGCGTTAGGGATACTGGCGTTCCGTACAAATTCAATCTTCTATTGCGTGATAACACATGCCGGTGTAATGTTTACGATTGACTTGATTTCGACCTTACGATACAGGGCAAACGATTATGGAGTAGGATTGGATTCATTAGTTAACATTATAAAAACTTTTTTTTGAGGTGTAAAAATGAGATTTGCATTAAATGTTGATCACGTTGCTACATTAAGAAATGCAAGAGGAGAAAATCAACCTGATCCTGTAACAGCGGCGCTAATTGCTGAACAAGCTGGTGCCGATGGAATTGTTTTTCATCTCCGCGAAGACAGAAGACATATAAACGAGCGTGATGTAAGGCTGCTGAGAGAGCTTGTTACTACAAAACTCGATTTTGAAATGGCAACAGTTCCTGAAATAATTAAGATTGCTTGTGATGTTGGTCCAGAACTAGCTACACTTGTTCCGGAAAAAAGACAGGAGCTTACAACAGAAGGTGGATTAAATGTAATCGATAATTCAGCAATAATAAAATCAACCATCAATGAGCTCCATAATGCTGAGATAGATGTTTCTATATTTATCGAACCGCTGATAGAACAGATCGATGCCTCTGCTGAACTGGGGACTGACTTCATTGAAATTCATACCGGAGTTTTTGCTAACGCTATTACCGAGGAAGAACAATTTGATGAACTCGAAAGAATTCGGGGTGCAGCAAAGCATGCAAAAAAACTTGGGCTTGGTGTTAATGCAGGTCACGGATTGAATTATCAGAATATTAAAATATTCAGAGAACTTGAAGACATTGATGAAGTAAGTATAGGACACTCAGTAATTGCTAGAGCTGTAATTGTTGGGATTGAGGAAGCTGTTAAGGAAATGATACGGCTCATCAGGAAATAAAACTTTGATGAGCCTTGAATGATTAATCTTCCTGAAAGTGAATTAATGGGGGTCTGCCAATCGGATGAACTTCAAATCCTATCTTAAATAACTTTTCATGGTTAAGAATATTTCTTCCATCAAAAATAAATGCTGGTTTTTCCATTTCGTGATATATTTTTTCATAGTCCAAAGTTTTATATAAATCCCACTCAGTTATTATTGCAATTGCGTGCGCACCTTTGGCGGCTATGTAAGGATCTTCCTGGTATTCAATGTCATTGCCATATTCCTTCAAATCGATCTTTGCATTTTTTATTGCTTTTGGATCTGAAATAACTACGTGAGCCTTTTCCATCATCAATTTTCTTGTAACATAAAGTGCTGCAGTTTCTCTTGTATCACTCGTATTTGCTTTGAACGCAAATCCAAATAACGCAATTCTCTTATTTGTTATTGTGTTAAACATTGCTTTCATAATAGTTTGAACAAAACGATTGGTTTGATATTCATTCATCTTCACAATTCCTTCCCAGTAGGCAGCAACATCATACAATCCATATGTTTCGCATAAATAAACAAGATTCAGAATATCTTTTTTGAAGCAAGAACCGCCAAAACCTACACTTGCTTTTAAAAATTTATCACCAATTCTGGTATCCTTTCCAATAGCGTTTGCAACTTCGCGCACATCAGCATCAACTTTTTCGCAAAGAGCTGAGATACTATTGATTGAAGAAATCCGTTGTGCAAGAAATGAATTTGCAACCAATTTAGATAGTTCAGAACTCATTTGATTGCTTGTTATGAGATGACTTTTGGGAATCCAGTTCGCGTAAATGTCAACAATTTCCTGACGAGCTTTTAAACCGCTTTCAGTTTCTTTTGAACCAATTAAAACTCTGTCTGGTTTTTCAAGATCTTTTATTGCTGTACCTTCAGCAAGAAATTCCGGATTAGACACAACCTCAAACTTCAAACCCTTATCATTCAAACTTAAAATTCTTTCCATTGCAATTGCAGTCTTAACAGGAAGAGTAGATCGTTCAACAATTATTTTATCAGATTCCGACGCTCTTAAAATGTCACGAGCGGTTTTTTCCCAGTATTGAAGATCAGCACTCTTACCTGCACCCTCACCAAATGTTTTTGTTGGGGTATTAACTGAAATAAAAATAATTTCAGATTCTTTAATTCCTTTATCAACATCTGTTGAGAAAAATAGATTCTTACCTCTGCAGGATTTTACAAGTTCCAGTAAACCGGGTTCGTAAATTGGTAAATCGTCAGTTTGCCACGCAGCAATTTTTTCTTTGCTCACGTCAACAACAGTTACTTTGTATTGCGGACATTTATGTGCAATCATAGCCATTGTTGGTCCGCCAACATATCCAGCTCCGATGCATAAAAGATTTTTTTCGAATTTTTTATCAGCCATTAGTAACTCCGGATTTTAAATTACTTTAGAATATGTCTCATAATCGGTCTGGTTTCTGATCTTCTTTCCACTTCTTCGAATCCAGCTTTTATGAATGCAGAAGATAATCCCGTCCAGGCAAATACATCTGCAGTCTTGCCCGTTTTGGGCTCAACGGGATATCCCTCAACTATCTTACCTTTATTTTTCTTTACAAAATTTTTTGCTGCATTTAAAAGTTCAACGGTCAGACCTTGTTTCCGATAATTTTTATTAATAAAAAAGCAGACTACTGACCAGACAGATTTTTCATCAATTCTTTTTAGAACTCTCGAATTATCCAACACGGGATAATCTTCTCTTGGTGCAACAGAACACCATCCTATTGGTGTCCCTTTATCATAAGCCAGAATCCCCGGCACAATTCCTTTTTGAACAAGACTTTTCATTTTCTTCTTGGTACCTGAACCACGTAAATTATCGTATTCTTTTCTTCGCAATCTCCAATACATACACCAGCATCCGGCACAGGCTCCTTTCTCTCCAAATAATTTTTCAAAGTCTTTCCAGTTTTCTTTGGTCAAAGGATAAAAGGAGAATTTCGATTTGATTTTTATTTTCAGGTTCTTAAACATTCGTCTGAAAAATTAAGATTGTCAGGGCAAATCTAATAATTACAGTTGTATACTAAAAAGCCATTCAAAATTAGTTTGGCCAAAATAATACTATTAAAATCCGATTATTGAATTAAAGATTAAATTAAAAATTGAAGAAATATCTTCCGCCGATTGCAGCACTAATTGTAAAATCAGTTTCTGGTAAAAGATCAAGAATTGGCACTACTTCTAAAAATACATCAATAGGTTCGTCCTGAAAAATGTATGTAATTCCTAAAGGAACACGAACTCCTAATTTTACTTCATTAGAAAATTTCAGTCTTCCGCCAATTCCAAAGTAGAAAGGAAGTTTTCCGCTAGCAAGATTGAATAAGTTAAAATTATGGATAAGGTAATCCGCTTGAATTTGAAAAGCATTTTCATCGATGAATGACCATGCTAGTCCTGCATCCAACGCGGTTGTTCCGGTTAACCAATATTTAAAACTTACTCCGGTAGGTTCGCCTAAAATTATTCCAGCACCAACTTTATTATCCTGAGAAAATGAGTATACCGATATTAAAATAATTAAACTAAAAACAACAACGGCCGATCTTTTCAACTAGACCTCAATGTTTTAAATAAATTTTATGACTTAAATATATGTAAAACTCCAAACACTAAAAGTAGAATTGGTGAGAATCGTATAGGATGTTAATTAATTTTTAGCACCGGCACTTTTTAGCAGCTTTACTATTTCTTCATGCTTCCCAAGTTGAGCAAGATAGAGTGGAGTTGATCCCTCACCTGTTGCTTTATTTACATCTGCGCCATACTTTATTAAATATTTTACTAGTTCCACATCTCCGTTTATTGCTGCATAGTGTAATGTAGTCCAGCCCACTGCACTCGGTTTTATAAGTGCTGCATTAATATTTGCTCCTTTTTTTCTTAGAAGGTCGCACATTTCAATTGTTACCTTGCCTGATGAAACACCCAATGTGGCCTGCAGAAACGGAGTCATTCCGTCATTTGCAGCGATGTTTACATTAGCACCATTTGCAACCAGTATTTCTGCGTTAGGGAGTGAGTTGCTTGCTGCCCAGAGCAACGCAGTTTTCCCTTCGTTGTCCTGCAGGTTTAACTTTGCACCTTTTTTAATTAAATACTCAACTATCTCATCATAATAGTAATAGCTGCTTGCAATCATTAAGACTGTCGTGCCCGTTGTCTTGTGCTGAATGTTAATATCAATGCCGGATTGAAGAAGCTGGTTAACTTTTACAGTATCTTTTTCAATTACTGCATCTGCAAGCCGGTTAAATTGCTGAGCAAATAGTGCTTCAATACTAATTAATAAACTAATAATAAAAATTTTTACAGACTTCATATTCTATCAAATAATGTCAATCGATTTAACTCAAAAACTAATAGCTTATATTTTCATAAACAATTTTTACTTTTAAAAAATTAATATCGGTGCTCAAACAAAAACTCGAATATCACTACATAGTCTTTGATCGGTCAAGACTCGAACCAGATCCGCTTCAATTTCCCCATTTATTTGAAGATGAAAAGGATATTGAGGTAATGGCATTCATCGCCTCGGTTTTTGCTTATGGAAATGTGAAGCAGATAATAAATTCGCTAAATAAATTTTTACTTACTTGTGAAAATAAACCGTATAACTTAATAAAGAATTATTCAGCAGAAGATTTCCAAACTCATCTTTCATTCATTCACAGATTTTATACTTCAAAAGATATCAATCAACTTTTTCATTTATTGAATTTTGTATATCGGGAATATGGATCTTTGAAGAAATTATTTCTGTCATGTTATAGAAAGTCTGATGAAAATGTTAAAAATGCTATCACAAATTTTTCAAGATTTTTTTTGGAGAAGACAAAATCTGAGTTTGGAAAAATTTCAAACGGGATGAAGTTTATGTTTCCTTTGCCAGAAAAGGGAAGTGCCTGCAAAAGAATGAATCTCTTACTCCGCTGGATGGTACGCAAGGATGAACTAGATTTTGGTTTGTGGAGTGAAATCCCAACCTCAAAGCTTATTATTCCGGTTGATACTCACATTGCGAGAATTTGCAAACAACTCAAATTGACCAAAAGAAAAAACGTAAGCTGGAAAATGGCAGAAGAAATCACAAACAACTTAAAAAAATTTGATCCCAATGACCCAGTTAAGTATGATTTTGCGATTTGCCACATCGGTATGCGGAATTTGAGTTTCTGATTTCAAATTGAGGATTCATAATCATTTTAATTTTTTAACAGTAGTAGTTATTAATTCTTTTAATACATTCATATCCACGTCCTCAAGTTTATTTATATATAAACATCCCTTACCTGTTTTAAACTTGCCTAATTTTTTCAACAAATCTTTGTGCTTTTCTACATAGGTCATGGTATAGATTGTAAAACTTTGCTTTCTTGGTGAGAATCCTGTTAAAAACCAATTGCCTTCACGACCGCTTGCATATTTGTAATGGTACTTTCCAAATCCAACAATACTGGGACCCCACATTATTGGGTCTTCTCTGGTTATTTTTTTCATCATTTCCAGTATTGCAAAGCTATCTTGTCTTTTCTGCTCATCTTTTATTGAATTTAAAAACTTTTCAACACTTAATTTGTTTGGTTTTGTTTTAAGTTCGGCCATATAATTACCTTATCTCTGAAATTTGCTCAATCAATTTAATTTGAAAATAATGAATAATATTCAAAAATACTCTCAAATCTGGTTGATGAGCGAATAAAAGCTGTTTATATTTGCTCAATATTTTAAAAATTGCATTCCGTTCAATCGGAAAAAACAACTATTTCTTCCACGTAGTTAAGGAGTAACTTATGGCCGAGACTAAACGATTTGTTCCCTTCGTCTCTCCTGAAACCTCAATGGCTGAATTTACCATTCGTGCTTTAATCATTGGATTAATTTTAGCAGTAGTTCTTGGTGCAGCAAATGCTTACCTGGGATTAAAAGCAGGAATGACAATAGCTGCAACTTACCCGGCTGCAGTTATAGGAATGGCTCTAATTAAAATTATGAAAGGATCCATTCTTGAAGAAAACTTTACCCGAACAGTTGGTTCTATTGGTGAATCCATAGCTGCGGGTGCCATCTTCACTTTACCGGCATTTTTTATTGGAGGTATCTGGGTACCTTTCTTCACAACTGCAAACTTTTTAATCTCTGTAGCGATAATGATTGCCGGTGGTATTCTCGGAATTATGTTTGTGGCATTGCTCAGAAGAGTGATGGTTGAAGATGTAGAACTTCCTTTTCCTGAATCTGTTGCTGCCGCAGAAATTCATAAAGCTGGCAGACACGGAACCGGTGGTTCAAAATTTCTTTTTGGTGCAATGGGAATCGGTGCTGTAATTCAGATGCTCGGTCAATTTAAATTATTTGCAACCTCCTGGACTAAGTTAATAACCGTTGGAAAAGGTCATATACTTTTCCGCTCTCCTGATGTTAGTCCTGCTTACATTGGTGTTGGCTATATAATAGGCCCCCGTCTCGCTTCACTTAACTTTAGTGGTGGCGTATTGGCTTGGGGTTTACTTGCTCCTACAATTGCATTTTTTAAATACTTTGGCGCAGATACTCCTATGGATTTTGATTGGACGGGAACAATGGTTCAGGTTTGGAAAGATTATGTAAGACCAATTGCAATCGGTGGAATGTTGGTCGGTGCGGCATACACTCTTTGGAAAATGAGAAAAAGCTTAATGGCAGGTATTGCAAGATCGATCAGTGATGTAAAAAAAGCTGCAACAGGTGAACATGTAGAAATAAGAACTGAAAGAGATATAAGCTTTAACTGGATTATGATTGGTATACTCGGTACTGCAGTAGCCACTTTTTTTATTTATAACTATTTCGCACAAGACATTTTTGCTGCACTAGTTGCTACAGTTGTCATGATTGTGGCAGGATTTTTCTTCGCTGCTGTATCTGGCTATCTTGTTGGTATAATTGGTTCAAGTAATAATCCTATCAGTGGTCTGACTTTGTCAACTCTTGTAGTTGCTGCTATTTTGATGGTTGCACTGGGTATGCATGGTGAGCCAGGTGTCGCGGCTGTTCTTGGTGTAGCAGCTGTTGTTTGCGTCGCTGCCGCCGTGGCAGGTGAAATGCTTCAGGATTTAAAAGCAGGACATATACTTGGAGGTACTCCCTGGAAAATGCAGGTCGGTGATATACTTGGAGTTATTGTTGCGGCTGCTGTGATGTTTCTTCCATTATTAATTCTGCACGAAGGTGACATTAAAGCTGGTGGAACTGGATTTGGCGGAGACGCTTTACCTGCCCCTCAGGCTAGCTTAATGGCAATTCTTTCTAAGGGAATCGTAGCTGGTGAAATGGATTGGATTTTGATTTTTGTTGGAATGCTTATGGGTGTTGGATTTATTATGATGAATGTAAAAAGTCCTATGCTGGTGAGTGTTGGAATGTATCTGCCTCTTGGAACCACATTTGCAATTTTTGTTGGTGGTATGATCAAAGGAATTGTAGAAAAGTACAATGAGAAAAGACAATATAATGATGCACAAAAATCCAGGGTTGAAAATACAGGAATATTAATTGCCGCGGGATTAATTGCTGGTGAGGCTTTGATTGGACTTCTGTTTGCAGGATTTGCATTCTGGGAGATATCGCTATTTTCAGTTTTTGCAGAACCATCATTTATAATAAGTTTGATTGTGTTTGCATTCATTGGCTGGCTATTAGTTACAATACCATTGAAGAATTCTGGAAAACCTGATGATCCGGCACCACCACACGTTTCAATGTAATTATTTTAGCAGGAGCGTTCTAAATGAGCGCTCCTTATTTTTACAGTTATGCCTCTGACATTTAAAGAACGAAAAAAAATTCTTCAAACAACGAATACTCTTGATCTGACTCCGGTTAAACTTTATTCGGAAAAAATTAACGATGAAAATTTAGTTACTGTTATTGTCCCAAAATTTAAAAATGAATTCGCTAAGAAATTTATCTCACCGAAACTTAAATCAGCCGACTTTAAACTTAGTTTGGAAAAATTTGGTTCGGAAGTGTGGAGGAATATGGATGGTAAAACTAAGGTTGGTGAAATAGTTAAAAAGGTTTCTGATAAATTTGGAGATGAAATTCAACCGGCGGTAGATAGAGTTTCAAAATATATTTTTCAACTGTATGAACAAAAATTAATATCCTTTAAAGAAATAAATACATAGGAGATAATTATGGGAAATGTTTTAGGTCACTTAGAACCAAAATTAGTTTGGCATCACTTCGAAGAGATTTGTAAATATCCACGTCCTTCAAAAAAAGAAGAAAAGATTGCTGAATATGTAATCTCAGTTGGTAAAAGACTTGGACTCCAAACCGAGAAAGACAAATTCGGAAATATTCTGATTAGAAAACCTGCAAATCCGGGAAAAGAAAATTTAAAGACAGTTGCTTTGCAGGGACACATTGATATGGTGTGTGAATCGAACAGAGGTGTTGATCACGATTTTGATAACGATCCGATTCAGCCATACATTGATGGTGATTGGGTTAAAGCAAAAGGAACAACTCTCGGTGCTGATAATGGTATTGGTGTCGCTGCAGCACTCGCAGTTCTCGAATCAAAAGATATTGAGCACGGACCAATTGAATGTCTCTTTACCCTTGATGAAGAAACTGGTTTAACGGGTGCTTCCAGTTTGAAAAAAGGCTGGATGAAGGCTGATATTCTTATCAATATGGATTCAGAGGAACTCGGAACAATTTTTATCGGTTGTTCGGGCGGAAAAAATACAGCAGCAAAATTCAAAGCAAAATTAGAAAAGGCTCCAAAGAATTATTCGTCATTCGAATTAAAAGTTGCAGGATTAAAAGGTGGTCATTCAGGACTCGAAATTCATGTCGGCAGAGGAAATGCAACTAAGATTCTAAATCGATTGATATTTGAATACTCTGAAGAAAATACAATCAGACTTGCATCCATTAATGGCGGTAACAAACACAACGCAATTCCTCGTGAAGCCTTTGCTGTAGTTGCAGTTCCAAAAAAGGATGAGAAGAAATTGAAAAAGTATGTTTCAAAATATAATGACACAGTTAAAGCTGAATACGCAGCAGTTGAACCTGATCTTCATGTTGCAGTTGAAAAGCATGCTATGCCTGAAAAAGTTATGGATGAAAAAACTCAGCGAAAACTTGTTAATGCCATCTACGCAGTTCCGCATGGAGTAACAAAAATGTCTAATGACATTCCTGGCTTAGTTGAAACTTCAAATAATCTTGCAGTTGTTGAAACTGTAGGAAAACATGTAAACATTGTTACAAGCCAGAGGAGTTCAGTTGCTTCTGAAAATGTTGATATAACAAATATGGTTACTGCTGTTTTTCTGATGGCTGGAGCAGAAGTTAGTTATGGTGATGGATACCCAGGATGGAAACCAAATATTAATTCTGATATTTTAAAAGTGTTCAAATCTACATTCACGAGAATGTATGGAAAAGAACCTGAAGTAACTGCAATTCATGCAGGACTGGAATGCGGAATTATTGGAGAAAAATATCCCGATATGGACATGATTTCTTTCGGACCAACAATGTTTGGTGTTCATTCACCGGATGAAAAACTTCAGATATCAACTGTACCTGAGTTTTACAATCAACTCACAAATGTTCTAAAAAATATTCCGTCAAAAAACTAATTTATAATATTAAGGGGTGAGCGAAACAGCTTACCCCTGATTTTTTCAAACGTCTACGCTTTTTAATGAGTACAAAATGGAATCTACTACAGCTAACCAGATAAAAGAACCAACACCAATCTATCGCTGGTCAGTGTTAGTTTTTGTTAGTCTTGCGATGTTCGGCAATTATTATATCTATGACAGCATTGCTCCTGTTTTCGATTTACTTTCATCTCAACTGAATTTCAATGATCAACAGTTGGGACTTCTTTATACTGTTTACAGCATAGCTGCAATAATTGTATTGCTCATCGGTGGATTCATAATTGACAAATTCGGAACAAAGAAATCCATCCTTGTATTTGCATTGATATGCTTACTGGCTGCTTTTGTTACCGCTGTTACTAGTGAATTTTATGTAATGATGGCTGGAAGATTTATACTCGGAATCGGTGCAGAACCATTGATAGTGGCTGTTACAACAGCGCTGGCAAAATGGTTTAAGGGAAAAACGCTGAGTCTCGCTTTCGG
>Ga0209536_100015650_pt1 | contig 10821 bp, 11 predicted proteins | sample DeeMarSeWOR28_12_FD_187461 | JGI IMG/M metagenome (GOLD analysis project Ga0209536, IMG submission 187461) | Marine sediment microbial communities from White Oak River estuary, North Carolina - WOR-2-8_12 (SPAdes) (version 2) | ecosystem: Environmental > Aquatic > Marine > Intertidal zone >...
CCTCCCGCTGCGCCGCCTCCATGGCCGTCGCCGCATCGAGCCCGTCCGCGAGGTCCCGCTTCATGAGCAGGAGAATCCTCGCCACCTGGGCAGGGTCGAGAATCGACACCGCGCGCGACTGGGACAGTCCAATCCGCATGAGTTCGGTGACCGTGGGACCGTATGCCGAATCGGCCGTGCGGTTCTCGAAATCCGCCAGAATGATCCGCTCTCGTTCCCCGATGGCACCGCGCGCGATCAGCGATCCGGCCGGACCGATCCCGAGGCTTCTCATCCCCATGTACCCGGCGGTCACGACGGCCAGCGCGCCGAACCCCACCACCCCGGCGAGCACCACGCCGCGCCAGGTGAGCCACCGTTCCAGCGGGCCCGCTTCGCCGCGCGGTCTAACTAGACGCCGACGCTCCACCACGCTCGTAGCCACGACGAGCGGAGCCTCCAGCACCACCAGCCCGACCGCGAGCGCCCGTTGAGCGCGCGCGGCCTGGAGGCCTGTCGGGCGCTGGCGACCTCGCTCGCGACGCCCCGAGCCGGGGCCGATCTGGTGCTCTGCTCCACGGCGGAGCGCGCACGTCGCACCCTCGAGGGGCTGCAGCCCTCGCTGCCGCGGGCAGAGGTGGTGCACGACGCTGCGCTCTACCTGGCGTCCGACGACGCGCTGCTCGAGCAGCTGTGGGCGGTCGGGGATGCCGTCCGACACGTGTTGCTGGTCGGTCACAACCCGGGCCTCGAGATCCTGACGGCGCGTCTGACCGGTGGCGGCGACGAAGCCGCGCGCCAGCGCGCCGCGTCCGGGCTACCGCCAGCGGCGCTGGCCGAGCTCCACTTCGACGTCGAACGCTGGAGCGCGCTGCGCGACCGCAGCGGCCGGCTGGTGCGCTTCGTCACTCCGGACGCGCTCACGCGCTGACCCGATCAGCGCCCCTGGCGAAGCCAGCCGTCGATTCCGCTTGCCCTCGCCGGCACGCTCGGGCTCTCATGGGAGACGGAGCCGCCATCGGGCGGCCGCACGGGAGGATCGATGGCTCGAGAGATCACGACGCTGGGCGACCTGCCCCGCATCCACGCCGCCGAGCGAGGCGATCGCCCGGCGATCCGGTTCGGCGAGCGATCCTGGACGTTCGCGCAGCTGGACGCCGCCGCGAGCCGGGTCGCCCAGGCGCTGCGCGCCCAGGGCGTCGGACCGGGCGACCGCGTCGCCTATCTCGACAAGAACAGTCCCGAGTACTTCCTGCTGCTCTTCGGCGCCGCGAAGCTCAATGCGGTGACGGTGGCCGTCAACTGGCGGCTTGCCCCCCCCGAGATGGCCTACGTGATCGACGACGCCGGCGCGAAGGTCCTCGCGATCGGTCAGGAGTTCCTGGGCCACCTGGCGCAGATGCAGCTGGCGAGCGTCACGAAGGTGACGGTGATCGGAAAGTCCGATGAGCACGAGGACTTCGAGAGCTTCATGGCGTCCCATCCGGCACGGGACCCGCGCGCGCCGTCCGCCCCCGACGACACCTGCTACCAGCTCTACACCTCGGGGACCACGGGACACCCGAAGGGAGTCGAGCTCACCAACCGCAACTTCTTCTCGATGCTGCCGACCGCGTCGGGCGAGTGGCGCTTCGACGAGCGCTCCGTGAACCTGGTCGCGATGCCGCTGTTCCACATCGCCGGCTCCGGCTGGGCGGTGGTGGGGCTGTTCAACGGCTGCGAGTCGGTCCTGCTGCGCGAGGTCGATCCCGGCCAGATCGTGCGCGTGATCCCGGAGCACCGGGTCACGAACGCCTTCTTCGTGCCCGCGGTGCTCCAGATCCTGGTCGGCCAGCCCGGGGTCGAATCCATCGACTTCGGCTCCCTGCGCATCATCGTGTACGGCGCCTCGCCCATCACCGAGAGCGTGCTCGCGCGCTCGATGGAGACCTTCGGCTGCGGCTTCGCCCAGGCCTACGGGCTCACCGAGACGACCGGCGGCGTGACGATCCTGCGCCCGGCGGACCACGATCCGGGCGGCCCGCGCGCCCGGCTGCTGCGCTCCGCCGGTCAGCCCTGGGGCGACGTCGAGCTGCGCATCGTCGATCCGGAGAGCGGCGCGGCGGTGCCGGACGGATCGGTCGGCGAGATCTGGATCCGCTCCTGCCAGAACATGAAGGGCTACTGGAACAACCCGGAAGCCAGCCGCGAGGCCTTCCCCGAGACGCACCAGGCGGACGGGAAGCGCTGGTTCCGCTCCGGCGACGCCGGCTACCTCGAAGACGGCTACCTGTTCATCCACGACCGGGTGAAGGACATGATCGTCTCGGGTGCCGAGAACGTGTATCCGGCCGAGGTGGAGAACGCACTGATGGCCCACGCCGGCATCGCCGACTGCGCCGTGATCGGTGTGCCCCACGACAAGTGGGGCGAGACGGTGAAGGCGTTGATCGTGCCGGCGCCGGGAGCCGACCCGTCGGAGGCGGAGGTGATCGCGCACTGCCGGGCCCGGATCGCCCACTACAAGTGCCCGACCTCGGTCGAGCGCGTGCAGGAGATCCCCCGCAACCCGTCGGGCAAGATCCTCAAGACCGTGCTGCGCAAGCCCTACTGGGAGGGACGCGACCGCTTCGTGCAATAGCGGGCGAGCTTTCGACCGGTCGTGCGGGGGCCCTCCCGAATCCCGGGTCGGGCGGCTAGCTGGCGAGGATACGCTTGCTGCGTCGGCTGACCCAGGAGCGAGTCCTGGGTCAGACCTCCTAGCTGGCGAGGATACGCTTGCTGCGTCGGCTGACCCAGGAGCGAGTCCTGGGTCAGACCTCCTAGGCGACTCCCGTCTCCGAGCGCGAGCCGGCCAGCTGGCGAGCCGTCGGCGGGAACGTGGGCGCGCCCGACGACTTGCCGTGACCGGGGCGCAAGTGGCGCAGCCAGCCGACGCGTCGACGCATCGGCTCCCGGAGGCGCCACCACGCGACCGAGAACGGGTGCTGGATGCGGTGGCGCAGCTTCCAGCGGACTCCCTGCAGTGACCACAGCAGATGACACAGGGACGGCAGTCGAAACGGCAGCGCGCGGAAGTCGACCGAGACCATCGGGTCGCGGGGTAGCGCATAGCGCGCGCCCCGTCGCTCGAGCAGCGCGTCCACCTCCGCCTGCTCGGGCCGCGCGCCACTCCCCCGATGCACCAGCGCGTGATAGGCCTGGTAGTCGCGCGCGTCCTCCTCCGACGGGCGGTAGAATTCGCCGGGCCGGCGCACGCGACCTTCGAGCAGCGCGCGCGCGAAGACCTCGTCGAGGAAGCCGTCGCCAACGAAGCGGATCTGGAACTCGGCCTCGCCCCGGGCGATCCAGGTCGAGAAGTCGCCGCCCCAGCGGGGCAGCTGACCCAGCAGCGGGCGCGCATTCATGATCCGCACCAGCTCCTCGTAGTCGTCGGTCAAGAGCGCCATCGGCTCCCCGGGACCCTTCGGAAGCGCGACGTAGTTCACCGTCGCGCCGAGCACGTCGAACAGCTGCGCGCGGGAGAGCCAGCCCTCTGCGCCGGCCAGGTCGCGGCGGATCGGCTGGATCTCGCCATCCCAGATGCCCCGGTTCTGATCGAGGTAGTGCTCCGCGTCGCTCCCGAGCAGCAGCGTGAGGTCGCGGCGCGCCTCCTGTGCGCTGTCGGTCGCGTGTACGCGCATGGTACCGCCGACCCACTCGCGATAGCGCACCTTCGCGTCGAAGAAGCGGGTGTTGACCGACCGCAGGCCCTTCAGCGTCTCGCGCTCCTCGTAGTGCGGCTCGTGATCGACCACGGTCACCAGCAGAAAGGGGCCTCGTCCCTTCTGCTCCTCGAAGGCCGCCCGGTAGGGAGGCTGGGCGCGACCGCGATAGAAGCGGGCGAAGTTCGCGGTCACCTGGGAGCGACTCCAGGTCACGTCGTAGGCACGCCGCACCTCGAAGCGCTCCCGGATGTCGGACAGGATGCGGCCCTGGACGAATCTCGACCCCGACCACAACACGAAGAGTCCAAGCTCACCCGACACGTACACCTCGGCTCCCCCCGCCGGTGAGTAGCAGCGATCCGCCCGGGCGTGTCGGCGCTTTTTTCGATGGTCGGCCCGACCATCGCTTTCCCGCAGAACGGCTTTCCGTAGACACCGCGAACACCTGCACCCCGAATCGCCGACTGCCTGCACATGCGGCCGCACCCGCTCGATGAAATTCTCGTCACACAAGCATGCCGACCGCGACCTAACTTGCAGGCGCGATACGTGCGATCGCGGCCGGGGGGTACGGACGGATGCGAGACAAGGATCAGGGCCCTTCGCAGGCCCCGCCGGCGATCATCATCGGCCTGGATTCGTTGAACGGGCTGCAGACGGCCCGCCTGCTGGCAGCCCGCGGCGTGCCGGTGATCGGCATCGCGAAGGATCGCCGCCACCCCTTCGCTCGCACCCGCGTCTGCCGCGAGGTCTGGCAGGCGGATACGGCCGGCGAAGGCTTCGTGCAGAAGCTGGTCGCCGAGGGGCCGCGACTCGGCGGCCCGGCGGTGCTGGTGCCCTGCCAGGACATGGGCGTGCTGTTCTGCTCCCGCCACCGGGAGCGCCTGGCGCCCTGGTACCGCATGGTGCTGCCGGCGCCCGAGGTGGTCGAGCTGCTGATGGACAAGCTGGCGTTCCAGGAGTGGGCGATCCGGGAGGGGCTCGCGATCCCTCCGACCCGCATCCTGAAGACCCGGCTGGACGCACAGGCCGCGGCCCGCGAGCTCTCGTTCCCCTGCATCCTCAAGCCCACGCTCAAGACCGCGCTCTGGGAGACCCAGGCCGCTTCGGGCGTGTACCGCGTCGAGACGGCCGAGCAGCTGCTGCCGCTCTACGACCGCTGCAGCCAGTGGACGCCCGTGCTCGTCGTGCAGGAGTGGATCGAGGGCAGCGACGCCGAGCTCTTCTCGTGCAACTGCTACTTCGATCGCAACGGCGTTCCGACCGCGACCTTCGTCGCGCGCAAGATCCGGCAGTGGCCGCCCGGCGCGGGCACCAGCTCGCTCGGCGAGGAGATCCGCAACGACGAGGTGCTGCGCGAGACCCTGCGGCTCTTCGCGGCCGCCGACTACCGCGGCCTCGGCTACGTGGAGGTCAAGCGAGACGCGCGCACCGGCCGTCACTACGTGATCGAGCCCAACGTGGGCCGGCCCACCGGGCGCTCGGCGCTGGCCGAGGCCTGCGGCGTGGAGCTCCACATGAGCGCCTACTGCGATGCGCTCGGACTGCCGCTGCCCGAGGGCAACCGCCAGACCTATCGCGGGACGAAGTGGATCTACCTGCGCCGCGACTTCCGCACCGCCTTCCACTACTGGCGCACCGGGGAGCTCACGCTGAGGGACTGGGTGCGGTCGTGGCGCGGACCGAAGACCTGGGCGGTCTACTCGCTCTCGGATCCGGTCCCGTTCCTCGCGGACTGGCTGCTGGCGCTGCGGCTCGCGCTCTTCGGAGAGGAGCGCAAGCGCCCGGCAGAACGCGCGCAGCAGATCGGCGCCACGGCCAGCGCGGAGCACTGAGCGCGAGCATGGGGGCGACCGCGACACCGCAGCGGCACCACGTCACCACGCGCGAGCTGTGGGAGGACTACCGCCAACACGACAAGCGGGTCGAGGACCGCCACGAGATCTGGACCTACTACGTGGCCAGGCCGCTCTCGTTCCCGCTCACGGCCCTGTGCCTGCGGTTCGGCATCAACGCGAACCAGGCCACCGGCCTCTCCGTGGTCGTGTTCGGGGCGGGAGCGCTGCTGCTGGCCTTCGGCTCTCCTGCGGCCGGGCTGCTGGGCGCGCTGCTCGTCAACGCCTGGCTGGTGGTCGACTGCATCGACGGCAACATCGCGCGCTACACGCGCACGTCCTCGGCCTTCGGCGGCTTCGCCGACGCCGTCTCGGGCTACGTGGTGCTCGGCAGCGTCAGCTTCAGCGCCGGACTCGGCGCGTTCGCCGAGCCCTCGCAGACGCTGGTCGGGCAGTGGCTGGGCTGGCGCCAGCCCGACCTGGTGTTCGCGATCGTGCTCGGCGCCTGGGCATCGCTCGCGGCGCTCTGGATCCGGCTCGTCTACCAGAAGTGGCACAACACCTTCCCGAACGCCGCGGACGGACGCCACGACCTGATGCCCTCCGCGGGGAGCGGCTCGGCCTCGCTGCTGGCCCGGGCGGCGCGCTTCGGCAACAACCTGCTCAACGTCTCCGGGCTGCTGCTGCCGCTGCTGCTGCTGGCGGTGGCCACGGGCGCGCTCGACGCGTTCGTCGCGCTCGCAGCCCTCGGCAATACCGGGATCCTCGCGCTGGCACTGCGGAAGATCCTGGACGACTCGAGCCGGCGATGAAGCGCCGGCTGCGCCGCTGGCTGCGCGACCCGCGCCTGGCCTTCCTCACGCTGGCAGCGCTCCGGCTGCGCGGCCTGTGCTACCGCGGAGGCCGCTACCGCTGTCCGGTGTGCGGCGCCGGGCTGCGCGCGTTCGTGACCAAGCGCGGCGTATTCCGCACGAATTCCGACGGCTACTGCCCGCGTTGCGACGCGAAGGCGCGGCACCGCCGCATCTGGCTGTTCCTGGAGGAGCGGACCCACCTGCTGAAGGACGAGCTCCGACTGCTCGAGGTCGCGCCCTGGTGGTCGCTCTCGCGTCGGTTCCAGAGCCTTCCCAACCTGCGCTTCGATGCGGTCGACCGCGAGCGCGCCGGACCGCACGTGACGGTGGTCGGAGACGTCGTCTCGCTGCCGCTGGCGGACGCGAGCTATGACGTCGCCCTCTGCATCCACCTGCTCGAGCACGTGCAGGACGATCGCCGGGCCATCGCCGAGCTGTACCGGGTGCTGCGACCGGGCGGCTGGGCCCTGGTGAGCGTCCCCATCCGCCTCGACCGCGAGACCCACGAGGACCCGAGCATCACGGACCCCGCGGAGCGCCAGGCCGTCTTCGGTGAACGCAGCCACGTGCGCTGGTACGGCGCCGACCTGGCGGACCGGCTGCGCGAGGCCGGCTTCGAGGTCGAGCTCGACCTGGCGAGCGGCATCCCGGACGAGGTGCGGCGACGTCACGGTCTGCGACGAGACGAGAATCTGTTCACCTGTCGCAAGGCCCGCTGAGGCGCGCCGGCTCCGCCGGCTCGGGTCGGGAGCGAAGCTCGGGGCGACGCCGACCGCGCCTCAATCCCCCTCGCAGCGCACCTGATGGGGAACCACCCGGTTGCATTGCATCCCGCGCGTCACGCCGCCGGCCAGCACCGCGCAGGCCGTGTTCTGGGCCATCATCAGCGCCTGGTCGCGATCGGCGGCCGAAGCCCGTCGGCAGGCCTGCTGGCCCCCGAAGCGCACGCACAGCTCGCAGTCGACGCGGCTCTCCCTTAAGGTCGCGAAGATCAGCGCCGCGACGAAGGCGAGGCCGAGAGCGCCGAGGACGAGCCGGTTCATCGAGTTTTGGGTTCCCACATCGGACCGGCGAAGGGTACAGCATGAGTCGAACCTGCGTGTTGATTCCCGGGGACGGCATCGGGCCCGAGGTCTGCGAGGCGGCAGTGCGCGTGGTCGAGGCGGCCGGTGCCGACCTGGTCTGGGAGCGACACCTCGCCGGCAGCGCGGCGCTGGACGCGGGCGAGACCTCCGTGCTGCCCGAGACGACCCTACAGGCGATCCGCAGCCACCGGGTGGCGCTCAAGGGTCCGTGCACCACGCCGATCGGGGGCGGGTTCGCGTCGGTCAACGTGGCCCTGCGCAAGGGGCTCGATCTCTATGCCGCAGTGCGACCGGTGCGGAACCTCGCAGGCGTCGAGAGCCGCTTCGAGGGCGTCGATCTGGTCGTGATCCGGGAGAACACCGAGGGCCTCTACTCCGGCATCGAGAACGAGGTGACCGCCGGGGTGGTGACGTCGTTGAAGGTCGCGACCGTCGGAGCCTGCCGCCGCATCTCGCGCTTCGCGCTGGACTACGCCCGGGCGCGCGGGCGCCGCAAGGTCACCGTGCTGCACAAGGCGAACATCATGAAGCTGACGGACGGCCTCTTCCTCGACTGCGCTCGCGAGGTGTTCGCGGACTCGGGCGTCGCGTACGAGGAGCGCATCATCGACGCCGGCTGCATGCAGCTCGTGCGCGACCCGACCGTGTTCGACGTCCTGCTGTGCGAGAACCTCTACGGCGACGTCGTGTCCGACCTGTGCGCCGGGCTGGTGGGCGGGCTCGGCGTCACTCCCGGCGCGAACTTCGGGGAGTCCTGCGCGGTGTTCGAGGCGGTGCACGGCTCGGCACCGGACATCGCCGGCCGCGATCTCGCCAACCCGCTGGCCGTCGTGATGAGCGCGGTGATGCTGCTCAACCACCTGGCCGAGAGCGAGGGCGACGAGCGCTACCGCACATCCGCGACGCGTATCCGCAACGCCTACGACGCGGCGCTGCGCGCCGGCGAGCGCACTCGCGACGTGGGCGGGCAGCTCGGGACCCGCGCCTTCACCGAGGCCTTGCTGGCGCGCCTGTGACGGCGCGAACTCTCACGCCGCCAGCCACTCCACCCACTCGCCGTGGTGGGCCACGCGCGCCAGCAGCCGGTCCTCTCCGCCGGGCCAGCTCGTGAGGCGCAGCTCGGCGCAGTGCAGATCCGGCGGCTCGGCGCGCAGCCAGGCGAGCGGCGCGCTCGGGTCGGCGCGCTCGCCGGCCTCCAGCACGGCGCTGTGGATCCTCTGCTGCTCGGCTCGTGGCACGTACCACCACATGCTCGAGTGGAAGAGCACGCTCGCGACGCCGGCGCGCCGCTCCGCCAGCTCGCGCGCGACGAAGTCCCCGGCGCGGATGCATTCGACCGGAGCCGGCCCCTCGAGCGCCGCCGCCGCCTGCACCAGCAGGCGCTGCCGGTCCAGCTGGTTCGCCCAGTAGTAGCTCTGGATGCGCCGCAGCTGGATCGGATCGCTGGCGTCGATCGGGTGCAGGTCGCAGCCCTGGCGGGTCGCCACCCGCAGCGGTGCGTCGAGCGCGGGCGGCGGGCCGGTCCAGGCGCTGCGCAGGTGCAGCGCGGCCCGGGGGTCGCCCCAGCGGTGGGGACCCAGCTCGTAGCGGTAGCGATCGAAGAACAGCAGCAGACCGGCGCTGCTGCCGATCTCGAGCACGCGCAGTGGCAGGCCGGTCTCCCGCGCCACCTCCAGGAAGCCGCCCAGCAGACCCGCGGCGCGTCGCACCTCGTTGGTCTGGACCTGGTGCGCGAGCTCCGGCCGCAGGCGCTCGAGCTCGCGTTCGACCACCGCCACGAAGGCATCGGCCGCCTCGGGAAAGCGCGGCGTCCCTCCGACGGCGGGATGCAGCGCGGCGAGCTCGGGCGCTTCGCCCGTCAGCACCAGCGCCTGCACGGCGCCGAGCACGCGCTGGGGCAGTGCATCGAGCAGGGGGTTGCCGTCGAAGTCGGCGACCAGCCGGGCCACGGGTCCACCGGCCTCGAGGTCGTCGGCGCAGCGCTCGAAGATCTGCGCGGTGAACTCGGAGCCGGCGGCGCGACAGGCACCCACCTGCCTGCGGAAGACCTCCACCACCCCGGGATCGGCCCGGGTCATCCCCCGACGCCGCGATCGCCGTAGCGGCTGGCCGGTCCCGGCCCGCCCGGTCCCAACCGGCCGCCCGGGCCCAGGTGCCCCTTTCCGGGCACGTGGTTCACCTCGACCCGGATGCCGTCCGGATCCTCGAAGAGCACCGAGTAGTAGCCGGGCGCGAAGTGAGCCCCCTCTTCCGGCGGGTGCACGATCTTCGCAGCGAGCTCGTCCACCAGGAAGCGGTACACGGAGTCCACGTCCTCGCGCCGGCGCGCGCGGAAGCAGAAGTGGTGCAGTCCGGAACGGTCCTGGTCGAAGGGGCGGTCGCGCTTGTCCGCCGGCGCGGCGCGCACCAGAATGCCGGTGCGGCTGCCGATGCAGTAGAGCACGCCCTCGCCCTTGATCAGCGTCTTCATCTCGAGGAAGTGGCACAGCCGCTCCCAGAACGGGAGGCAGCGCTCCGGGTCGTTCACGGAGAGCTGGATGTGGGCGATGCCGTTCAGCTCGACGCTCAAGTCCGTGCCCCCCGAATCGCTCGTCCCCAGTTACCGGGAGAACCCCCTCTTCGCTCGGCTTCCCGGCGAAGCCTGCGCTCTCAGCCGCGCTTCGGGCTGCCGACCTCCGACGGCTTGCGGTCAGTCCTGGGGCGTGGCCTTGCGCATCGCGTCGAAGCTCCAGAACGCGCGCATGGACTTGATCTTGCCGGCTTCGTCGAAGGCCATCACGCTGATGATGTCGAGCGCCTGCTGCTCTCCCTCGGGTCCCATCAGTACCACCAGCGGCGTGGCCGCCTCGCTGCCGGCCACGCACACGGGTCCGGCGCGCTTCATCGTGACCTTGCCGGTCGAGGTCTCGTAGAAGCGTCGGATCGCGTCGCGCCCGCGCAGCAGGTCGGAGCCGATCGGATCCTCGATCGTCGCATCCTCGGCGTAGAGCGCGACGATGCCGTCGACGTCTCCCTTCGTCACCATCTCGGGGTAGCGCTCGTAGAGCTGGCGGATCTGCTTCGCGTCGGCCAAGGGGGCTTCCTCCTGGAAGCGGATTGTCTCCGGCGACAGGGCGCGCGTCAAACCGGCCGGCCAGCCCGGCTAGCGAGTGCGGCGCAGCCAGTCCGTGACCCGCTCGAGCGCCGCTGGCTCGCTGAAGATGCCGAAGTGGTCGATGCCGGACAGCACCTCGATCGTCGCGCGGCCGTCGTCGCGCGTGAACAGCGGGGGCAACGACTCCGGCTCGACCGCCTGATCCTCGCTGCCCAGCAGCAAAAGCAGCGGGCGATTCCGCATGGCACGAATGTCGGCGGAGTAGTCGTAGCGGGGGTGATACGAGGT
>Ga0209536_100015652_pt1 | contig 10820 bp, 8 predicted proteins | sample DeeMarSeWOR28_12_FD_187461 | JGI IMG/M metagenome (GOLD analysis project Ga0209536, IMG submission 187461) | Marine sediment microbial communities from White Oak River estuary, North Carolina - WOR-2-8_12 (SPAdes) (version 2) | ecosystem: Environmental > Aquatic > Marine > Intertidal zone >...
CTTCTTCTTTCTCAAACTTATTATATCCAAATGAGTTTCCAATACCCCTACATGCCTCCCATTTGAATTTTTTCTTTCTTTTAAATGATGTATATTCAGGAGTTTGGAAATCATAATGATTTTTCTCAACTTTTTTCTCATCTACTAAGAAATGATTCCATCTGTTATTAATTACTCCATCAGGGGTTTTGTTATAGAAATATGCAATTAGCTCATGAAGATTCTTTCCGGGAGGGTATCCCATATCACTCCAAAGAATAGTAGGTTTATAATTATCTATCAATTCATACCAATGCTTAGTAACATAATCAGTATATTCTGGAGGATTTTTATAACATCCATGAAATGTGGGTCCATTTTTTATAGTATTGGGATTAAATGTCCAATCCCAAGCGCTACAGTAGTAATATCCCATTTTCATCCCCCTCTTTTTTACAGCTTCAGTCAATTCTCCTACAATGTCTCTCTCTGCTATTGAAATATCCAAATTCGGATTAGGTTGTTTGCTAGGCCATAAAATAAAACCATCACAATGTCTAGTAACAAGTATAACATATTTTGCTCCGACTTCTTTAAAAATCTCCGCCATCTCATCGGGATTCCATGATTTTATCGCTTCGTTAAACATAGGTATAAAGTCATAATAAGAAAAATCTTTTCCATAAGTCTTATTATGATATTCTTGAGTAGGACTACCCTCGATTTTCATAGTGTTCAAATACCATTCTGCATATGGATTATTCTTAAAATGTGCTTCCATGCCATGTTTTTGCATGTTTTCATTCATGTCAATTCCTGTTATAGCAAAAGCGGGAACTGAGAAGAGGCCCCAATGGATAAATATTCCAAATTTAGCATCATCAAACCACTCTGGGACTTGATGCTTACTTACTGATTCAAGAGTAGGTTCATATTTCATTTTGACTCATTATTTTTTTTATCATCGATTATCTTAATTTATTAGAAAATTTTTATGTTTATAATTATTGTTAAAAGTAATGAGACCATTTGATTATGAAATTCAACCTATACCGTTAACAACAGTTAAAATCACCGATAATTTTTGGAAGTATCGAATTGAAACCAACCGTAAAGTAACAATTCCATATGCGCTTAAAAAATGTGAAGAAACGCATCGTATCGATAATTTTTCAAAAGCGGGAGGATTGATCGATGATGATATAAAACCAATTAATACTTATGATGATTCAGATGTGTTTAAAATTATTGAAGGTGCAGCATATTCTTTAAGTGTGAAACCAGATCCTCAGCTTGAGAAATATCTTGATGAAATCATAAGAAAAATTGCTGCAGCACAGGAGGAGGATGGGTATCTTTTTACAATGAGGACAATAACTCCAAAAAAACTACATTTATTTGCAGGAAGAAAACGATGGAAAAAAGTTGCGTCCACTAGTCATGAATTATATAATATGGGACATTTATATGAAAGTGCTGTAGCTTATTATCAAGCGACAGGGAAACGCGTATTATTGGATGTTGCAATTAGAAATGTTGAACTGATTGAGAATGTATTCGGCTCCGGAAAAAATGAAAGTGCACCTGGACATCAAGAAATTGAGATTGGTTTGATTCGACTATATCGCACGCTCGGTGATGAAAAATATTTAAACCTAGCGAAATTTTTCCTCGACATCCGTGGACCTAATGGTATTGATTATAATCAATCACACAAGAAAGTAATTGAACAGGATGAAGCTGTTGGGCATGCAGTTCGAGCGACATATATGTATTCTGCTATGACGGATATCGCAGCACTTACAAATAATAAAGATTATAATAAAGCAATTGATCGTTTATGGGATAATGTTGTCTCAAAAAAATTATCCATTACAGGTGGTATCGGATCTAAACCTCATCCATTTGAAGCTTTCGGAAATAATTATGAGCTTCCAAATATGGTAACATACAATGAAACTTGTGCTGCCATAGGTAACGTCTACTGGAATCATCGACTTTTCTTATTATATGGAGATGGGAAATATTTTGATGTAATAGAACGAACCTTATTTAATGGACTTCTCTCTGGTATTTCATTAGATGGGAAAACTTTTTTTTATCCTAATCCCCTCGCATCAAAAGGACAATATAGCCGTAGTCCTTGGTTCGATACGGCTTGCTGTCCATCAAACTTAACACGATTTATGGCATCAATTCCAAGTTATATATATGCCCAAAAAGATGATACTTTATATGTGAATCTTTTTATTGGGAGTGCTACCACAGTTTCTATAGATGAAAAACCTGTTGTAATCACTCAAGAGACAGATTATCCTTGGAAAGGCAATGTAAAAATTGTAATTAACGTTCAGGAAAGTCGTGATTTTACGATTGCTATCCGAATTCCTTGTTGGACTCAGAATCGTCCTGTACCAAGCGATTTGTATCATTATCTAAATGAAAGCACAGAAGAAGTGACCCTTAAAATTAATAATAAATCAATTGATTTTAGTAATGAAAAAGGTTTTGCATGTATTCAGCGCACATGGAGCGATGAAGATACTATTGAATTTAACATGCCGATGCCCATCAGACGTGTGGTTGCACATGAAAAAGTTAAAAATAATCTAGGAAGGGTTGCTCTAGAACGTGGGCCAATCGTTTATTGTGTTGAGGGAATTGATAATAAAGTAGACCACGTGTTTAATCTCTTTTTAGATGATGCTGATAATCTTACATCTGTGTATCATAAAGATATACTTAATGGAATCGTTGTTATTACAGGTGCTATTCATTACATCAAAAATAGTGAAAACGATAAAATCGAAAAGGACTTTCTAGCCATTCCTTATTATGCTTGGGCTCATCGTGGAAAGGGTGAAATGACGGTATGGCTGATACGAGATCTAGAGTCTTACAAATCATCCAAGCTTGCATCCAAATGACATTCCATATACCTTTTTAAGCAGTATATTTAATCATAACTTTAATTATATGTCTATACTTGTTGGAGTAACTTTTTTATAAGGACCGCTAGTAATATTAGGAAATCCTGGATTTAATTTAATAATTAAAGCAAGATGAAAGACTACCCAAGCTCCACATAAATCGCAATTTACATCGTTTCCATAACAGCAAAATGGACGCTCAAAACCCTCCTCTCCAAGATACAAAGGAAGCATATAATTCAATATAGGGCAATTATTCGTAATTTCTAAAGCATTCTGAGATAGCATAAGCTCTAGAACCATAGAGTTGTTTAAAATATAGTTAGGATATTTTTTCTTTAGAGCCATAAGGTTTTTTATTACCTTATCTCGTTCTTCTAAATCTTTCCAGCCCAATCCAGTAGTATCATTCTTTTTCGGTACATATAATGTGAAGTTTATTCCTCGTAGAGGGGTTTCTTTCTGTAAAACTTCAATGAATTCTTCTAAAACGTGTTCATTTTTCTTTGTAACACAACAACCACACTGAAGATCTCCAGTAAAATCATCAGGTAAATTGTTCAAATTATTTATTACTTTCTTAAAACTACCCTTACCCCTTACTTCATCATTAATTTCTTCGGGCCCATCTAGTGAAATGACCCATTTTATCTTTGGTCCTAAGTTGAATAATGGAAGTGTGCCATTTGTTGTTATAGTATTTTGAGGGAAGAGTTTAATACCTCGGACTAATACATCGGATCTAAGTAAAGGCTCCCCGCCCATCCAGACTATTTTTAGAACCCCATATTGTCTTTTATACTTCTTAATTTCTTTTATCATTTGGTCAGCGGGCATTTCATTTTGTTTAGTGGGGGTGTTAGGGGTTCCATCACGGTAAACAAAACAATGTTTACACCTTAATGTGCATCTATTCGTAATGTTTATCATTGCAATGGGACGGAACTCTTTAGTCAATTCTTTCACTTCTGGTAATTTTTAATTTTTAAGGAAATATATGAATAATAATGTTAACTAATATTAATTCTAATCTACAACATGAATTTAAAAGGAATAATTCAATATTAATTTAATATGATAACTTGGATTTTAGGTGGGATCCTAGCAGTTTGGTGCATAATAAGACGATTCGGTAAAGATGGAAAGATTGAAGGAGAACCACTTGGAATGCCACGTGGAACAGTCAGAGCGTTGATTACTATACTAATTGTATCTTTTCCTTTCATTTATATATTTACTGGTCAAGAAATTCCAGGATTAATAACTAATGCGATCTTTATAGTTGTTGCATTTTATTTTGAGGCAAGACGAGGAGGTAAAGATAAATTACAACTTATTGAAGAAGTAAAATATCCTAATGATACTAAGGCAGCAGAGAAAGAACAGAAAAAACCACTCTATTTACCAAAGTATTCTGTAAGGATTATAATAATTTCAATATTAGCAAGTTTAATAATTATAAATACGATGGGTAAAAATATTCCATTTGAAGCTACTAACACATTTGTGGATATCTTACTAATAATTTTTTTATTCATCATTGGCTCAATTCTCCGTTTAATTAAAAATTCTAAAGAAAAGAAAAGAATAGCTAATCAAATAAAAGATATTGATAATTACATGTCTCTTTCTGAATATGAAATACTCGATAATTTAGAGAAAAAAGAGCTTAGCTGGTGGGAAGAAAAAGGTAGAGATATTCTCTCTTTGTTGATTTTATCAATGGTAGTTTTCGCTTTACTATGTTACACAATTAGATGGGATTTTATTATACCAGTTTTTCCATTTTATGACTTTTCACTACGAGAGACTTTGTTACTGCTAATTAGTGTGTATTACGGATTCAGAGATTAGAGTTTCCTAATCTCATTTCTTTAGTTTTTTTACTTTTTTTTTCTAATAAATCTGTTATTAGGTTTATATCTAACACTTGTTAACATTAATTAAGGTTCATTAATAGAAATTTATTATGTCAAAATTTAAAACACAAGCTATTAAGAACGAAATTTTAGAAAAATTAACCCTTGAAAATAGATACACCATTGTAAATGAAAATCTAAAACCTGTACTATCTGATGTTCAATTAAATTTTCTTAAAAAAGTTCAAGAAATCTGCTTAACGTTTGAAAGGGAGAAAAACATAACTCACGGTCCAGACGAGGATATTTACGATTGGACCCCTTATTTCGGTAAAGAAGGTCTTATTACTAGACAGCATGCGTTCGAATGTATTGATTTAAATTATGAAGAACACGGTTTAGCAGCAGATTTTATGAGATTACTCGCACTTGCTTTATTTGATCCCCAATTTGCAATGAGTACAGGAGCAACGGTTATATGCGTTAATCCAATTAACGAGCACCACGAAAATGTCCCTATAAGATTAGAAGCTTTAAAAGAATTAGTTACTGGCGAAGCACCCGGATGTCTTTTAATTACTGAACCAGAAAGAGGATCTGATGCTGTACATCAATTAACTCTATGTGAAGAGCAACCAGATGGCAGTTTTATTTTAAACGGAGAAAAAATTTATCAGACTAATGCTCCAAAAGCTAAATGGGCAGTAGCTTACGCAACCGCAGAAAAAAATAATGGTAATATGATGGGGCAATTCTTGATAAATACTTCTTGGGATGGCTGGAATTGCGAAAGAGTGGGAATCCCTTGGGTACCGAAACTTTATCTAGGAAAAGAACGTTTAGTTAATCTAAGAATACCAAAAGAATATGTATTAGGCGGAATTGGAAAAGGTCGTGAGCATCTCTTCGAGGGTTTAATACCTGAGAGAATTGCTATTGCTTTAAGGGGTGTTAGCGAAAGTTGGGGTGCTCTTTCTCATGCTATTATTTATGCTAACATGAGAAAACAATTTGATAAGGAAATTTTACTCTTTCAAGGAGTAGGTTTTACATTGACTGATTTATGGGCGAGAACAATATCTCTTACACATGGTTTATTAAAGTTTTGTGAGTCCTATGATGAAAAAAAGAAGAAATATGGGGGAGAATTACCTGACAACATCGCTCAGGCAATGGTTCCCGCTGCGAGTCAATATAAATACAGTTGCGCTCTATTATCGAAAGATGTTTGCTATGAATCCGCTAATGTAATGGGTGGTGCTGGGCTCTGTGATAACACCTTGATGGATGATTATTTACATATCTCAAGAATTCAGGAAATTATAGGTGGTTCTCGTCAGATACAACAATTTATCATGTCGCGAGGGCTAAGGAGGTTTTATAAACTTCTCTAATTTCTTATAAAGATGCAAGTTGAAAAAATATGACGAATATTGTTGATACAAAATTAGGAAAGATCCAAGGACATAGTGAAAAGGGATTAGTTGTATTTAAAGGAGTACCATTTGCGAAACCACCAATAGGAGATTTGCGTTTTCGTGCTCCTCAACCAATGGATTCATGGAGTGACGTATTTGATGCTAATGAATTTAGAGATGATGCTCCTCAACCAGATTCTCCTCTTGAGGGACTATTTAGCACGCCACGTGACAAAAGCGAAGATTGTCTTTATTTAAATATATGGACTCCAGCAATTGATTCACAAAAACGTCCCGTTATGGTATGGGTCCATGGTGGAGGATTTACAACAGGGGGTGGCGCAAGAGACGTATATAGTGGTTCAAAAATAGCACTTAGGGGCAACGTTGTTGTTGTTACAATTAACTATCGATTAGGAGTATTGGGATATTTTTATATTCCCAGAGAAACTGCCAATGTCGGAATGCTTGATCAAGTTGCCGCACTTCGCTGGGTGAATGAAAATATTGAAAATTTTGGAGGGGATCCGAATAATGTTACGATTTTTGGTGAATCTGCTGGAGGATTTTCAGTGTCAACTCTAATTACGATGCCAGCGGCGAAAGGGCTCTTTCAGAGAGTAATTGCTGAAAGTGGAGCTTGTCATCCAATAGTATATAATGCAAAAACTGCCAGATCTGCATCTAGAAACTTCCTCAAAAGACTTAAAGTTGAAGATATTGATGGACTTAGGAAAATACCCGTTAAGAAAATTATTAGAACCCAGACCAAAGTTCTTCGACTAAATGAGGCTACTGGCTTACCAAGTCCTTTCTGGCCAATCGTTGATGGAGACTCCATCCCAGAACACCCGATGGAATCTCTTCGCAAAGGGTATGCAAAAGGCATCGATTTACTGATTGGAACAAATCAAGATGAGATGAAATTATGGAATGCATTACGTCCTACCGGGAAAGAGATGACTGAAGATGAAATGATGCAGCGAGCTCGAATGATTTTTGGATTCTTAGGTAAAAGTGAGGATCAAGCTAAGGAACTTATAGAAAAATACAAACTCGCTCGAAAGGGAAAATTCTCTAATAGTCCAGATGAACTCACTGCAGCAATCGGAACCGATCTTATGTTTAGAATTTCAGCGATACGTATGGCTGAGGCACATTTACCTCATCAACCAAATACCTATATGTATCTCTTTAATTGGCCTTCCCCGGCATTTAATGGAAAACTTGGGTCTTGTCATGCGGTAGAAATTCCATTCGTTTTTGGGACGCACAAAAATCCAAAAATGGATGTATTAGTCGGTTCGGGACCTGAAACCGATATTCTCAGCGAAAAAATGATGGATGCATGGATAGCGTTCGCAAAAACTGGAGATCCCTCACATGAAAAAATTCCAAAGTGGCCAAGATATGATACTGAAACTAGAGCGACAATGTTAATCGGGAAAGAATTTAAAGTCTTATATGATCCATTTAAGGATGAGCGTCTTGCTTGGGATGGTATTATTTAATCTCAAATACCTCAAATTCCTCTTTTCTTTTTTTTAATATATAATTATTCCACCTTCAGATTTCTCCAAATTATAAATTCTTAAATCTCCTTTTTTTTACATTTTAATGTTTAACACTCCCTTAAGATTTAGTAAAGATATTGCAATCTTAATAAATAAATAAATTATAACATTTTAATAATAAAAATATAACATCTTAATCAATTTCATTATTTTTAACTTAAATCATAAAGCTAATTTATGTCGCGTGTAATCTGGAAGGCAAGAATCGCTGGTCGTGGAGGACAAGGGATTAAATTTTTCGGAAGTGCTTTAGTTAGAGTTGCAATGGAAGCAAACTATTACGCAACACTGTCTGTTGACTATACACCTTCCGTACGAGGCGGTCCGATTTTTTGCGATGTTATTCTAAGCTCAGAGGAAATTTCTTATCCATTCTGTGATGAAGATGCCGATATTTTTATTGTTTTAGATCAAAAAGGATTTGAACGAGCAAGTGAATGTATAAGTGAAAAAACTATTTCCTTTGTTGATTCCAACACAGTAAATAATGCTGAAAAAGTAATCCAGAAAGGTATTATTCATCGGGTTCCTATTACTAAATATGCTGATGATAATGAAGTAGCTAAGACAGTAAATATCCTCTCTTTGGGATTTCTCTCTGAATATCTTAGTAAAAATGGAAAAATTAGCTTAAAAAATGAACATTACTTACAAGTTTTTAATAGAATGAAAAATAGGGACATTAACATTCGAAGTTTTCAAATAGGAAAAACTCTTTATAAAGATTTTTCTCATAATTTTAAAAGTTAGAATTGAATGTTTACATAATTATTTTTATAGCATTGTTATGTTTTTTATATACAATACCTATACTTTAAAAAAGCAAATTTAAAAGAGAAATTAACATTTTTAAAGCATAATTAGGAAAAATATTAACCAGAAGTTTAAGAGAGATAAAAAAATTGAAATTAGAATCTACACGTAGTCCCATCTTACCACCACCTCGCCTTCAGAAAAAATATGAAGTTATAATTGATTCTGAACAATGCGATGGTTGTACAATCTGCGTGGAATTTTGTCCTAAAGAACTTTTAGAAGCTAGCGAAGAAACTAACAGTCGCATGCTTCATTATGTAGTCATAACTGATCCTGATAACTGTCTAGGATGTAAGCAATGCGAACGGTTATGTCCCACTACTTCTATATTTATTAAGGAAATTGATTTAGAGGATGATACTATAAATGAGTCTAAAGATTAGTAAAAATAATCCGCATAATAAGGCAATTTTAACTACAGGAAATTATGCCTGTGCAGAAGGAGCCATAGCAGCAGGATGTTTGTTCTTTGCGGGTTATCCTATTACGCCTTCCTCAGAGATAGCGGCTTATATGTCTAGACGTCTTCCTGAAGTCAATGGGACTTTTATTCAGATGGAAGATGAATTAGCATCCGCTACTTGCTGTATTGGTGCATCCTATGCAGGCAAAAAGGCAATGACGGCAACCTCAGGACCGGGTCTTTCACTTATGGCAGAGAGCATCGGTTTAGGAGTTATGCTAGAAGCACCAATGGTTATCACAACTATTATGAGAGGGGGTCCAAGTACAGGACAACCTACTAATGCATCTCAATCTGATGTTTATCAAACTAGATATGCTTCTCATGGGGATTATGAAATAATTGTATTAGCACCGTCTACAGTTCAGGAAATGTATGATTTAACTATTCAAGCTTTTAATTTATCTGAAAAATATCGCAATCCTGTGATAGTGGCTTCCGATGGAATTTTAGGTCAAATGATGGAACCTGTCACCTATCATTCAAATTTTGAAATAATAAATCGTAAGGAACCACAAGTTCCACCAGATAAATACAAACCATTTGAAGTATTTGATGACGATCTTGTTCCTGGAATGGCCATAGCTGGAACAGATTATTATTTTTATGTGTCAGGTTTAACTCATGATGATGAAGGAAATCCTCAAATGACTCCTGAAGCAGCTGAAAAGCTTATCACACGTCTTTGTGATAAAATTAGGAATGCTCGTGCTGATATAAATGATTGGGAAGAAAAATATCTAGATGATGCAGATACTGTAATTTTAGCTTATGGTATTAACGCTAGAGGTGTTCCTGAAGCGATAGAAAAAGTACGACAGAAAGGACATAAAGTTGGAATGGTTAGATTAAAGACTCTTTGGCCATTTCCTGACGAATTAATGGAAAAATTAGGTAAAAATGGAGTTTCAAGAGTAATTGTAAGTGAGATGAATTATGGAATGATAATTCGTGAAGTCCAGAGATTCCAACACTTATTTGAAGTGTGCGGAATTTGTATTCCTACTATTATTCCTTTTAGCCCTAAATTTATGTATGAAAAGATTATTAAGGAGGTTGAAAAATGACTTCACCAAATGAGATAATATCACCTATAGATGCTATTGATCACCCTTTAAAAGACTCTTTAAATTTACATCGTTTCATATTTTGTCCAGGATGTTTAATTGGCACAATAATAACATCAATTACAACTTGTTTTAAAGAACAAGGTTATACTTCAAAAGATTACGCAATTGTCTCTGGTATTGGATGTACAGGTAGATCAAGTGGTTGCTTTAAAGCTCCTGCCTTTCATACGACACATGGACGGGCTATTCCTTTTGCTACTGGTTTAAAATTAGCAAATCCTAAGTTAAAAGTTGTTGTTTTATCTGGAGATGGAGATCTCTTTGCTATAGGAGGTAATCATTTCATCCATGCTGCTAGAAGAAATATTGAAATTACAGTTCTCTGTGTTAATAACAATGTTTATGGGATGACGGGAGGACAGGTTGCTCCCACAAGTCATCTAGGCGACATAACTTCGACAACTCCTTATGGAAATATTGAACCTCCCTTTAATCTAGTAAGTTTAGCAGCAGCATCAGGAGCAACGTATGTGGCAAGATGGCCTGGATATGATACTCTTAGATTGCAAAAGAGTATAATAAAAAGTATAGACAATCAAGGTTTTAGTTTCATAGAAGTTCTCGCTCCTTGTTTCGTACAATATGGTACTAAAAATAGGCTTGGCGATGCTGTCGAGATGTTAGAATGGATGAAAAAACAGATTCAAATCA
>Ga0209536_100015653_pt1 | contig 10820 bp, 9 predicted proteins | sample DeeMarSeWOR28_12_FD_187461 | JGI IMG/M metagenome (GOLD analysis project Ga0209536, IMG submission 187461) | Marine sediment microbial communities from White Oak River estuary, North Carolina - WOR-2-8_12 (SPAdes) (version 2) | ecosystem: Environmental > Aquatic > Marine > Intertidal zone >...
TCGTAACATTGAAAGTGTAAATCTTTATATACCCACGTTTCAATTTCCATAAAGGGTGTTCGAGTAATTTCTTTTTTATCCAGTACATCTCTAGGGTTTGAACCGTTTACAGAATCTGTTGTCTTCTCAATCATTGCTTGAACTAAGGTTGTTTTTCCGACTGCACCATCTCCTAAAATAGTCATTCGGACTAGTTTCCTTGATTTTTTCACTCTTTTTAAAAATTGAGACAATTTTCCCATATGAAATACTCCAAAAATTTTTTATTCAAATGAAGTTATCTCGAACTAAGAAAGTAGATATTCTACAGATGTTGTTTATGGATATTTAAATTACGTTTTAAAATTGTAGTACGTGTTATTAATGGAAACAATAGATTTATCATAGATTTCATCTGAAAAAAGCGAATTTTCTAGAACAGTTGAATGTAAAAGATAACTAAATTAAATTCAAGCTAGTGAGTTATAAAACGATATGTGATACTGAAATATATATACAATTTTTTAATTAAAGATTGAACCAAAGTCCAAGTAAAGATTAAATTCCTGTTTAGATTTATCAAATTCTTGTTTAGAATTTGTAAGGATGGTAGAAAGTGTAAGATAATTCAACTCTTGTCTAAATTTCCCATCCCATTTCCACCAATTAGGCAATCCTATGAAATGAATATTCCATAAGTAGTCCAGTTCTTCTGAAGATCTTCTTTGAATTTCTTTTGATAGAAGAAGCCAGAATAGAATTAAATTACTAGATATTTTTTCATCTTCTTTAATTGGTCCCCTGAAGAATCTACTAAATGCTAATAACATTAACATTGCAAGTCCATATTTCAATTGAATTTTGGAAGTAAGGACTAACCGTTTTTGTATAGCATCCCATCCTATATCCGTGAAATAATTCTTCAGATTGTTATTGATACTTTCTCGTATTTTATTAAAATAGAATTCTTCAGTTAAATAGGGTTTAGTCCTAACATATTGGAAAATTCGAAGCCCACCAGCAAGTCGCCATTCTATCCATCCATGAGAATATTCTAATGCTAATTTTAATGCTTTTTCTTTATCTGGCCATGAGTTTAAGATAAATCTGAATTTATTATTTATTTCATTATAATATTTTATGTAATGATCATAGATACGAGCATAAGAATAGCCAAGAATATCAATATATGTAAAAATTTCTAATAGATCAATAAATCGGTTAACATTTTCCCGATCTTCAAGTAAGTTATTAAATTCAAAATCATTGAGTAAAGAATAAACGCCATAAAATGTTGATTCTCCAGTATAAATAGTTGCAAATAATAGATGATACTGAATAATTTTATTGATTATTGTTTTTTCTGAATCGTCTAATTTAAAGTGATTCAGCAATTTCATCTCTGAGATTAACTGATAACTATGATAAGGATGGTCTTTTTTATTTTCTAATCTTCCTATATCATGATACATCAATATAATCGGTAGAATTAACTCATTTCGAGACCGTTGATTCAAAACTTTTTCTCTAATTAAATTCATAGATTGTTGTGAAAGCGAATCATGAGTATATTTTCCACCTAATAAGAGAAAGTAGATTTTGAAGAGTCTAAAGATGTGTCGTATGGTTCTTTTAAACTCTTCTTTATCCTTTTCCTCACCTTCTTTAAATATCCTCTCTAAATTAGGAAAAATTGAGATAAGTTGCAAATATTGTTTTGAATCCGTTATTTCATTAGAAGTGTCTATCCAATCAAGCTCTATATCTTCAAATAACGCATGAAGAGATTTTATCACTGTTCAAACACCTTTTTTTCAATTAGTTTAAAAAATGGTTCTAGATCAATATTTCCCCCGCTTAAGATTATGCCAATTCTTTTTCCTTTTGCATCAATCTTATTTTCAAGTAAGGCTGCTAAAGGTACTGCCCCTGATGGTTCAACTATTATTTTCATTCTTTCCCAAAGATATTTCATAGCCCTAAGGATCTCAATTTCAGATCCTGTTATTATCTGATCAACAAATCTGCGAATAATATTAAAAGTTCTTTCACAAATGGAAGTACGCAACCCATCTGCAATCGTATCTGGATAATTGCTTGGTATTACTTTCCCTGCTTGAATAGATCTATAAGCATCATCTGCTTTTGAAGGCTCTACTCCAATTACTTGGGCATCGGGGTATAATTCTTTGGTTACAAGGGCAGTACCACTCAATAATCCTCCACCTCCAAGAGGAGTAACTATTATATCAAGGTTCCCAACATCTTTTAATAATTCAAAGGCAGCTGTTCCTTGCCCACATATCACATCATTATTATCATATGGATGAATTAATGTATACTGATGCTTTTGGATTAATTTTTTAGTAGTTTGGGTCCTTGATTCTAAAGTATTGTCACATAACACTATGTGAGCACCATAATCTATTGTAGCATTAATTTTATTCAGTGGTGCTTCCTTCGGTATTACAATAGTTGCTTGAATTCCTAAAATCGTTGCTGCAAGAGCAACTGCTTGAGCATGATTACCACTTGAATGTGTAATCACACCTTTATTCTTTTCTTCTTCTGTAAGTAGACTTAATGCATTGTAAGCCCCTCGGAATTTGAAGGCCCCACCTCTTTGAAAATTCTCACATTTGAAACAAATATTTGCTTTGAGCATTGAATCTAGAGTCCGAGATTTCATAACTGGTGTTTTATTAGCAATTCCTGTTATTCGTTCATAGGCTTCTTGGATACCTTGAAAAGACATAAGAGATAATCATATTGATTTTTTAATGATATTTATATTCTTTCTTTCATCTTTAATTTTACCTTTCAGAAGAGGATCTTTGGTTTTTATCATCCAATTCATTAATTTTTGTCTTAAGTCAGTTAAAACTTTTAGATAAGTTGGATCGTTGATAAGATTTGAATTTTCATGAGGATCCTTCTCAAGATCATAAATTTCTTCCTCTACTCTTGGTTTTTTGATTGAATCCTCCAAATATTTACCTGAGGGACTTCTTTGAATATCGAGTGGTAATTGATAGAGTGAATCAAAACTCTCAAAATTACGTATATATTTGAATTTTTCAGTTCTAACACTTCTTATGGGGTCGTAGATCTCATGAAAAGTTTTTTCGGTATAAATTTCATTTCTAAACCGTCCATACAAATCTTTTAATAATGGTAGAAAAGATATTCCTTCGATTTGCCTGGGCTTTTTCCCTCCAATTACATCTAAGATAGTTGGAAGAAGATCGATATTACTGATCATCTCATTAATTACTTTTCCACCTGTGAAAACTTCAGAGTCAGGGTAATTCATTACTAGAGCAATTTTAATTCCTGGATCATACAGTGTGCATTTAGACCTTGGAAAAGGACTTCCATGATCCGTTGTGTAAATAAATAAGGTATTTTTCCTTAACTTTAATTTGTCGAGACATTGAATAATCTTACCTATTGCTAGGTCGACATTTTCTATACTACCATAATAAAGTCCAAGATCCTCTCTTACCATTTCATTATCTGGTAGAAAAGGGGGTACTTTAACGTATTTAGGATCAACTGAATCACTCCATAATTCAAAAGGCCGGTGCACTTCAATTGTTCCTATATTCACAAAAAAGGGGTTATCTTCATTTGCCCGATCTTCAAAAAACTTCGTATATTGTTCCTCCATTTTTTCTGTTGTATACTTGTAGCTTCTAACCCTTTCACTTACCTTATCATAACCTAAACTAGAAACATTGATACTTTCATGCTGTAATCCAAGAAGATGAGTACTATAACCATATTCTCTCAAGTACATTGGTAAGGTTATATTATTTTCAGGTAAAGTCCAGCCAAGATTTACTAATCCCATCAACCCATTTTGATGTGGGTAAAGACCAGTCATCAAACTTCCTCTACTAGGGCTACACTGTGGAGCAGTACAAAAATAATTGTTGAATCGCACTCCATTATTAGCGAGTCGATTAATATTTGAAGTGGATAGTGAATTAGGAAATTGGGCCGAGTTATAACAGCTTAAAAATTGTCCTTGATCATGGGTTATAAAAAGGACGATATTAGGCTTTTCTTCCACTTAAATCACATTGTATGCTTAAGAAATCTTATTTTTTATATTTCTAAAAGAATTTTAACAAAATTTCTTTCACCTTGCTTACTATATTTCTCAAACACTTCTTGGATGTCTTTTAAGGCAGCGGTTTCAGAGATGAGTTCATTAGCATCCACCTCGTTATTAATGAATGTATCAATAGCAGTTAAAATATCTTCACTGTCATGCCCTAAACATCCCTTCAAAGTCACTTCTTTAGAATTTATCATAAAAAAAGGAAATGGTATGCTACCCTTATGAATTCCCTCAAGTAAAATAGTTCCTCCTCTCTTTATTAAAAAAATTGAATCTGATAATGTTTCTTGGTTTCCAACACAATCAAAAATAAAAGTGGGTTCTCCTAGATTTTTAGTCGTTTTCTTTATTTTTGCTCTTCTTGGAGCTAATGCCTCAGTTGCCCCTAATTCTAATGCCTTTTTTCTTAGGAATTCTTCTGGTTCAACGACTATAATATATTTTGGATCTTTATGAATTTTTAAAGCTTTTAGAATAGTTAAACCCACAGCACCTCCACCAAATATTATTATTTTTTCTTGATCCTTTATTCTCGATAGTTTAAATGCTCGATAGGTTAATGCGAATGTTTCAATCAGCACCGCGTCTTTCATTTTAATTTCTTGAGGAATTTTAAAAACCCATTCTTTGGGCACTTTAACAAATTCAGCAAATCCTCCATCTTGGAATGTTCCTAATCCTTTGAGTGTACCTTTACTAGGATCAAGTGAGACGGTAAAACAAACAACCTTTTCACCTACTTTTAGTTCAGAAACATTTTCTCCTATTTCTGCAACCTCACCTGAGATTTCATGGCCCATTACTAAAGGGGTTTGATACATTTTATATTTAAAATTGGTTATATCTGACCCACAGATTCCACAATAATGAACTTTTACTAAAACGTCATCAGAATCGATTTGAGGTATCGGATAATCTTCTCTATACACAATTTTTTGTATATCTTCAAAAACTGCGGCTTTCATTTTTTTTCTCCTCAATTTAGACTTAGTATTATAAGAATAAAACTTTTATTAATTTTTAACCTAATATCATTAGAACCATTAAATTTTTGAGTTAAGACCATGAAACCTCCTATATGCAGAGTATGTGATAAGGAACTAGTTGAAAAAGATGATGGTGGTCTTGTATATTTTAAAAAACGCCAATCAGATATTGAATGGGAAAAAAGAATGGAAGAAATTAATGGTGTTGGACACCCTCCTTATGCGGAATGGTTCTGTAAAAAGCATTTTAAGATTGCAAGTGATTTAAAGCATCTTACTATAGATAAAGCGTTAACAAAAATAGTATAAAAATTTTAATAAAATCATTTCTTTTAAAAAGTTTATATGAATTTATCTAATACAATTGAGGAACCAGAAAGAAGAATAAAAAAATGGTTAACCCAACTTCAGACATTTCGGCGCTCAATTCCATTAAACTTGTCAGATTCCACAGGAGAAGATGTTATGAGTCATATAAACGAAGCGGCCTATTATATGTCCTTAGAAAAACGGACCTATGATGATTTATGTTGGCATTTAGCAGAAAAGATTCAGAAGAAGACTCTTTCAGAACCAACTATAGAAGATATCAGGAAAAAAGCAGAGGAAATATTTAAGCTTTCAAAAACTTATGATGAATTATGTTGGTTAAATGCGGAATTTGATATTTTAATAAAAAGTGAGTAATAAAAAAATTCAAACTCATTTATTATATAGTAAAGGCGTTTAATGCTTTAAAGGACCTAATTCTTTAATTTGATTCGTAAATTCAGTTATTACCTCTGAAAATCTCTTACCTTCAGAAGCACTTACCCATTCTAAACGTACTCGTTTAGGATTTACACCTAATTGTTTAATTAAAATGTTGTGCAGTCGTTCAAATCGCTCTTGAGTATACTCATTCCCCGTTATATAATGACAATCCCCTATATGACATCCACTTACAAGAACACCATCAACACCATTCTTAAGAGCTTTTAAAACAAAGGAAGGATCTACTCTTCCTGAGCACATTACTCGTATAATTCTAATATTGGGCGGATATTGAAATCGTGAAACACCTGCTAGATCAGCTCCAGCATAGCTACACCAATTACAGCAAAAAACCAATATATTAGGCTCAAATCCTTCTTTTCTGGTACTAGTTTTAGATTTTGACATGGTTATCACCTACAAACCGTTTTTTACTTCCTCTTTTTCTAATAAATAAGAATCAATCATCGTGTTAATTTGATCAAAATCATAGTGTTTTACCATAATCGCTCCAACGGGACATGTGGCTGCACATGTTCCGCATCCCTTACACACAGCAGCATTGATGGATGATTTTGTGACAGTAATATTAATATCTTCGAATTCTTTAGTAATTTCCACTAAGCTAATAGCTTTATACGGACAGACTTCTTCACATTTTCCACATCCAATACACTTCTCCTCCGAGACTTCAGCAACTAATCCGGATGTGGTGATTTTATCGGCGCTTAAAATTCTACTTGCTCTACCAGCAGCCCCATTAGCTTGAGAAATTGAATCTTGTATATTTTTAGGCCACTGTGCACACCCACATAAGAAAATTCCATCTGTAGCAAAATCTAAGGGTCTTAATTTTACATGGGCTTCTAAAAAGAACCCATTCTTATCTAATGGAACTTTTAACATCATAGCCAGTTCTTTTAGATTATCTGAAGGAACCATAGGTGTTGAAAGTATTAATAAATCTGTTTCAAGTTCAATGGAATCTTTTAAATTGGTATCATACACTTTTATTTGATATTTTTCAGAACTTCCCTTTTTCTTTGTTACTTCCGGAAGTTTGTCTAGGTCATATCTGAGAAAAATCGCGTCCTTTCGACGTTCACGGTAATATTCCTCAAATTCTTTTTTAGCCATTTGTAGATCTCTGTAAATTACAACAACTTCCATTTCGGGTTTCAATTCTTTCAGTATTCTTAGATTTTTTAGTGAAGTGGCGCAACATATATTTGAACAATAAGTTATCCCTTCATTTTGTCTTGCATTAACACATAAAATTATTGTTACTCTATTAATTTGGTTTAGCCATGAGTTATCTTTATCTCTTAGTTTTTGTTCTAACTCTAATTGAGTCATCACGTTTTTGTTCTTTTCATCATATCCAAAAAGATCTTTTGGCTTGTGCTCTTGACCTCCTGTAGCGACAATAATCGTTCCGATTTTTATATTGTGTGATTCATTTTTAGAGTCATTTATTACTACATCATAATTCCCAACATATCCTTTAATGTCAGTAATTTTAGCATTGAGAAAAACTTGAATATGGCTATGCTTTTCAATCTTTTCTTTTGTTTCATTTAATAATTCTAACGCATTCTTATGAACAGGATACAACACATTAAGAAATCTTAAATTACCACCTAATTCACTGTCTTTTTCAACAATAATAGTTTTAAATCCTTGATTTGCAGTATTCAAAGCGGCTGTCATTCCAGATATACCTCCACCAATAACCAATGAAGTGTGAGTAATATCTATCTTATCTTCTTTGCCTTTCTTCTTGATGATCCTGATCTTTAGTCTTTGATCCGGTGCCGTGATTTCCGAAATCAGACCCGAACCCAATCTGGATATCAACCGAGGATCAGCATCGGCTATTTGGTTTGGGGGTCTGTCGCCGGTCAGGACGATCTGCTTCTTTTTCCGATAAAGGGAGTTGAATAGTATCAGAAATTTCTCTTGAGTTTTTGTTCGTTGAGTGAGTAAATGGACGTCGTCAAAGAGTAAGATATCTATATCAGAATAGGCCTGACTAAAATCGTCAAAGGTGTTGGTCTTCATAGAGTAGGTGAAATCGCGCGTAAATGTATTGGATGTCATATACATGACGTTACAGTGGGGGTTCTTGGAAAGAACATGGTGGCCTATAGCGTTCAGCAAATGGGTCTTTCCAAGGCCTGGTTTAGAGAATATGTAGAGAGGATTGTATTGATCGGCGGGGTTTTTAGCTACTTCTTGGGCCGATAACGAGGCGAAACGATTGGAGTCTCCCACAACGAATCCTTTAAAGGTCATGGATGAATCGAGGTGATGTTTGGATTGTTTATGGGCGTTTTCGGTGAGTATCGGGCTCGATTGCTCCATGGCGTTGGATGGATGATCGTAACTGTAAAGGAGTTGAGGTGCCTGATTTAGAACGGTTTCAAAGGATTTTCTTATTTGAACCTGGTATCTCTCGCGCAGCCAATCGGCCACAAACTTATTGGGCACTCCAATGACAGCGAGGTCTGGATTGCATTTTTGAAGAGTCGTGTGGGAGAACCACGTATCAAAGTCTGATCTTGAGACTTTCATTTCAAGACATCTTGTGATCTGCTCCCAAATTTCTGTTTCTTCTCGCATCAAAAAAGCTCCTCACATTGGCCATCTGCGCGGATTTCCAGGCAGAGCCCCATTGAGGTTCATCGAAGCCCTTGAGTATACACCATTTGGTCTTAGCCTATGTGAAGAACCCCGGCTTTTTTTGGGTCGGTGTACCATGAATTTCTAAACTCATTAAGATAAGTTAGAGCGTTTTCACTGTAGAGAAATTCGAGGGGAATATCAACTAAAATATATGCAAAAAGGGGGAGATAATGCCATATGTTATTGGCCTTGCCGGTAAAGGTGGAACGGGCAAAACAACGATTGCCGGCTTACTTATCAAGTACCTGGTAGAGCAAGGAAAAACGCCCGTCCTTGGTGTGGATGCGGATTCGAATGCGAACCTGAATGAGGTCTTAGGTTTGGAAGTTGAAGAGACCCTGGGTGAGGCAAGAGAAGAGATGAAGACGGGTGTCGCAGCGGGCATGACAAAAGACGTCTATATGCAGATGAAACTGGAACAGGCGGTTGTTGAATCAAAGGGCTTTGATCTGGTGGTGATGGGAAGACCGGAAGGAGCTGGGTGCTACTGTGCGGCCAACACCTTGCTGACCCAGTACCTGGAGAAGTTGGTTAATAATTATGCCTTTGTGGTCATTGACAATGAGGCTGGAATGGAACACATCAGCAGGCTGACCACCAATAATATTGATCTCCTCCTGATGGTCTCAGATTCTTCCCATAGGAGTATCAAGTCCGCTGCCAGGATCGATGAATTAACTCAGAGCCTGTCATTGAATATAGGCCGCAAACTCTTGATCATCAACCAAGCCAAAGAGGAAGACAGGAACATCATTGAGAAGGTCGTCAGTCAGTACCCTTTGGAGTTGTTCGGGTTGGTGCCGGAAGATTCTGTTGTCCGGAATTTCGATTTACAGGGCAGGCCGACTATGGAACTTGACCGGGAAAACCGAGCCGTCAAAGCGGCCTATGAGATCTTTGAGAAAGCCCTGACTTCCAAATAACAACATCATGATATAGGAGATTCAGAGCCACAATATATAGGATAAAAAAAGGACATAAACCTGTTATTTTATTCACAGAAATTACTTGACAAGGCATTCCCTGTTGTTTATTCTCCAATGCGGTTCCTCTGAGAGAGGTTTTTTTTTGTTTCCCTTTGTTATATTTTTCACATAGTTGAAGAAATTGGTGTTCATGAATCTGAGGGATACCGTAATTTTAAAAGGAAGTAGAGTGAATAAAGGAGGTAATGAAATTGGCCTTTGAAATACCCAAGCAACCTTATTCAGGAAAAATAGGGGAGTCCACAATAGGTGTAGGTAGTGGCGAGGTAACGTTAGGCGGACAAGACTCATACCCTTTTCATCTGTTTGAGGGTCAGATGCCCAATCCTCCGAAGATCGCCATGGAGATATGGGACTATGACCCTTCAAAAGAGTGGCCGGCCGCCGCACTGGAGCCATTTAAGGATGTGATTTCCTCTCCCGATGCCTGGGCCAAGAAGTGTGTGGATGAATACGGTGCCGACATAATTGTCGTCCAAATGAAAAGCACGGATCCCAATGGTATGGACCGGGGAGCGGATGAGGCAGCGAAGACTGTTAAAAAGGTAGTGGAAGCCGTTGATGTCCCCGTTATCATATGGGGTACAGCCAACAACCAAAAAGACGAGGAGGTCCTCAAGAAGGTTTCTGAGACCTGCCAAGGCAAGAATCTTTCTCTCGGTCCGGTTGAAGAAGGAAACCATAAGGGGGTTGGTGCCAGCGCCATAGGGTACGGCCATACGCTTGTGGCTTCTTCTCCTATTGATGTCAACTTAGCGAAACAACTCAATATTTTATTGGGAAATCTGGGTGTCCCCAGTGAAAAGATTGTCGTTGACCCCACTACGGGGGGCCTGGGATACGGACTGGAATATTCCTACTCTGTGATGGAGCGTATTCGTATGGCCGCATTGACTCAGGAGGACGACAAACTTCAGATCCCCATGGTATGCAATATCGGGAATGAGATTTGGAAGTGTAAAGAAGTAGGTCAATCTTTAGAGGATGCCCCCACCATTGGGGATCCTGAGCGCCGAGGTATCCTGATGGAGTCGGTGGCTGCTGTTGTCTACCTCCTTGCAGGTGGCGACGTCGTCATTCTCAGGCATCCGGAGAGCGTCAGACTCGTGCGATCATTCATTGACCATATGATCAATGGAGGCACGGCTATGAATGTTCAGGAAATCATGAAGAGAATGCCCTTGGAAGAGGCTGATCTGATTGCCCTTTCTCCTGAACCGAACCTGGCTGTCGTCAAAGAAGGGGCGCCTGTCAAGAAGGAGGCTGCGAAACCGAAAGAGGCGAAAGCGGCTCCGAAGCCGGAGC
>Ga0209536_100015654_pt1 | contig 10820 bp, 7 predicted proteins | sample DeeMarSeWOR28_12_FD_187461 | JGI IMG/M metagenome (GOLD analysis project Ga0209536, IMG submission 187461) | Marine sediment microbial communities from White Oak River estuary, North Carolina - WOR-2-8_12 (SPAdes) (version 2) | ecosystem: Environmental > Aquatic > Marine > Intertidal zone >...
CCCTGGCCGAACATATCAAACAGGGCGGCCTGGGCAACATCCGCTGTGTCCACGGTATAACCTACAACGCCCGTCTTAGCATTGGAAAGGTCAGCGGCCCGCAGCCGATCCCCACAACGTGCAACTACGATCTGTTTCAGGGACCGGCGCCTTTAACGCCGCTGATGCGCAGGAACCTGCACTATGACTGGCACTGGTGCTGGCCCACCGGAACCGGCGAGATGGGCAATCTTGGCGGCCACGTGCTGGACGACTGCCGCTGGACAACCGGTGTGACGAAGATGTCACCACGTGTGATCAGTATCGGCGGGCGGTTTGGCTACGACGATGACGGACAGACACCAAACACCATCATATCGCTGTTTGACTACGATGCATTTCCCATAATCTACGAAATCCGTGCCCTGCCCCGCGATAAGAGTGAAAAGGTCGACACCCATCAAGGGATTACCTCGCGAGGGATGGACCGCTATCGGGGCATCAACTTCGGTATGATTATTCAGTGCGAGCACGGCTACTTCTCCGGCGGTCGTGGCGGGGGCTGGACCTACGACAATGACGGCAGGAAGATAAGGCAGTTTGCCGGTGACGGCGGCTGGGGACACATGACGAATTTCCTCGAGACGATGCGCAGTCGCAAGGTCGGTGACTTGAAAGCAGACGTTCTCGAAGGGCATGTCACCGCCACCATGATTCACTCGGCCGACATTTCATATCGCCTTGCCCACTGCAAGTCTGTGAAGGAAATCAAAAAGGACATCGAAGGCAATGACCTGCTGGCCGAGTCCTTTGACCGCCTATCCAAGCATCTGCAGGCCAACGAGATCGACATGGACAAGAATCCGGTGGCCATCGGCCCGATGCTGACGTTTGACAGCGACAGCGAGAGGTTCACGGGCGAGGCCAGCTACGAAGCGAATATGTTTTTGAGCCAGAACTACCGCCGGCCGTTTGTGGTGCCCGAGATAGTCTAAGCGGCCCGTTGGGTCAGAGATTGAGGTGCTCTGCTGCATAGCGCAGGCACCTTCTGACGTTCTGGTCCTCCAGCTTTGCCTGCTCGTCGAGCGAGAGATTGTCGATATTTGGCAGTGTACCTTTGTCACTCGCACGGGCCCGGACATATCGCATGGCGCGCGCCAGATTCACGCCGGGAATGTCACCCAAGGTAGCCCAGTATTTTTCCCCAAGACAGGGTACTCTGAGCGGGTTGCGAGTGGACATTTCAACGCTGAATTCGATCTGTGGTCTGGCCTTGCGTAAGATCTGCACTATTTCGGGCAAGTCGAGTGTGCCTTCGCCGAATACCACGTCAGCGAGCAAAAACCCTTCTTCGTATTCACAGACCGCCATGTCCTTCAGGTGGACCGAGTGCGCCCAGGGGGCATAGGCCTTTACCGTGTCCATCGGGTCTTCCAGAAGTGAGAAGCTGTTGTTGGTGTCAATGCAAACACCCACATACTCGCTGTCTATGCGTTTTAGCATCTCAAGCATGTGAGCAATGAGCCAGTCTTTGTGATTTTCAATCGCCAGTGGGATTCGATACTTCTCGACAATTGGGGCAACCGACTCAATATTGCCCCAGGCACGCCTGGCGAACTCATCAAATTGTTCGCGTCTGTCGAATTGTTCGTAACGTCGGCCGCCACAGAAACCTCGGATTGCCCTGGCGCCTGCCGTCTTGACACTGCGTACGCGCGCCTCAAACTGTTCCAGGTCTACCTTTCCGCCCATCCAAACTGAATCTTCTATGAACAGCCCGTTCTCTTCCACGTAGGCGCGCAGCTTCTTGAGATATGCCCGGTCGCGCTTTGCGATTACGCACTGGAGACCGCCGGCGCCGATTGAATGGCAGTACTTGAGGAAGATCAGGGGATCGTGCGTAACCTTGGGTGTGTATCCGGCCTTTTCCGCTCGGCTGCGAATGTTGTAGGAGAAATCGTCAATCCCCAGTCTTGTCCGGTGAGGTATTGCCGGTTCGCCCGCCCATGCCGGGGCCCTGAGCATCGATGCGGCCACACCGCCCCCGATCGCAAGAAGCACTTTTCGTCTGTTCACAATTATCCTCCTTCATCAGTCATTTTCTTCCCTTAACCACGTTGGATGGAATAGATCACAGCTTTCGTCACCCACGGTCCTGTTGTGTCGGTGGCAACAACGGGAACATGTTGGATGAACAGCACGCTGCCATCCACTCGTGCACTATTCTGCCCATATCTTCTTGATCGTCTCTTCCTGCGAGTACCCGATCGGACAGGCCGGACTTCTGGTGTTGGCCCGGTAACTTCCGTGTGTCTGGTTGGGACATGTTATCATCCGGTTCACCGGCATTTGCAGATGCCCGTTGGGATCGGTTCGCTTGATCCAATGATAGGCGTATTCGATCCACTGGTTTCTGTACGCTTCGTCCTGGAGGGAGAGCCACGAGATCTCATCCCAACCCCAGACAAAGATCGAGTTCGTATCGGCAGTATTGGCCTTTCGGCTCCTGCCGTAGTTGTCGAATTCAACCAGATACGGCAGGCTGTCACAGCGCCAGCCGCTCGGTGAGATGCATCCCTTGCTCTTTTTGTAGATGGCATCAAGGTGGTTAACCTCCAATACCGCTTCGAAAGGTTTCTCAGGCACTTCTTTGATGCGCATGGGGAACGAGTTGAAATCCAACAGGCTCACGCCGTCAACAAGCATGCCGCCTGTCGGCACGTGTGCATCGAGCAGCACCATGTGCCGGCGTGCACGCGTCCTGGCATGGGCACGGATTTTCGCCAACAGACCGGACCAGACCTTCAGGTGCGGATCGGCCATGCCGATAAGTCTGACCTGTCCGAGGTGCAGCGCCTCGCAGCCGAGATCGATGTATGAACCGGCCAGGTAAAGAAACCAAAGTTGTGTTTCAAGCTGTGTGACATCAGGCACACTGCTTCGTCCCCAGTGGTTGACCAGCTTGCCGTCCGGGTTGAGCATGGCATCATATGAAAACATGCGGTCTTCAACGGGCAGATTAAACTCTGCGAATACCCAGGCAGGGATTTTGACGCGGTTGACGTCACGGCTGATTATCTCGAACAGGCACCCCTGGAAGATGACATCCTGGTCAAAGGCATGAACCCGCTTGATGAGCCCTTCGGCATCCGCCCAGAGACCCGGCTCATTCAGTCGGCTTTCGCCACCCCATCGGTATATGGCACGCCCTATGAACTTGGCTCCAATGTTGCGGATCAGTCGTATGTCGTCTTCTCTGTAGGGGTATTGGCGGTTACGCTCGGGTGTTCCCGTGACCAGCAGGTACACCATCGTGACGGACCGGTCGAGATAGTTCTCCAGGACCTCACGTGAGATGGTCCCGTCAAAGCGATAGTCGGGCTGCTCAGAGGCAGGCTCGGCTCTGGCAACATCGACTCCTCGCTGGCCGCTTCCCGACAGCATCTCACCCGGCTGTCGGGCCCCAGCAAAAGCAACAGCAAGAACTGTGTTCAGGATCATCACTTTAGTGATAGAGACATATTTCATGAGAGTCCTCAATTCTGATGGTACTTACAGAGCCCTATGTTGATTCGGCAAAAAGGTCAGAGCCAGATTAACGAGATCTGCCCATCATAAACACATGGATTGTGAAGGTCAATCTGGAAGAGTGCGATCATTAGCTGCCGCGTGCATATCATGATAGTATGTGTGGTTTATTATTTTTGACAAGTTCCCTGAAAGATGGTAGCGTAGATATCGCAACATGTGAGACTTGCGTGTGGGCACCTCTGCTGATGCCGAGGATACTATTGCCGACAAATAGACATGTAGCGGTTAAGAGTGGAGAGATGTTTGCCTGGCGAGACAAAGCAATTGAGGTAGGATCGGGATGAGATCGGCCGTCTGTGGATTCGTTTCAAAGCAGAATGGGAGCACGGAGACTGTGCAACATCTCCCGGATAGCCGAACCAGTTCGAACTACGACCGAATGGTATTCTGTTCCATAACGCTCTAGCGGGCTTTATTGTCAAGGAGAAATGAAATGAAAGATAATGTCTACTTCTGGTGCCTGGCGCAGATCGCGTTGGCTTGCCTGGTAGCAAGCCCTGGAACTGCTGCGATCAAGGATGCTGAATCAGCCAGTCACGGCACCGACGCATCACAGTACCAAATCGTTGATACGTACAAATTCACGCGATATGAACTGGTTCAGATCAACTTGCCCGTTCTGTCTCATTATTCCTACTTGCTCACAAGCGATGGAAAGACCCTGATAATTGATCCGGGTAGAGATGTACAGTTCTATTCGGATCTGATCAGGCAGAAGAACCTGTCGGTTGCAGGAGTTTTTCTGACTCACAGCCACGCCGATTTTGTGGCTGGTCATATGGAGTTGGTTAAGCTGTTCAATTGCCCGATCTACCAGAGTGCCAAAAGCGGGGCAAAATACAGGATTGAGCCAATAGCAGATGGCACGACCCTGCAAGTAGGTGGGGCTGTAGTAGAATTCATCGATACTCCAGGCCATGTCCTTGATGGAACCAGTGCCACAGTCGGCCCGACGAAGGATTCGCCGGAGCTGATTCTGACAGGAGATTTCCTGTTTGTCGGCGGAGTGGGCAGGCCTGATCTGGTTGCAGGCACAACTTCCTCGGCACTTGCGGGTATGCTTTTTGACGCCTGGGCTGACAAGGTATCGAAACTCCCTGACGGTGTGAAAGTCTTTCCGGCGCACGGGGCAGGGTCTCTATGCGGTGCTCATCTCAAGGATCAGCCGTTTTCGACCATTGGTGAAGAGAGAACCTCAAATCCGACGCTGCAGCACAAGAACAGGAGCGAATTCATAACGGCGGTGTTGTCCGAATTGCAGGAACCGCCACAGTATTTCGGGCATAACGCCGCAATGAATCGAGAAGGGCCTCCACTGGTTAATTGGCAGCAACCGCTCTCGACTGTCACGCCGGATGCGGGCTTGACGGATTCGGCAGACCACTATCTGGTTGACCTTAGAGACAGCAAATCTTTTGCAGCAGGACATATTCCCAATTCCGTGAATATCGGCCTGCGCGGCCGATTTGAGACCTGGACGGGGATTATGGTGCCGTGGGGATCGAACATGGTAGTCTGTGGAACTGTCGATGATCTTAAAGAGGCCGCTCACCGACTCCACAGGATTGGGTATACCACCAAAGCCCTTGCCTTCGATGAATGGGTCAAGGCAGGCATGGGACTGCTTTCGAACAAACTGGTCTCTCCCAAGGAACTCCATGACCAGATGCAGTCGAACACCAGCCCGATCATCGTAGATGTCCGTTTGCCCAATGAATGGATGGGATTGAGAATTGGAACAGTGCTGAATTTGCCCCTCAACAAGCTGTCTGAAATGTCCGCCAAGCTGGATGCGGCCCAGCCGGTTGTGGCGGTCTGCAATTCGGCATATCGATCCAGCATGGCGATCGGCATTCTTGAGAGGAAGGGGTTCAGGAACGCCACGAGCCTCGAAGGAGGCAGCGAGGCGTGGATTGAGGCGGGACTGCCCGTGTATGGATCTGAGAAAGGCGGAACGGCGGCGGCTTCGGCTCAGATTCGGCAGATGATCCCTCTTCCCGAACGCATCTGTGCAAGGGAACTCAAGAGACTGATGATGGACTTGCCGGGCACCTTCCAGATCTTGGACATTCGGCCTGCGGAGATGTTCGGCGACTATAGCCTGCCTAATTCCCAGAATGTGGATATCGCCGAACTCGCATCGAATCCATCCTTTCTTGTCGGGACGACTCCCCTGATCATAGTGGACCGTGACGGCTCCTACGCCATGGCCCTCGGCGGCATACTTTCGCAGAAGACTCAGCGTCCGATCAAGGTTTTGTATGAGGGGCTTGAATCCTACTGGATGGAGTCGGATTTCGGCGGAACGTCAATGCCGATGGGGACGATTCCTCAGATTCGCACCGCACCTCCGGGATTGAGTCCGGCGCCTGCGGCTCCGTCCGGAACACAACCAGTAACCAGGAAGAAAAGTGCGGGGTGCTGACATGGAAAACCAGGACATTTCAAAAGACCGCTACATGAATCCCTACCTCGCGGGAATCGGACTGGGGCTGACTTTGCTTGTATCTTTTCTGGTTCTCGGAGCGGGGCTGGGGGCGTCTTCAGGACTGGCTCGCATAGCCGCCTGCACGGAACTGTGTATCGCCGAGGCCCACACCCTCTCCAGCGAATACTTCGGCAAATGGGGACGCACCCCCATGCAGTATTACCTTGTGTTCATGCTGGCCGGGACCTTCATTGGAGGCCTGTGTTCTGCTCTACTGGCCAATCGAATGAAGCTTCAAATCGAAAGAGGCAGACGAAGTTCTGTTCGTCTCAGGAGTGCATTTGCCTTGATTGGAGGCATCTTGGTTGGCTTTGCCAGCCGGTTGGCACAGGGATGCACAAGCGGCCAGGCCTTGTCCGGAACCGCATTGCTCCTGACCGGCAGCTTTGTGTTTTTGATCTGCATATTCGTGGGAGGCTATGCCACCGCACAATTGTTCAGGAGGCAGTGGAATGATTGACACGATGTATCAATTGGGTACGCTCGATTCCGCAAAGGCCTTCCTTGCATCATTACTGATTGGCATAGCTTTTGGATTCTTCCTCGAGCGGGCAGGCTTCGGCTCGAGCAGAAAACTCACCGGTGTCTTTTACTTCAAGGACATGGCGGTTATCAAGGTGATGTTCACGGCCGTGATTACCGCGGCACTTGGGTTGACCTGCTGTGTTGTCCTCGGCGTCGTTTCGGTAGAGGGCGTCTACCTTATGCCCACTGTATACGGAGCATATATCGTCGGAGGTCTGATTTTCGGGGTAGGATTCGTGATGAGCGGGTGGTGCCCCGGAACGGCAACCGCCGGAGTAGCCAGCGGCAAAATAGATGCCCTGATATTCCTGGCAGGGGCAATTGTTGGCTCAGCCATTTTTAACGAGATGTTCGGACTTATAAAGCCGCTTTATGAGTCAGGCCAAAGGGGTGTAGTTTTTGTCTATGACACGCTCGGAATCGGTAAAGGCACATTCAATGTCCTTCTGAGCGTTGCCGCCGTTGTGATGTTCTGGGGATGCGAGTGGATTGAAAGGCGAAAAACGGGCCGATCACTTGGAGCGAATAACACTATCTTGAAGACCCTGTCCGTTGCGGTGCTGGCGATGGCCGTTGTGCTGGTCGCTGTCGGGTCGGCTCTGCCGTCAAGCCAACAGCCAGGGGCAACGGCTGGACTCATTTCTTCGGAATCTCAGCTGCTCGAGGCGGTCGAGATGGCCCAGGATCACATTGAGCCTGAGGAATTGGCCGACATGATGCTCAGGCAAGAGCCAGGTCTGGTTGTTGTCGACGTACGCCCGGTTGTTGAATACATGCACTATCATCTGCCAAACGCCCTGAACATACAGATCAAGGACGTGCATCAGGCACTTCTACCATATAAGAACATCGGGACCATCGTTCTCTATTCCAATGGCATGACTCATCCGGTTCAGGCGAGGGACTCGCTCTATCGAAGCGGATACATGAACGCCTACATACTCACAGATGGTCTCAATGGCTTTATTGAGAAGTGTCTTACGCCGGTGTCGCTGCGCGATGAGATTCTCCCAAAGGAGACAGCAGACAAGATCAGATCCTGGAGGGCTTTCTTCCTGGGCTTATCAACGCCACAGGAGAGACCCGACGCTATCGACGAACCGCAGTCTGGCAATTTATTGGTTGATGCAGAGTGGCTGGAGAGACAACTTGATCGTGGCGAAACAAAGATTCTTGACCTTCGGGCCCAACCTGAATACAACACGAGTCACATCAGAATCTCTCTTGCTCTGAACGTTGAGAACCTCAGGATGAATCTGGATGGCGTAGGCTCCATGCTTCAACCCGGCGAGATGCTGGCCAGGCATTTATCGGCAATGGGTATTCGGCCGGACGATAATATAGTCATCGTTTATGGCGACAAGACTCATGATGCCACTCTTGTGGGCATTGCACTGGAGCGGCTTGGACACACATCATACAAGATTCTCAACGGTGGCTTTTCAGCTTGGAAATCCGCCAATAAGGCGGTTGTATCCGAACTGCCGGAAATAACATCTTCCAGCTATGCCGTCAGCGGAACAGACAATTTCTCGGTGGATTACAGGACTGTTCTGGAATACGTCAGATCCAGGAAAGGCCTTATCCTGGACGTTCGTCCCGCCGACTACTACAACGGCTCAAAATCCGATGAGGCTCGTGCCGGGCATATCCCAGGGGCCATCAATCGCCCGTATACCGAAGACCTCGTTAAGGTTAATGAAGTGCCTCAGTTCAAACCTATCGAGGAACTGGCCAATGCCTACGCCAAGATTGTACCCTCCAAGGATTCGACTGTGGTTGTTCATTGTCGCACTGGACACCAGGCCAGCCAGACGTTCTTCGTGCTTAAACGACTGCTAGGTTACGGGAACGTCCTCTGGTATGATGCTGGATGGAGCCAGTGGGCTGCCAGGAAGGAATTGCCCGTTGAGTGATCAGGATTTGCCGTTCTGAGCGGGACTTCGCATAGGTCGAATAGTTGCGCCGGCAAACGCTGAGTTTGGCCACAACGCATAAGTTCTATCTGCACGTCAGACGAAATCTCGTGTAGAAAGCACAGGCGGCTCCGGTTGCGATGCGCAACGATTTTGGCACGCGCTTGGCGCGCGCAGCCAATTGTGAACAAAAGGAGTTGACAGGTAATTCAAGAAGGTGCTACACTGCAACGACTTATGAATTAGGCGCTCGTAGCTCAGCAGGATAGAGCATCGGTTTCCTAAACCGAAGGTCGCAGGTTCGAGTCCTGCCGGGCGTATTGGGGAAGGCACCTAAGACTACCGATGACAACAAGAGTCAAGAGCAGTCTAAGTCTGCCAAAAGTCAAGAGGTTACGTCAACTCAGGTATACGGTTCAACACCCTCGAAAAAGCCTGCCGAAGTGCCAGACGATGACAGCCCCAGCACTATCGAAGTAACCCGTTCCGACAAGCTGGACAACAAGCTGAGCAACAAGCCAGACCCGGACTTGGCCGAAATCGTAGCGGCATGGCCCGAACTACCCCACGCCATCCGTTCGCCGATTGTGGCTATTGTCAGGGACTGCAGAGACAAATAGAGCGGGTATATTCCTAGCGCGAAAATAGGGCAGGAGTGAGACAATGAGTCAAAGATGGCGGTAATTCTATAGTTCTTGCGGTTTTTGACATCAAGTGCTAAGATGCAGCATCGACTGTGTAACAATAGGAAATTGTCTGCAATTAAGGGAGCATTGATATGGCTACTTTTGTTGGTGGTTTTGTTTCTGTGGTACTGATGATTTTGTACCTCGCTGTTTTAATTTACCTGATCTCGTTGTTTAGTCGGCTTGTTCACGCGGTTGAGACAATCGCCAGGAAAATCGAAGGTTCCTCCAAAATCTGACCGCTTTGGTCACCTGAATTACACTGTCAGAGAACTGCCCGTACGCAACCTTTGCAGCGGTCTTCGAGACCACTAGAGAGCAATAGGGCGGGCGGCCTATGAGAATCTATCCCGTTAGGCAACGGTTAATGAAAACGACATAGACTATGCGAGAGATTCAGGGTCGCTACTTCAAGACTGAGCGAATTTAGTCTTGAACTTTAGATAAACGAAATGTTCCGCCTTGTTTTAGGTTATGAGGTAGAATATATATCCCCTTAAGTTCATTATCCTTCACTAAATTTGATCACTACTGTCCGGTTGTTTGATTTGGAAGACGTTGTAACGACTTTGTTACCATTGAGTTGTAAGAAAAAATGACTGTAATCGATTTGAAACCACTTTTAGACTTCGGCTATTTCAATTTGAAAAATGTCAAGGAAATAGCCGATGAACACCGGACGGACAGTCTTTTCACAGATCATGGATTTTCTCCCCCTCCGGGACTTCCGAAAGTGCGTCAACCGGTACCGCGGAAATCACAAGGTCCAAACATTCTCATGCCTGGATCAGTTCCTGTGTATGGCCTTCGCTCAACTGACGTATCGCGAAAGCTTACGAGACATCGAAGCCTGTTTGCGTGCGATGCAAACCAAGCTCTATCACATGGGCATTCGAAGCCGGATCTCAAGATCCACGCTGGCCGATGCCAACGAGAACAGAGATTGGCGAATATACGGCGACTTTGCCCAAGTGTTGATTCATGTGGCCAGAGAGCTTTATATCGAAGAAGAGTTCGCCGTCGAGTTGGACCACACCGTTTATGCACTCGATTCAACAACGATAGACCTATGTCTCTCGCTCTTTCCGTGGGCAAAATTTCGCAAGCACAAAGCAGGCATAAAGCTTCACACTCTTTTAGATTTACGGGGCAATCTTCCCACGTTTATACGCATTACAGAGGCTCTGCTGCACGATGTCAACATCCTCGACGACCTCCTTCTGGAAGCAGGCGCCTTTTATATCATGGATCGTGGCTACCTCGACTTTGGTCGTCTTTATACATTCCATCAAAGCCTGGCCTTCTTCATAACTCGGGCCAAAGGCAACTTTCAATTTCGCCGACTGTACTCTCACCCCATAGACAAGTCGACCGGCCTGAAGTGCGATCAGATCATTGTGTTGACGAGCTTTTATCCAGCGAAAGAGTATCCCGAAAAACTTCGGCGCGTCCACTACGTGGACCAAGAAACAGAACAGAACTTGGTGTTCTTGACCAATTGTTTTACATTGCCAGCGATAACCATCGCCCATCTTTACAAATGTCGCTGGCAGGTGGAACTGTTCTTCAAATGGATCAAACAACACCTGCGTATCAAGGCATTCTTCGGCACGACCGAGAATGCTGTGAAGACAC
>Ga0209536_100015655_pt1 | contig 10820 bp, 12 predicted proteins | sample DeeMarSeWOR28_12_FD_187461 | JGI IMG/M metagenome (GOLD analysis project Ga0209536, IMG submission 187461) | Marine sediment microbial communities from White Oak River estuary, North Carolina - WOR-2-8_12 (SPAdes) (version 2) | ecosystem: Environmental > Aquatic > Marine > Intertidal zone >...
GTTTCGAACGATTGAACTCACCGGCACCAGCATCCGGGGTATCATCAAAGCAGAGATTGTGGTGTTTCCGGTTGTTATGGTGGCAAGTCTTCTATTCTCTCAGTTCATCTGGCGCTTGGCGCCCATACCCTCTAGTAGCTATCCTTATGCCCAAGAGCTCTGGCATCTTCAGGCCTTAAACACCCTGCTGATGCAGACCTCGACCCTGGAAGGAAATTCTCTTTTCTTTCAGGCGCTGAAAGGCAGTTACGTCCTAGGCGGTCTGGGTTTTGGTCTGGTTACCTATACGGTGCTCTTCCTGTTTGGCCTACCCATAATGCTTGTGTACGGGGTGGTTCGCGGCCTGGGCCAGTCCACTCCACATGGCTTGATTCTCGAGGTGGTGGGGGCGTTTTTGGGGCGCTTCTTTTTCCTCAAGCATTACGGCACCATGTGGCGCCAGTATGCGCCGGTCCTCCTGGCGGGATTCTCTTGCGGTATGGGTCTTACCGGTATGTTCGCTATGGGAGTAACGCTTATCCTCAAATCTCTCGGCAAACTCGCCTACTAACACTAAGCGAAGAAGTTGATTCGTTGATTGGTCAATTAGTCAAATCGTTAAAGTCGTTGAAGACGTTGAAGTCGTTGAAATCGTTGAAGTCGCAAGATCGCGGCTGACCTTCGACAGGCTCAGGTCGGGGAAAGGCGCTCCCACAAACACAGTGCCTCATTTGGCTTCGCTGTCATTTCGCAGGGTTTCAGGTGTCGGGTGTCAGATGTCAGCAAGAAAAAACACAAAGGCAAAAATTGAAACCTGAACTCTGGATTCTGACTCCTCACTCCATGCTTTATTCACAACGGACTACGTACCACGGACAACTGACAGCAAATCCTCTGTCCTCTGACTTCTGACCTCTAATCTCCGCCTCGCCGTTTCTCCGCGTCCCCGTGTCGTCTCGCGGTGCCTAGTGCATACTGCTTAGTGCCTAGTGATTTTTACCACGCATGCGGTCGAATCCAATTTGTGACCGCACCCGAGGATTGGTAGCCTTCGAGTCGCCCAAGTTCCTTGCCAGATTGGAAAAGCAACAAGGTGGGCGTTCCACCTACTCGATACAAGGTGGGAATATATTGATACAGATCAACATCAAAAGTGCCGACCTGCAGCCGCCCCTCGTAATCTCTTGCTATCTTATTAATGACGGGATTTAGGAGTTTGCAAGGTCCACAATTGGGCGAGTGGAAGTTGACAAGGAAAGGAAATGGCGAACGCAGTACGGTTTCGGTGAAATTCTGGTCTGACAGTATCAACGAGTCGCTTTGGGTAGTGAGATTCAAGTTGAGTGGAGACTTGCATTTGCCGCAATGTGGTTGATCTCCAATCTTTTTGACAGGAATCTTGTTGCTTGTTTGACATTGCTTGCAAGAAACAATGACAGCGTCGGTCCGAACTGGTGAATGGTCAGAAAACAATTGCTGCTTGCATTTACCACAGGTCCCACTCTGCCCCAGTTTGGTAGACGGCAACTTATTTTTGGCACCGCAATGGGTGCATCTGATGTAATAACCTGCGGTATCCGCCATATCTGCAACTCGCACTTATGTACTAATACTGAATACCATTGATCAGTGGTAGCGATCTTGACTCTTCCCAATTACTTTAAGAATGAGATTCCAGCTGTCAAGAAGGACAAGGCATGACTTCGGATTCTCCCTGCAAGCAGGTTAGTGGGTCTATTCGAAGAATCTCGGTAGAAAATATCAGAGAGGTATTGGAGTATTGGAGTACTGGAGTATTGGGGTGGGGTGATTATGGAGTCTAGGGATTACTCCTGAAGTGGCTGTAGTAGTCCCCGGCTGTGGGAGCGGCTTTCCAGCCGCGATTCCAACCTTCTCTAATCCAAATCCAGATCAGGTGGGGTTATTGCTGCGTCTTCTTCCTCTTCCGGCTCGATCTCGGGCTCGGAACCTATGTTTTCTTTGACATCGTCGGGTAAGGCACCGTAGTTGATTTTTAGATATGGGGCACCAATTCCGGGAGGACGGTTCTTGTCGTATTCCGCTAGCTCTCCCTGTTGCTGGTCGGTGGTGATGATTCTGACGCCTTCGCTACCACCAGCCACACAAACGGAGACTTGATCATCAGCAAACCTTGCCCAAAAAATATTGACCTGGGCTGCTCCTTCTTTTGCCCAGCCTATCACGCGGCGCTGTAGTTGATCTTTGCTCAGAACTAGCCAGACTTCATCGCTTTTGTGGATGTCGGATAAAAGTCGGACCTTTTCCTTTTTTTCCTTGCTGGTGGTGTCTACACCAACATCGTAGAAGAAGGTGTTGACAACCTTAAGAACGTCAGGAGGCAAATCCTGGGGTTCCAGAGAGATGTGGCTGTGCATCCAACCTGGCGGCAAGTCAATTTCCTCAGGGTTAAAAGGAACGGTTTCTTCCGAATTAGCTAAGATACGGAGCCCCCTGTCCCCCCCGACCACCAAAAGATCAATGAAACCACTGGCCAATTCAGCCCAGAAGACGCTAAGATCACAAGGCCCAGAATTAGACCAACCAACCACAATCCGATGGAGTCTATCCTCTAGACTGGGAAGAATGAGGTATCTAGTTTTGTACGCATTCGAAACAGGGAAGATAATTTCTTGTGACATCGCCCATAATCCGGATACTAAGGTTATGATCAGGCAGAGATACTAGCAAAGATCAGAATAATTTAGCAATACGTAAATGATCAGCGGATGTAATTGCAATGCTTGTGCCATCCGCAGAGCTTCAAAGATTCATAAGTGCTTAATTTCCACTTGCGCTCCACGGCCTTATGGGGATAAATCTAGGGCAAAGCAAAAGCAGGCTAAAAGCTCAAAACAGGACAGTGGTATATTAACTTTTAAAAACAGCTGCGCTCGGGCGATAGTCCCGCCCTCGGCGGGAATGCGCTCTAGCGTGTTTTTCCTCGACATAGGTGTGAAACATCCGGGCTAGGGGGTTGATTCATGAAGTGGATTCTTTTTGTTGTTGCGATCTTCTGGATTGTCTTGGGTACCTGGGCCAACCTCTATCCCGTTCAAGTCCATGAACGAATGCGGCGATTTGTCGAGAGAATCAATCCTAGGTATGCCGCGGTCTTGGCATTTGCAGTGGGTATAATGCTGATGATTGCTGCACCCGTGAGTAGCCAGGGGGTTGGATTTATCCGGCTGCTTGCTCTCTTCGCTATGGCCAAAGCCGTTGTACTTGCTGTGCTGTCCAGGGAACGCTACCAACGATTTTCAAGCTGGTGGTTTGATCCTGTCAGGGAACAGTCGTGGCGAGTCTGGGGTCTGGTCATATTGATACTAGGTGTGGTCCTGCTGAGTTGGTTATAGTCTCGTAGCGGATATCGGGTGGCATGGCTCATTTTAGCCCAGAACTATGGAAATTAGTGGCCTGGAACGGGGTAAGTCTACGCGTACCAGCACAGTGGGAGGTGGGTTCGCTGGGAACATCGTACCTTCTGTTGGAGGACGAGACGGGCCCGGTGCTTGAGCTTAAATGGCAGCAATTGAAAAGATTTTTTTCCCACAAGGTCCATCTGAAAAAGCTTGCTCGGCTTTCGAGTTCGACACCTGGCTTGGATTTTGAGGTAACTCACTTACCTGACGAATGGCAGCACCCTCTGCGGAATTTTGAATCCCGATTTTTCAAGTGGCAAGGGCAGGAGGTAAGTGGGAAAGGGGCTATCCTCTATTGCAGCAATTGCGGCAAGGCAAGTTTACTTCAATTCTACCAGAAAGAGGGTCGTGATGACTCCCTGGTACCCGTAGAGGTCCTGCAGACGTTTCGCGATCACAGCGAAGACGGCATGGTGATCTGGGCTCTATTCGGTCTACGGGCCCTCACGCCCCAAAGGTTCGGACTAGTCCGTTACCGTTTCCAGCCAGGCCACTATCAGCTTGAATTTCAATGGGGCCAAGAGCACATCACCCTCAGCCGTTGGGGCCCGGCGGACGTGCTTTTGAAAAAAGGAGATTTGCTTGACTGGTTTAGCAAAAACTGTGGGGAGGTTGATCGGAGCAATGTGGCGCTCTTGAGAAAGTTTAAATACAACGGCAACCCGGCTATCCGAGGTCAGAGCCAGAGGTTAGACACGACTGCAACAAGGATATGGGCTAAGATTGCCAGGAGATTACCCCACGTCTGGATTCGGGTCTGGCACCTGTCCTCAGATAACCAGATCCTCGGTGTAGTGGCACGCGGGCTGAAAGGGCTGGACGAAAGTATGCTGGAGGAGATTTGCACCAGTTATGAGATGGTCTAAACAGGGGAGGGTGTCAGAGGAGGACTTTTCCAAGGGACCCGCCAGTCGGTCAGAGGCTCTAACCTATCGGCCGGTTAAAAGCCTGGAGGTCCTGGCAGAAAAGTTGGATAGTGGTGAGGTCGTGCTCACCTATCCACTGGCTTTGCGGGGATGGCTGGCAAGTCTGGCCACAAGATTGGGTCTGAGGTCCAAGGAGTCGCTTACCAGAAAGCTGCAACTGGATGAGATGGGTAGCCTCACTTGGTCTCTCCTGGACGGTAACCGTACAGTCAAAGATCTGGTAGACTATGTGTGTCGGCAATACAAGCTGAACCAGCGAGAGACGGAAGTTGCCATGACTGGATTCCTTCGGGATCTGGGAAGGCGAGGGCTTATAGGGTTTAGAGCTCCTTCTGGGCAAGAGCCAAAAAAACCCATTTGACTCGCCGAAGAAGCTTCTTGTCTAAATCTACAATCTTAAATCTCAAATTTCTTTTGTGATCTTTGTGGTTGCGACACTCTGGTCAGTGAGTGGTAGGGTCTACGGCCAGCTTTAATCCTTTTAAATAAGGTAGGGAGGTGTACAATGCGGATAGTATTGATTGGGCAAGCTGCCTTTGGTGTCAAGGTACTGGAGAAGTTGTTGGAAGAGGATGAAGAGGTGGTGGCGGTCTATGCACCTCCGGACAGGGGGAGTAGACTGGATCCACTTAAGGAAGCAGCGGTTGCCAAAGAAATTCAGGTCTTTCAACCGAAGACCTACAAGGATGATCAAGTTTTCGCTGCATATCAGCAACTCGAGCCAGATCTGACCATTTTGGCATTTGTCACCGACATAATTCCTGCAGAATATTTCCAGTTTCCCACTGAAGGTGCCATTTGTTACCATCCTTCTCTTCTCCCACTTCATCGAGGTGCAAGCGCCATAAACTGGGCGATCATTAAGGGTAGATCCAAGACTGGCCTAACTGTCTTCTGGCCGGACGGTGGAATTGACACGGGACCAATTCTTCTTCAAAAAGAGGTGGAGATTGGTCCAGATGATACGACCGGTTCAATCTACTTCAACCATCTTTTCCCCATGGGCGTTGACGCCATGCTCGAATCTGTAGACCTAATCAAAGCGGGCAAAGCTCCTAAATTCCCTCAACCAGAAGAAGGGGCAACCTACGAACCGCCCTGCAGTGATCGTGTGGCCGCCATTAACTGGAAAAAGTCTGCTCAAGATGTATACAATTTGGTTCGAGGTTGTGACCCCCAACCCGGGGCGTACAGTTATTGGCAGGGAGAAAAGATTCGCTTTTATGGCGGCAGGCTCGTGCAGGAATCTACGGAAAAAGTCCCGGGCACAGTGGTGGAGGTTGGTCCTGACGGCTTTCAGATTGCGGTAGAAGGCGGTAGACTTGCTGTCGGCAAGGTTCGGCCCGAGACCGCCGGTAAAGTGGAGGCTTCTGCGTTTGCCTCAGAAAAGGGGTTGAAGGTCGGAGATCGGTTCAGTGAGACCGCCTGAAAGAGAACCGGAAGAAACTGAAATCGAGGAGGAGAACCGTCGTATTCGGACCTTGAGGCTTTTGGTGGATTTCTCTCTGGCTTATCTCGCCCAGACCAAATTGCCATTGGAGGAAGCGCAGGCGGTTGTGAAAGGAGTGAAAAAGCAGGCCTTGCGTCTCTTCCCAGAAAAGGAAGAGACCTTCGACCTCATCTATCTCCCCAGGTTTCAGAGGCTACTTCGGGATAAGTATCGATTACATTAGCGCGAGGCACGCAGCAGTAAGCAGTGTGTATATTTCGGATTGCGGATTTAGGATTTCGGATTGGGGAGAGCATAGAGCATAGAGCAGAAACTAGGCACTAAGGACTGGGAACTAGGCACCAAAAAGAAGGAATCAGCCCTTCGACAGGCTCAGGGCAGGTAGTCAGAATCCAGAATTCAGATTTTAGCTTTTGTGTTTCTCTTCCCTGACACCTGAAACCCGACACCTGAAACCCTGAGATTTGGTGCTTGGGATTTGGGATTTCAGATTGAGGTGGGCATAGAGCATGGGGCATGGAGCATGGAGTTAAAGGCAAAGTCAAAGAATAACTAAAAACGCATAAAATCTAGTCCCCTTTACCCTTTACTGTTCACTGTTCACGATTTTACTAATTAACGACTGGACGACTGGGATTGCGCTTAAGGCCATGAAAGAGATCTATCGCCGCTTGATGAACGAGTCACAGGGGATTGCCTCCCGTTACGAGGTTCCTGAATTCTATCGGAGATTCAAGCCGGCAGTGGCAATTTCGCGGCGTATCTTTTTTGATAACCCTCTGTTGATTCATTGCAGAGAATTGGTTACCCCGCAATATGTGGACGATTTTGGTCACGGCCTCCAACATGCTACCAAAGTAAGCATGGACGCCGGTACAATTGTGCTGCTGGAAGGGGAGAAATATTTCACTGTCCAAGCAGAAATGGAGCGGGCGGTTGTGCTGGTTCAGCTTGCGGGTCTACTTCACGACATTAAAAGAATGGAAGAGCAACACGCCTCAGTCGGTGCTGAGGCGGCGAGAGAACTCTTGCGGGATTTTCCCCTGAGTTCAGTAGAAATAGGTTGCGTAGCAGAAGCCATTGCCAGCCACGAAGCATTTTCTGAGCCCGGGACTTGCGACACATTAGCAGGGCAACTCGTAGCTGATGCACTCTATGATGCGGATAAATTTCGCTGGGGACCGGATAATTTCACCCATACCGTCTGGTATATGATGAGTTATTATCAGGTAGACGTTGCTGAGCTGTTTGGCCGTTTCCCTTGGGGTGTCAATGGCATCCTCAGGATTAAAGAGACCTTCCGCACAAATATAGGTATGCAATACGGTCCTGAATTCATTGATCTGGGGGTACGGATCGGCAAAGAAGTGTACCAATTTCTCCAGCGACATTTAGATTCGCTGGGAATGAGTGGGGAGGATAATGCACTGGAAGAGCCTGAAGACAACGTAAGCGGCGTAATTGAGGATGGCACAGAATAAGGAGTGTAGGGGCGGGCTTTATGCCCGCCCGCCTCACCTTGCTCGCATGGCGGGCGTGGTGGCGGGCAGGTTAACTCCGCTTCTACGAAATGTTAAGGTGGTTACGCGGGGTTTAGTTCGCAAATATTCATGTCATTGTATGATACCGAGGCGAGTGGTGCTCTGCAAACAGATGGGAAGAACTCTATGGTACTGAACAAGTTCAACGGAATTGAAGGGCTTAGGATCGGCCAGGTGACAGATAAACAACATTGCACCGGGTGCACTGTAGTTCTGGCAGAAAATGGTGCGATAGCAGGTGTGGATGTTCGTGGAGGGGCACCAGGAACACATGGCACGGATGCATTGCGACCGGAGAACCTGGTAGAACGGTTGCACGGTGTGGTTCTTACCGGTGGTAGCGCCTTCGGGTTGGCAGCTGTACAAGGGGTGATGCAATATCTGCGGCAGAGAGATTGTGGTTTTCAAACGGAGCACGGGGTGGTTCCCATTGTCAGTGGTGCAGTGATATATGACCTGGGACTTAATAAGAGCGGGACACTGCCGGACGCCAACATGGGTTACCAGGCATGTGAAAACTCCTCAACAGAAGGGGTTGAACAGGGATGTGTTGGGGCTGGTACGGGCGCTACTGTGGGAAAGCTGTTTGGGCTTGGACGTGCCATGAAGGGTGGTCAGGGTTTCGCTTCTCTCACTTCTACTGGAGGATTGAGGGTCTGGGCACTTGCTGTGGTGAACGCATACGGGGACGTGCGCAATCATGAAAATGGCGAGCTTTTGGCAGGGGTACGTACAGATGACGGGCGGCAACTGGCGAATGCAGCAGCAAGCCTGCCTGAATTAAAAGTTCTGACAGGATTCACTGGGACCAACACTGTGTTGGGGGTGGTGGCGACCAATGCCAAGTTCTCCAAGACTGAGCTGACTCGAGTGGCTCAGATGGCCCAGGTTGGTATTGCTCGAGCCGTAGTTCCCGCCCATAGCCTTTACGACGGTGATACCATTTACGCCCTCAGCACAGGATCTCATACAGGGGTCGAAGTTACAGTGGTGGGGGCTCTGGCTGCGCAGCTCATGGGTCAGGCCATCGCCAATGGCATTCTGCACGCAGTTGGGGTGGATGGTTTTCCGTCGCATCGGGATCTTTTCGGTAAGTAAGCGTATGGCGCAAAGCGCATAGGGAGAGTCTGAGTTTGAAGTTCTATGTTAAAGATTACTTGATTTATTAGTTAATTTTATAAGTTAGCAGCTTGAACTTGGAGGACTGAATCTAAATTTATATTCCCCTGGATAATCCAGGCAGCTAATACGCTCTGCGCTTTGCGCCATGCATTAATAATGGGAGTGGTAAATTGAAACATATTGTCAATTTCTTCTTCGAGCTGGGCATGTTGAAGAAAACTCCAAGGAGTGGATATCAGTTTCTTGGCTCTGGAAGGGAGTCTGTGGCTGACCATGCTTTTCGAGTTGCGACAATTGGCTTTACCATGGCGAGGTTGGACAAAGAAGCTGACGCCTTTAGCGTTATGAGAATGTGTTTGTTTCATGATCTTCCGGAATCTCGAACAGGGGACCTGAACTATGTAAACAAGCATTACGTTAACATCAATGAGGATCAAGTTGTAAAGGACCTCGCCAAGACACTTCCTTTCGGTGATGAACTCAAGGAACTGCTTGAGGAGTTTAATAAAGGGGAGAGCAGGGAAGCGCAACTAGCTCGGGACGCGGATCAACTGGACCTCATTCTGGAACTGAAGGAACATCAGGATTTGGGCAACCGCTATGCCAAAGACTGGATTCATTTTGCTGTTAAGCGGTTGAAGACGGACCTGGGAAAACAGTTGGTAGCTCAGATCTTGGCAACGGACTCAACTGCCTGGTGGTTCGAGGGGAGGGATGAATGGTGGACTGCTGAATGACGCAAAGCGCATGGCGCATAGCGAAAGAAAGAGAGTCATATGTTATATGTTGGTCCACCGAAGAAACTTCTCTCCCCAACACTAGATTGCCTTTTAGCCATCTATATTTCTTCAATCGATCCGAATAACAGATAGCGAACAACTTAGGTTACACTTAATTTAGCCCGTGCCGGCTTAACCTTATTTCACTTAAACGCTCTGCGCGTTGCGCTAAGCGACTGTGATACTATTCTTCCCTACATCTTTGCTTCGGTAGAGAGAGTTATCTGCCAACTGAAGTAGTTCTTTCTTGTCAGCTGCGTCACCAGGGTAGTTGGCGATTCCAAAACTGGCGGTCAATTTGACCTCCAGTCCATTATCTCGCAGGAAAGTAGCATCGGCTAATGCCTTTCGAATAGTTACGACTTTGTCGAAGGCCGCAGGCTTGTCGTGTGCCGGCAATATGATCACGAACTCGTCGCCACCGTATCGCACCAGTCGATCATCCTCCTCAAGGGTAGAGGATATTACCATGGCTGCCTCTCTCAAAATTTTGCTGCCAAGTAGGTGTCCGTGACTATCTACTACCTCCTTGAAGTCATCCACATCGAGAAACACCAGTGAAACCTCTTGCCCTTGATGCAACAATTGGTCTAGGTGCTGGTGCATGAATCGGGAATTGTAAAAGTCGGTCACGTCGTCGGTAATACTGAGTGATTCGATTTTTCTATAGGTGCGAGCATTATGGATGGCAATGGCCACGTAATCGGCTAGTATAGTAAGCAGCGGCATAAAATTTTCCTGGAATAGCGACCTATCCTCAGGGTTTATTATTTCAATAACTCCGATTACCGATCCCTGCATCTTGAGGGGAAGACATATTATAGAGCGGGTGACAAAGCCAGTGAGCTCATCCACCCGACTGCTAAAACGATGATCTTTCTGCACCTCCCGTACCAATATCGGCTCACCCGTCTGGGCAACGGTCCCGGCTATCCCCTCTCCAAGTTGAATTCTCACATCAGCGAGTGATCCTTTATCCAGGCCCACCACTACCTCGAAATAAAGTTTTTTTGACTTGGAATCCAGCAGGAACAAAGTCCAGTTCTTGGCCTTGATTAGTCTACTTAACCGTTTGAGGATGATGATTAGAATCTGGTCCATGTTGAAAGTTGAGGTGAGGGCCTTGCCAATTTCAGCACAGGTCATAAGATGCTGAATGTAGATGGAATTTTCTTCGAGAATATTGGCGACCGAAGTCACCAGATCGGGTTCATTAATTAAATCATCCATGTGGGATCCAGTAGCGAGATTTGTTCATTTACCTTGCTTACAATTAAAGCAACCTTCATGCCAACAACAAGGATCGAACTGTAATGCCATGAGTTGCCCAATTAAATAAGTCAAACCATGGGGGCGGTCTATGGAGAAATGGGGCTTATAAGATTTCAGATTCTAGATTTGAAGCTCCCTGCAACAACACCTGTCGACGAGACTTGTCGACGAGCTCACGTCGTGTCGCTACGGGGAATGCGCTCGCCCTGTTGAATCCCGCCTTCGGCGGGTCCGCGTAGCGGAATTCAACAGGGCGAGCTGGAGCATTTTCAAATCCTGGCTTGACACGAGTTGAAACTGCAAGATTTAGC
>Ga0209536_100015656_pt1 | contig 10819 bp, 11 predicted proteins | sample DeeMarSeWOR28_12_FD_187461 | JGI IMG/M metagenome (GOLD analysis project Ga0209536, IMG submission 187461) | Marine sediment microbial communities from White Oak River estuary, North Carolina - WOR-2-8_12 (SPAdes) (version 2) | ecosystem: Environmental > Aquatic > Marine > Intertidal zone >...
CCCGCCGCTGTATCGTCCTCGGCCCCCTCCTGGCTCGCTACCAGTGCGGCAGGACCGCCAGCGATGATGCCAGACACCATCTCGGGCGGCGAACCGAACGTGGGGGGACACTCCGCAGCATCCAGCACCCCCAGGCGCCCACTGGTTCCGGCACCCACGTAGATCAACCGACCAGCGGCTCGAAAGGCGTTTACGATCAGGTCTATGGTGCGGCCCAGCACCTCCCGACAGGCATGTACCGAGTCCGCGACCGTGCTGTCCTCGGCGTGCATCAGGTCAACTATCTCGACCGCTGATGCCACGTCGATATCCGCAGTCCGGGGGTTACGCCTTTCGGTCAGTCGCCGATCGATGAAATCGTGATCGCCCATGGTTTACGCCGGGTCGACGCGAAACCGGGGCCCGCACGAGGCCCCGGTGCTGTAACGCACAATCTCAAAAGGGGGCTCAACCACCTGCGTCCAACACCAATGGTCGAGTAAGCACGATTCGAACATACCCTCCGGCCGGCAGCACTATGTCCTGGTCTTTGGTCGCCGCCGCCACCGCAGCACCCGCAGCGGCCCCCACCACGCCGCCGATCACGGCACCCTTCGTGTTCTTGCCAACGACTCTGCCGGCTACCGCTCCCACGACGGCCCCCGCACCGACCTTAGCGGCATCTCCGCCCGAAATGCCTTGGCCCTTCATCTCAAAACCCAGACTGTCGGATTCCGCGGCAATGGGATACGAGTTTCCACCGAAGTGAACTTCGGTGAAGCTGAGCACCAGCGTCCCGACACCCCCGGGGCTCCCCGCGGCTTCGATCTCGGCCACGTTCCCCGTGAATACGGCCCCAGCCGGAATCACGATGCGGCCTCGCTCGTCGCGTACATCGTTGCGCGCCGTCGCCGTTACAGGATCCCCCACCACACTCAAGCGGGATCTGATCGTGTCGGCCGCGGCTAACTCAAGGGCCATCCCCAGTGGCAGGGTGCGGCTCGGCGCCACCTCCGCTGCTGGATCCACGGGAGGCGGAGGCGTCGGTTCGCGAGGCGGTTGCGCAGCCTGAGGCTGCCTCTCCGGCATCTCCACCTGTTGCGTTGCCACCTCCTCCGTCAGCGGTTCGTCGCCCAGCACCGCGACCGACTCCGCCGGCGGTAGAGTCAGATCGCGCTCGTCCTCGAGAGGTGGCTCGGACCCGCTGCATGCCATGAGGAACAGTGACAGCGCCGATGCACGTGATACTACTCGAGCGTTAACCATGATCTGCGCCTCCACGTTGGGACCGTGACAGAACTGACCTGGAACCTCCGGCTCCGGATCGTAAGGTGGGAGATCGCCGTCGCTGGAGCAAGTGTCGTAGATCACACCGACCGGTGATTCTCTAGAGCCGTGACCTAAGGAACTCCGGTGTCAGTTCCTGCAGCCAGTTAGCCATGATCGTGAAATACCCTGTCAGCAGCAGCACTCCAACCACAACCATTATACCGCCGGCGATCCTGGTTGTTGCGGGCATGAACCGACGGTACCGTTTGAACCAGCCGATGAACCTCTCGACGGCAAGCGCAGCGATGAGAAAAGGAACGGCAAGCCCGAGCGAGTACGTGAGCAACAGCAGCATGCCTTGCCCGAGGTTAGTCGTCTGCACGCTGGTGTAGGCCAGGATCGATCCGAGTATCGGCCCGATGCAAGGGGTCCATCCGGCTCCGAAGGCGAGTCCCACCAGGGTGCTCCCAAGGTACCCCACCGGCTTGTCCTGCAGGTGCATCCGCTTCTCGCGTGCGAGGACACCCCAGTTGAACGCGCCCAGCAGGTACAGTCCAAACAGGATGATCAGGATGCCGCCAGCGCGCTCTAGCCAGGTCTGGTTGTATTGTAGGAATCGACCCAACGCCGTCGCCGTTGCGCCCAACGCCAGGAAGATGAGCGTGAAACCGGCTACAAAGAACACGGCGTGGCTGAACGCCGTCCAGCGCCGCTCACCGAGTTCATCGAGCGAGAGGCCCGTAATGAACGACACGTAGCTCGGTACGAGTGGAAGAACGCAGGGTGAGAGAAAACTCAGCAGCCCAGCCACAAAGGCTATTGGCAGAGCAACCGTATCTGCGCCCATTGTATCATGGCATAATGCCGAAACCGAGTCGTCAACGTTCGTGTCGTTGGGCGTACAGGGCTATCAGCTTGTACACTAATTTGGCTGCCAAGAAATCCGGAGCCACAAAACCCGGGATCGGCGCCAGTTCAACCACATCGCAGCCGACTACATTCTTCTCACGAAACACGCGTTGCAGCAGTTCTATCGTGGAATACCAATCACCTCCACCCGGCTCTGGAGTGCCCGTGGCAGGGACCAACGCGGGATCGAAGTAGTCGATATCCACCGTAACGTAGACGGTTTCGCCCAACGACCCGATGACGCGCTCGATCCAGTCATCACTGCGCAGCTCGTGTCCGAAAACCACAGGAATATCGTTGGCCCTGATCAGGTCCCTCTCCTCCGACGTGAGCGACCTGATGCCCACGGACACCAGGTTGACCAGTCCGTGAACACGGTACATCACACACGCGTGAGAGTATGGAGTACCTTCGTACTCTGCTCGCAGGTCACAGTGCGCATCCAGTTGGAGCACTGATAACGTCTTGTCCGGGTATCGGCCTGCATGGGCCAGTATCGCTGGACCCGAGATGCTGTGCTCGCCGCCAAGCATGATTACAAACTTGTCGGCGTCTATCAGTTCAGTCATAGCCCGCTGCAGCATACTGAGTGCCGCTTCAGGTCCACTATCTGGCAACACCAACTCCGGAAGCGTGTGGACGCCGACCAAATAGGGCTCGCAGTCCAACTCATGGTCGTACAGCTCGAGGAACCGCGATGCGTGAATCAGACCTCTGGGACCGAACCTCGTTCCTCCCATGTACGAGACCGTCGACTCATATGGAACCGGCAGCACGACGATGGGCGATGTTTCGAACGGTGCCTCGTCAGGTGGTAGGGCAAGGAAAGACTCGGGCGGCGCCCAGGGCAATTTTCTCAGCCCCCGGGGGACAGACCGTGGTACTCCCTTGTCTCTGAACTCGTTCATCCGCAGAACACCACCGCACTCACCACCGTCACCCAGCGTCCGTCATCTCGGGCCTCGGCGGTACAGCTCACGTTGGTGGAGCGCACAATCTCGCCCGACACCTTCCACTGCTCTTTCCTCTCGTCCCACGCTTGATCGGGATCGAACGGAACTCCAAGCACCGTGGCAAGCATACTCGCGGCGAGGTCCTCTGCATAGTCACCAGCAGCGCGCTTCCCTACGCCGAATGCATGGTGCTCGGATATGTAACCGTGATGCGATGAGTCTGCCGGTATCGCCAATCCGATAGACGCAGTCGCACGCCGAGACGGTTCGTTAGTTGCCGCCTCGGCAACGACTGCGAACACTACCTGACCAGGTTTCAGATGCCGTATACCCGTCTTCCTGGAAACCACCTTGCAGTGCGGTGGCCAAATAGAACTCACGCGCACCAGGTTGTACTGAGCGACGCCCGCTTCGCGCAGGGCTTCCTCGAAACTCGTGAGTTTTTCCTTATGACGGCCGATACCCTGTGTCAGGAATGCCCTCGTGGGCAAGAACATTCGTGGATCCACTGTTGACGCCCCTCCCTCAAGACAAGGCCCCTGACCTAACATCGGTTGCCGGTGCCCCGTTCTGATCTCGGTACCACAGCTTCGGTGAGATCTCTGCGGGCGGTTCCGCCTCTCCCGCCCGTTCCTGCACACCCTTGAGAACCTCGTGAACCACGGCGATCGGACTCTCACCGACCTCCTCAACCGCGACCTTACCTTGGCCTCGCTGGCGACCGCGCACGACGAGCATGTAGCTCGCCGTGTAGATACGCCGCCGTCCCTCCTCGGATACCCGTGAGACCACAGCCATACCCCATTCTCGTTCTTCACGGCGAACCGGCGGGAACAGCCAGATTCCGTCTATCTCCTCGGGAGGCACCACGTCAGCGAGTGCCTGGGACGTACACGTCCATCCCGATCCCAAACCCGGCTCGAGCGTGGTTTCAAACGGGCGCGTTTTAAGCCGATTCTCCGGCAGAGTGGCGTCAGGCACCGCCAGTCCCCCTCGTTCAGGTGCATTCCCAAGTCCGCGATACTCCGGCAAGCTCTCCTCGAGGCGGCCGCGATCGCCAAACGGAACGCAAGATACCGGTCACCGGTAAGCCCAGCAAGCGAGCGCTACATCAGCGACACCGGGTCGCGGTCGAATACAACCCGCACAGGGCCCTTGGAGACATAGGGTGCCTTCTGTGTTGTGTAGCGAACCACCCGATCCAATAGTGGCCTGTCGGGGGAACGAACCAGAATGTGCCAGCGCCATCTGCGCTTGACCCGAGCCAGCGGCGCCGGTGCCGGCCCGATCACGTCCACCGCACCTCTGGCATGGGCGGCAACGAGACCACGCATCCAATCCGCCACATCCGCGGCCGCATCAGCGACCGCTTGATCCTTCATGCCGCTGATCACTACGTTCACCAGGCCAACGTGAGGCGGATAGGGTGGATCACGTCGGGCCTCCAACTCCAGTTCGGCAAACTCGACGAAGTCGTGCCGCGCAGCTGCCTGCAGGGCGTAGTGATCCGGAGTACGTGTCTGCACCAGAACACGCCCACCCTTCGGCCCCCGCCCCGCCCTGCCGGCAACCTGTGCAATGAGCTGAAACGTGCGTTCAGAAGCACGGAAATCCGGTAGGTGCAGGCCGGTATCGGCTTCGACCACGCCGACCAGCGTCACACCGGGGAAGTCCAAACCCTTGGCAATCATCTGCGTGCCAAACAGGACGTCCACCTTCCCTTCACCCACAGCCTCGAGGATCCTCTGATGCGACCATTTCGCGGAAGTCGTGTCGGCATCCATACGGGCCAGGCGCGCAGCGGGGAACCGCTCGGCCAGCCAGCTCTCCAGCAACTGCGTTCCAGTCCCACGAGCCCGCTGCGTCGGGTGGCCGCACTGACGACAGGCAGCAGGAATTGCCTCGTCGTATCCACAATAGTGGCAACGCATCCGCTCTGGCGTTCGGTGTACCGTCAAGGAGATGCTGCAATGCGGACATTCGCCGACAGCACCGCACGCCGAGCACTGAAGGAAGTGCGCAAAGCCACGCCGATTCAACAAGAGAATCACCTGGTTTCCCGCACTCAGTTCGGCACTCACTCCCTGGTCCAGGATCTGCGACCAGGGCACCACTCCACTCTCGGTGACTTGCGGTTCGGTACGCAGGTCCACCAACTGTACAAGTGGCAGCTGCTGAGCCTGAACCCTGTGCGGCAGTGTCACCAAGTTCAACCGATCACGGGCCGCCCAGGTCTCCAGCGACGGTGTGGCACTCCCGAGCACGACTCGTGCACCCTCGATGCTGGCTCTCCTCATGGCTACATCGCGCGCGTGATAGCGGGGCGCCTCACCATTCTTATAGCTGGCGTCGTGTTCCTCGTCTACGATTATCGCGGTCAATGCCTGCACCGGCGCGAATACGGCCGACCGGGCTCCGACCGCGACACGCCGCCGACCCGCCGCGAGTGCACGCCAGGCATCGGCCCGCTCCGCATTTGACAGGCCCGAATGCAGTACGGCGACCCCCTCTCCAAAGACGCCCCGCACGCGTGCGACAGTCTGGGGTGTGAGCGAGATCTCGGGCACCAAGACTATGACCCCTGCCCCTCGCTCAACCTCCTGGCGAAAGGCTTCCAGGTACACCAGCGTCTTACCACTACCCGTCACACCGAACAGTGCCGCCGCGCCCCCTTTTGGGGTGCTCCGGATCATCGCGCAAGCCTCGTTCTGCACCCTCGTACCCTGCGGAGGGGCGGTGACGGGCCCTCCACGAAAAGGATCACGCAATCGCTCCCGCTCTTCGAACCGCGCGACGCCGCGCGCCACCAGCCCTTTCAGGATCGCTGACGAGAAACCCAATTGCTCAGTCAAATGCTGTACGTGGGCCTCCCCGCCAAGAGCATCAGTGGCTTCGTACGCCGCTCGTTGGCGGGATGCCCGACCAAAGGTCTGCTCCCGTTCAACCAAGGAGGAAAGCGCCCTTGTGAGCACCAGCATACGCTCCGTCCGCGCCACCGGCCCGAGCTGCGGCGGCTCGGTACTAAGGACCACTGCTCCGCCTCGTTCGAGTCGCTGCAGTACATCCCACACCGGACGCCGCAACCTGCGTGACAGTGTCGCGGCAGCAGCTCGGCCGCCAGACCGCTCTAGTTCACGCAATACAAGAGCGCTCGCGCCCCCCGAGGCAGCGTCGGGATGCCGTATCTCTGCGATGAGGCGCGAACTGCCCCACAGGGCTGACGGGAGGATCGATTTGAGACAGATACCGATGGGAGTCGAGTAGTACCCGGCGATCCACAGCCCCAGTGCCAGCAGGTGTGTTGAGATTAGCGGTTGAGGATCGGGAACCAACAGCACGCGCTTGAGGTGGTCCGTCGGACCGGAGTCGACAGCGAGTACCACTCCGACCAACTCCCGGCTGCGGACCGGTACGACCACGCGGGCACCAGGTTGCACCCTGTCTGCCAGAACCGGAGGGATCGCATAATCCAGGGGCTGGAGCGCTGGTACCGGGAGTGCGACCGAGCACCGAGTAGGGATCATCGCGGCAGGGCACTCGCCGCTAGCCGTGCGGCCAGCGGGTTCCCTTGATGACCAGTAGTCCGAGCACTCGCTTTCGCGCCAGACGTCGCAGAGTCCGGATTTCGCCACCCAACACCGCTCGGACACCCGACCACCCCGCCGCCCTCCATCCCCGGACAATCAGCGACAGCGATTTCTGCAGCACCCAACGCCCGTCCCCCACTGGCTCCTCAACGCTCAACTCTACGAGGCCGGCTTCTCGGAAGAAGCTCTTCCACTCGACTGCCAATTGCGGTCTGATGCCAAGTCGCGCGACCACGGTAACGTCCTGGCCCGACGGTGTTTGGAGCCAGGCGGGCACAATCGCTATGACCGTGGCCATCGGGCGGGCGACGCGTCCGGCCTCACGAAGCACGGCTCGGCCATCGGGAGCTGGCAGATGGAGCATGTGGACCACCACGGTGTCGAACACCTGGTTTTCGTGAGGCAGGTCGGTGGGATCGGCCAGCTGGAAGGTGGTGAGCTTGGCAAGACCCTCCCGCCGCGCCGCACCATCTGCCGCTTCAATCGCCTCCGGCTCCGGATCGACTCCTTCCGTCAGCGTCTTAAACTTCTCGCACCACCACAGCACCGATCGTCCGGCTCCACATCCGATCCAGAGAGTCTCCTGCCCCGCCTCGGCATCGGCCAGTTGCGCCACCCGTCGGTAGATCGGCTCGGCAACCTCGGACCAAGGTTGCAGTATTGCGAGGAGAGTGGTCGATGTCAGCCGGAGGGGCATGGGACCAACTTACGGTCGTCCCGTGTTCAGGCAAGCGCCGCCAGGTGGGCTGCGGCTGCCCGCGCGGTCCTCTCGGGATCGTAGCCGCCCTCCAGCACTGTGGCTATGGGCACCCCCAGCCGGCGCCACGCGGTGACCCAGGTGCCATAATCCTCAGGCTCCAGCGTGAAGCCGGCCAAGGGATCCCCGGCCAGCGCGTCGAACCCGGCCGAAATGAGGATCAGGCCAGGCTTCCAGCCCTCGACCGCCCTGGAAAAGGCGGCGTCCAGATCAGTGACATACACAGATCTCGACAGACCCGGGGGTCGCGGAACATTGAACACATTTCCGACACCTCGTTCTTCCTCGCGTCCAGTCCCGGGATACAGCGGCCATTGGTGCAGCGACACGTAGCGAATGCGGGGATCTCTCTCCACGAGGGACTGCGTCCCATTGCCGTGGTGGACGTCCCAATCGACGATCAGTACCCGATCGACTCCACCGTGGTCCAGAGCCCACCGCGCCGCCACGACGACGTTGTTTATCAGACAGAAACCCATGGCAGTATCGGCGGTCGCATGGTGGCCCGGCGGACGCACTGCCGCGAAGGCGGGTGACCCGGCCAGAGCGCTCTGCGCCGCAGCCACCGCGGCTCCTGCTCCATACACCGCCGCCCCGTAGCTGTGCTCGCTGACCACCGTGTCCTCATCCAGCCTACCGCCGCCGCTCGAGCAGAGATCACGCAGTCCGGCCAGATATTCACTCGGGTGGATCGCCCGCAGCCAGTCGTCCTCGGCCGGCCCCGCCCGATGCCAGCAGATGTCGACTTCTATCGCCGGTGACTTCAGTTTGGCTAGAATGGCCTCTATCCTGGTGGGGGATTCCGGGTGCCCCGGTCCAGCAGTGTGTTTGATCACAGATGGGTGCCAGAATACGCTCGCTGCCATATCCGCTGAGCCGCAGCCCTCGAAACCGGACTGCCTACCGCACCGGTCGCCGGGCAGTGGCCAGCACCGCGAGCGCTGCCCGGGCGGGTACTCCCAGGTCAGCTAGCGAGATCCGTTCGTCAGTCACGAGCGCGCCGCGGAACTTGACCCGATATCCTGCCGGATCGGCTCCGAGGCCCACGCCGGTGCGCAGTGCCTCTTCCTTGACGCGTTCCACCGACCAATCCAGGGCGGCAGCGACCAAGATGGTGTCCCACACATCCTCGATCCACACCTTCATTGGCAGCTGATTCGGTGCCGTCATCACCGCCCCTCCGCCTCGGGCAGGGTGGACAGGAAGCGGCCAATAGTCTGATCGTGGAGCATCGAAGAGGCCCGCACCTTCACGCCGTTCTCACCCGCAAACACTGCTACCGCGATCTCCTCACCACCCTGACCCCGGAAGGTAGCATACGACCGCCCCTCCTTTTCGGGGAACGCACTGTATTGGGGCACTCTCTCAGCAAAGAAGGTCTTGGCTCTTGCCAGTACCTCCTCGCCAGTGAGGGTGGTGGTCATTTCATGAATCATAGGTCGTAGTCTCCCTGCCGGGCTGCGATCCCATTCCGTAACGAGTCGACTAAAGATAATGAGTTGACCGGCTCCAATCCCGATGCGCCGCAGTCGTTTTGTTCCCATTTGCCAGAAAACCAGCTAAAATGAGCGGCCGGAATCAAAACGGAACGGTATGTCATTCAGCGAGACCGTCAATGACCGAAAACCAAGACCAGTTCAGCACGCGTTGGGGCATCCTACTCGCCGCCATCGGCATGGCTGTGGGCACCGGCAATATCTGGCGGTTCCCCCGGGTTGCCGCAGAGAATGGTGGCGGTTCATTCCTGATCGCCTGGCTCGCATTCATGTTCGCCTGGTCAATCCCGCTCGTACTCGCCGAGTTTGCGCTCGGCAAGACGACTCGGCGGGGACCGGCAGGCGCCATCGGTCACCTGATCGGAGCCAAACACAACTGGCTGGGTGCGTTCGTCGGGCTATGTACCTGCTTTATCATGTTCTACTACTCGGTAGTGACGGGGTGGTGCATCAAGTACTTCATTGCCACTCTGGGTACTGGTCTGAACGAGGTCGGTCATGAAGCATACTGGCAAGAACTGACTACGGGTAACCTGCAGCCGATCGCATTCCACTTTCTCGCTCTAGTTATCGGTTGCTTCATCATCTCTCGTGGTGTGGTGAAGGGTATCGAGAGAACCAACCGCATACTCATTCCCATATTGTTCATATTGCTCATCGTGGCGGCGCTCCGAGCAATCACGTTACCGGACGCCGTAAAAGGTCTGGGGTTCCTGTTCGCACCGGATTGGAGCCAGCTCCTGTCACACAAGGTGTGGCTCGAGGGATTGACCCAATCTGCCTGGAGCGTAGGTGCGGCTTGGGGCCTGGTGATGACCTACGGAGTCTACCTGAAGCAACGGGACGACTTCGTGTTAACCAGTTACACGACTGCGTTCGGTGACTATTCAGCCTCACTCTTGGCTGGCATCGCCGTGATGTGTACCGTGTTCGCTGTGTTACCCGAGGCAGAGGCCCGAACGGCCCTCGGTGCGGGTAGCGAAGGATTGACCTTCATCTGGCTACCGCAGCTGTTTGAGCAGATACCAGCCGGGAAGTTCTTCTTGGCTTTGTTCTTTTTGGCCCTCAGCTTCGCAGCGATGTCGTCATTGATCGCGATGATCGAGATGGCCACACGCATAGGTGTAGACCTGGGATTGAGGCGGAAGATGGCTGTTCCTCTGGTTGGCATCACGGCGTTTCTCTTGGGACTTCCGTCGGCATGGAGGCTCGGTATCTTCCAGAACCAGGACTGGGTGTGGAGTCTCGGTCTAATGGTTTCTGGGCTGTTCATCTCTCTGGCAGTGATCAAATTCGGAGCAGGACGGTTCCGCGACCAACTGATCAACACTCCTGCGGAACGCCACCCGGTGGGACGGTGGTTCATCCCGGTCATCAAGTACGTCGTACCTCTCGAATTCCTGGCACTCATCATTTGGTGGTTCTACCAATCGGTGGTCAACTACGATCCCGAGGGATGGTGGCACCCGTTCCACACCTACAGCCTGGGGACCACATTACTGCAGTGGGGCCTGCTGATCGCACTCCTGTTGTTGGTGAACCGTTGGTGGGCCGCTCGCGCTGGCATAAAGGAGGTTGACTGAGGTGAGTCCAAGCGGCTGGGTATTGATGGCCATTGTCTTGGGTGGAGTCTGGGGTGGTTTCGTGTATCTGCTGTATCAGACGGTGAGGCGAAACCAGGATTGATCTCGGGCGCGGGGCGCGCTCGGGGGGTATCCGGAATTTTGTGTTTGTGAGCCATACTATGTATCTCGACTTTGGAGGTGAGTGTGGTGCGACGCAAACCGAGGATTCCGCCGGAGTTGTTGGACCAGCTTCTCGAAGGCGCCGATCCCAAAACGGTATTTGAGTCAGACGGGTTAGTTGACG
>Ga0209536_100015658_pt1 | contig 10819 bp, 10 predicted proteins | sample DeeMarSeWOR28_12_FD_187461 | JGI IMG/M metagenome (GOLD analysis project Ga0209536, IMG submission 187461) | Marine sediment microbial communities from White Oak River estuary, North Carolina - WOR-2-8_12 (SPAdes) (version 2) | ecosystem: Environmental > Aquatic > Marine > Intertidal zone >...
ACATTGATGTTAACCAGAAGGTGGTTGCCTTTCCGGCAACCGGTTCATATGCTGAGTTCGCCCTGGCTGAAGAAAACCTTGTGTTCCCAATCCCCGAGACGCTATCTTACGACCTTGCCGCATCATTTCCAATTGTTGGCGGCACATCTTATCATATGCTAAAAGCGGTGGCAGGACTTAAGCACAACGAGACGGCGCTGATTCATGCCGCAGGAGGAGGCGTGGGGTCTACGGCACTGAACATTGCCAAATACCTCAGGGCATCCATGGTTATCGGAGCTACGCGTAGTAGTTGGAAAGAGACCCATATAAAAAAAATGGGTGCAGATGCAGTTGTGAATCTCAACTCAGCTGATCTTGTGGATAATATAAATTCGTTGACCGGCTCTATGGGGGTTAATGTCATATTAAACCCAATTGGAGGGAAAACCATTGAAAAAGACCTGGAATACCTTGCACCTTTTGGCCGTCTTGTCCTGTTTGGCAATTTAGCCGCCGCCAACGATTCCCCCACCATTTCTTCCTTATTCACATTGAACCAATCCATTTTAGGATTCAGCTTCGGGCACTACAGGCGTTACAGACCAGAAGATATTCAAGATACAATGGATAGCGTGATCAACCTCGTGGCCGCTGGGAAAATTAAAATGCAGATTGCTAAACGGATTCCGTTGGAAAATGTCCAACGGGCCCACCGGTTATTAGAAAACCAGGAGATTCTCGGCAAATTGATACTTATGAACGAATAATTACCTGCTAAAACCAAACTATTAAAGAAAAAATGCTCGATATTCATTAAATATTAGTGTGTTGGGGCAAATTAAATCACATGGAAATAAACAAGCTTGATCACCTGGTATTAACGGTTAAGGATTTTGAAATAACAACATCCTTTTATGTTTCAGTGATGGGTATGAAAAAAGAGGTGTTTGGTAACGGTCGGGTAGCTTTGAAATACGGAAGTCAAAAAATCAACCTCCATGAGCTCGGAAAAGAATTTGAACCCAAAGCGAGTCAGCCCATGCCTGGCTCCGCAGATTTATGCTTTATAACAAAGACGCCACTTAACGATGCAATGGCTCATGTAAAGCGTTGCGGCGTTGACATAATTGAGGGTCCGGTAAAAAGGAGAGGAGCAAACGGCCCAATACATTCATTTTATTTTAGGGATCCGGATCATAATTTAATTGAGGTAGCTAATGAAATCTAAACCCCATAACAAATCCCAACCTCATTTGTCTGCATTAGGCGTCGGATTCAACTTCGCCGCTTTTTGCTAAAGCGATAAAATGAGCTACATCGATTTCTTTCGGGCAGACAAAAGAACACGCCATGGAGGAATGACAGCGATAAACCCCTTCTTCACTGTACAGCAACTTTTTTCTTTCATCTTTGGCCTTCTCGCGCAAATCCATCAGTCTTACCATACTGGCCATCATCGCGTTTGGTCCCAGAAAATTATGATGGCTGCTGATACAGGCGGTTGCACAGCAGAAGCAATTAATGCAGCGGGTCGCATCAACATAGCGCTCCAGATGACGTGGCGAAATTTTGTATTCATTTCCGGAGTTCGGATTTTCAACAGGCTCGATGATATAAGGCTTAATTTTATTTACCCGCTCGTAGGCTTGGTCAAAATCTACGATCAAATCCCGAACCACTGGCGCAATCGTAAGCGGTTCAATCAAAAATTCGTTTGTCTTAAAATGTGCAACCGCATTTTCGACCAACAACTCGCAGGCGAGCATGGGTTTGCCGTTAATTTTCACCGAACAGCTACCGCATTGCCCATGCTCACAGGATGAATTCCAGGCCAGGGTCGCATCCAACTCTTTGTTGATTTTTCGAAACAGGTCGGTAAACCGAAGGATTCTACCGGCTTCTAATGGATAGCTCTGGACCCAGGATCTTGCGTTGTCCGGATCATAACGCTGAATTTTTAAGATGATCTCATAGGTTTCCTGCATGCTTGTTTTCCTTGACTATCGCAACTATCAGCAAAATGACGGAATTTGTTTAGAAGTGGTTTAATACTTTCTTTCGATAATCCCAAATCGTTCGTAATGTTCGCATTCGGATTCAAATATGCTCATGTCAACCGCGCGGTTTGCCAGATCAACTTTTGCAAACTCAGTCATCGTGGCTAAGGTATGATAATTAAAGTCATCCTTTCGCTCCGGAAAATCTTTGCGGGCATGGCCGCCTCTGGATTCTCTTCTGTTCAGTGCGCACACAGCCGTGACAATTGAGATGGACAATAAATTGTCCAACTCCCAGCGCAGAATGAGTTCTGGGCTCATTTTAAGACTTTTACACGATAGGGTGGTGTTCGCGGCACGTTCTTTCAGCGCTTTTAAGGTTTCAATGGCCTCGCTGATACCCACTTCTGTGCGGAACACGCCAACTTTTTCGGTCATCAGCGCTCGGGATTCCTCGCGGATTTTTTCTAGATTTTCTTTTCCTGTTTGATCCAGATAGGCGGAGAACAAAGCAAAAGATTTTTTTCCGGCATCTGCGGGCAACTCCGGTAACTGATCCGTAAGAGACTCAACTACCCGTTGGCCGACAAACCGCCCCATGGTAATCAGCTCTAAAATGGAATTGGTTCCCAGCCGGTTGAAACCGTGAAAACTGGCCGCAGCGCACTCGCCAACGGCATACAACCCGCGAATTATCTCGCCGCTGGCGTTTTGGACTTCACCAAATTCAGTGGTCGGTATGCCCCCCATCTGGTAATGGTTGCTTGGGCGTACCGGGCAGAGTTCATTTTTCGGATCGATATTCACAAATTTTTTAAAAAAGCTCGTGACCTCCGGTATTTCAACCTCGTGGACGTAATCCGATAGATGCCGAAGGTCGATCCACACATGTTCGATATGATGATCCGGATTCATTATGCCCCGGCCTTCCTGAATCTCGGTTTCAATGGCCCTGGCAACAAGGTCGCGCGGTGCCAGTTCTTTCATCTTCGGGGCATATTTTTCCATGAAAGGCTCAAGATCTCTGTTGCGCAAAATACCGCCAACCGACCGCAGCGTTTCGCTGGCAAGAATTCCCGGTCCGACAATTCCGGTGGGATGAAACTGCACGGCTTCCATATCCATTACCGGTAATCCGGCATCCAGCACAAGCGATAGGCCGTCACCGGTGTTCTGACGACAATTGGTTGTCACCCGGAAGATCTGGCCGTCTCCACCGGTTGCGAAAATCGTGGCTTTCGCGCAAACCGCAACAAATTCACCTTTGCGTTCGCTCAACAGCACAGCGCCGACGCAACGACCGTCTTTAAATAAAAGCTCGGTTGCAATCGACTGATTGACAAATGAAACCCCGTTGCGCAGCGTTTCTCCCCAGACGCTGTCCATTATCCCTTTGCCCGTTCGGTCCGCTTCAAAAACGGCGCGATAAGCAGAACTTTGGCCGAATCTAACGGTGTGTCCCCCGAAAGTTCTTTTGCTGAGCCCGCCTTCTTGATTGCGGCTGAAATGCATGCCTTTGTTTTCCAACCAGACAATTTGCTCCCAGGCAGAGTCGACAATCTTTTTGACCACATTTTGATCCGCCATGCAATCCGACCCTTTCCAGGTATCAAACATGTGATAGATGGGCTTGTCGGCCGGATCCTTCGGGTCCACCGCCGCCAGCCCTCCCTGGGCCGTGCTGGTATGCGATTTCTGGCAATGCGCAACTTTAGTAACCGCGACAATTCTTGTGCCGGGTTTTTTCTCCAGAATTTCGGCGGCACAACGCAGTCCGGCACCTCCGGCACCAATTACCAGCACATCGCAGTCCAGGGTTGCGGAAATATTGAATTTAGCAGTCATAAGCAAAGTTCATATGGGTTCGTTAGAAGTGGTTTCAAAACCCCATCTAGATGGTAATAATTATCTTTAGACCAATCCAGGCAGACCAAACCATCACCACCGCAACCAGCACGGTCATCAAGATCTGCAGATGCCGTGAGGCAATATAGTCTTTGCCCACTGAAAACAGTCCGTAGGCGCCATGGTATAAAACGGCCAGAACCATAGCCATATCAACAATTTTGATAAAACCGTTTTGTATCCTGGCAATAATCACGGCCGAATCCTTGCCCGCTGCCGGATTAAGATGCATAAACAAAAAATGCGCCGGTATCATTACCAGCAGGAACACGCCGCTGGCTCTCTGAAATTTCCAGAACCGCGAATGCCCCAATCGCCAGATTCTTGCCAGGAATGCATATCCACCAATCACGGCAATGACAAATGCGGTCAGCCAGAAGAAAATGGGTGAAGCGCTCTGATTTCCAAGGAGCATAAAAACAGCCAAGAGACATACATAGGCACCCGACACCACGAACAGCCATCGAATCATCGCCGTATCATCACGATAGCCGTAGATTTCAAAAAGCATCAATCTGCCGCCGTTGACGGCGTGAAATATCACCGGAATTGCAAGCAACCATTCCAGGAAAACAATCAGCGGGGAAGAAAACAATGCCATTTTGGCGTCATAATCCCCGGGGCTGCTGAGAGCGGAAAGGGTGATCAGATGAAACCAGACATACATGACCAAAAGCAAACCGGTGATCCGGTGACCCCAGCTTAAGATAAATGCCCAGCCCCTGGTGTGCGCATAAAAGGCGACATAAGGTATCTTGTTGAGAAGCCCCAAAATCTGGTCGGTGATTTTTGTCGAAATGAGACTCGGTTGCATTTCAGATTTTTCCATCATCAGTCCTGTTTGGACTCAACTTCCTGAAAGAATTCTTTGGCCACACGCAAGCTGTCCATTGCCGCCGGTACACCACAGTAAATGGCGGTCTGGAGGAGAACCTCCATAATCTCGTTTTTGCTACAGCCATTGTTTAAAGCGCCTCTCAGGTGCAGCTTTACCTCGTGAGGTCGGTTAAGGGCGGTGAGCATGGCGACATTAATCAGACTGCGGGTTTTTCGGTCGAGTCCCGGTCGGGACCAGACATTTCCCCAGCAGTACTCAGTAACGAGCTCCTGTAAAGGGCGACTGAAATCGTCTGCCTGTGACATGGAAGCTTCCACGTGCTCGGCACCCAGCACCTCCCGTCGAACGTTGAGTCCTTTTTCGAAAAGTTCACTCGCCATTGTATTCTCCTTCTCATTCTAAGTTGACATGTCGTTTGCCAGATTAAACGACCCGCATTTTACCCCTTTTAACGCTCGTATAGTTTGCTGATCACGATGGCGTTGGGCGTGCACGCATTTAAGCACAGATTGCACAAGGTGCATTCATCCAGATTCTCCGCGATGATAGCCGGCCAATCTGCCTTGTTTTCAAAAATATTTACCGGGCAAACCCGGGAACATTGACCGCATTCTTTTATTCCGACGCACTTATTGCGATCAATCGTAACGTCAATAAATTCATTCATACATCACCTTCTAAATTACACTCCGCTGATTCTGGCTGCCAGCCGTAAAATTCTGCGGGATCTTTCCACAACCGGATAGTCTACAAATTTCCCATCCACCTGAATGGCTGCCACACCGCGAGCTTCTTCGGCTTCAAAAGCATCAACAACCCGCCGCGCAAAGGAAATCTCTTCTCTGCTTGGGGTGAAAATAACATGACAGGGTTCAATCTGATTCGGATGGATGCAAAGCTTGCCCTGGAATCCCAGCTGTTTAGCCCTTCTGGCATCATCCTTGAGTGAATCAAGATCCTTTAGATCGATCATAAACGGTGTGTCCAGGGGCGGCGGAATACCGGCGGCCCGGCAGGCTACCGCGATTCGCGAGCGGGGATAGATGAGTTCACGGCCGTCTTTTGTGATTTCAATTCCCATATCCAGGGCGTAATCCGCAGCCCCCAGCGCGACCAAAAATTCCCGATTCAATTCGACCGCTGCAGATAAAATTTGGAAAATATTTTGAATCGCCAAGGCAGATTCAATCAGGAATATAACGGCAACACCGCCGGCATTCAATCCTTGCTTCTTCTCGGAATCAACCAGCAACCGGTGTATTTTGTCAACTTGATGACTATTTTCGGTTTTTGGCAATACAATTCCCCCGAGCCCTTTAACCACAACTGCTTCAAGATCGCCCCCAAAAAAATCTGTTTCAAGCCCGTTTATCCGCACCAGAACCCCGCGGTCTTTATGGGCGATAATCTTATCGCTTACCAGCGCCCGGCTTTTCACTTTTTGGCTGGCGGACACCGCATCTTCAAGGTCGATAATCACACGATCGGCAGCAGTTGCAATGGCCTTATCAACTCGATCGGGTCGATTACCGGGCACAAAAAGTGCAGTGCGAATGGGTCCCAGTTTATCTGTTTCAGGCTGCATGGTTCAATTCTCTTCCACCTGGCTCCTAAAAAGGTTTCAAATATATTCCTTGGCAATCCGCACAATATCCGAGAATGACTCGGCCACACGAATACCGGCTTTGTTGAACATCGATATTTTGCTCTTTGTGGTTCCACGGTCTCCCTCAACGATGGTGGCGGCATGACCGAATCTAATCCCCGGTATATCATCCACAAATCGACCGGCGATAAATGCGATAATGGGAGTCTGGAATTTTTCAGCCATCACAAGTTCGGAGAGCTTCTCTTCAATTACGCCCCCGGGTTCGCTGAAAAGGACCACCACCTTTGTTTCAGGGTCATTTTCAAACAATGGTATCAAGTCCAGAAAATTCGAGCCAACTACCGGATCCCCCCCGATCCCGATACAGGTACTTTGGCCGATTCCGTCAGCCGTTAAAAGATTAGCGACTTCAGTGGTCATGCCGCCGCTGCGGGATGCAATTCCAACAAATCCCGGCATATACGCTTTTTTAACGTCACCCACCGGGCCGCCGGCCATTCCCAGCTTAACTTTTTCCGGTGAGATTAAACCGAGCGTATTGGGCCCGATGACGCGAGCTTTGTTTTCATCGGCGACTTCTAAAAATTCGATGGTGTCCTTTCGCGGAACACGCTCGGATATTACAACAACGAGCTTTATTCCGTTTTCCAGCGCTTCAATTACCGCGTCTTTTACCAGCGCAGGCGGAACGGAAATAACGGAAGCCTCCGCCGGGTGCTCTTTGAGGGCCTGGCGGACCGTATCATAAACAGCAACACCGTGGACCGTTTGGCCCAATTTGCCGGGCGTCACACCGGCGACCACATGCGTTCCGTAATCCATCATATCCTTTGTAAAGGTACTGGCTTCCCGCCCGGTAATCCCCTGGACAATAACACGTACGTTTTGATCAGCTAGTATTGCCAACGCAAAACCTTTCTATTTTGAAAAATTTTTCACCGCCAGCTGGGCCGCCTCATCGATGGAGCAGGTTCGATCCCCAAACTGAACGCCGTATTTTGAAAGAATCTTATAGCCTTCTTCTTCCCAGGCACCCGGTATTCGAAAGACCGCTACGGTGGCGGCAGGGTCTTTGCCGGACTCTAAAACGCCTTTGATAATGCCCCGGGCAACAAGATCAACGCGGGTGTTGCTGACCACATTCATAATGACTGCAATTTTCTCGACACCGGGTTTGGAAAGAATCAGTTTTGTAAGCTCTTTTACTTTTAAAACGGAAGGATTTCCACCAATTTCACAGTAGTTGGCAGGCTTTCCGCCATGGGCCTTAACGGCATCAAATGCAGTCAGTGATGCACCGCCGCCACCGATAATCAAGCCCATGGTGCCGTCGAATTCTATGACGCGGCCGGCCACACCGCGGTGATCGAGATTATCGATTTTCACAGCCTCACGTTCAAATTCAGATGCGGTGCGTTCCGGCTGCACTCTATTTGTATCTTTTGCGATCTCGCTCAGTTCCCTGTGCCTGAACAGGGCATCATCATCGATTTCGAGATGACAATCCAGCGCAACAAGCTGCCCCTGCTTTGTTAATGCCAACGGATTGATTTCGGCCACCGTGGCATCATAATCCAGGAAGATATCGGCGAGTTTCGCTAGGATTACCGTCAGTGCCAGCAAACGTTTTCCGGTAACACCGGTTTCAGAAATGATTTCCTTTGCGCGATAATACGGCAATCGATGCCGCACAGAAAATGTTTCATATCTTACTTTGCCCGGATCGCTGGCGGCCAGAATTTCGATCTCCACCCCGCCCTGAGGAGAAAAAATCGCAATCGGCGCCTTGGCCACCGTATCATAGGTAATTGCCATAAAGAATTCCCGGTCAATTTCAAGCTGTTCTTCCACCAGAAGTTTTGGGGCATGGTAGCCTCTAATTTTTTTACCCAGCAGGTTCTTGATCCCATCCTGACATTGCTTTAAAGAATTGGCCGCGATAACGCCACCGGCTTTGCCGCGTCCCCCGATAGGCACCTGTGCCTTTAACATGACCGGGGCAGTGTAGTTAAAGCCATCCGCCGCAGACACAACCTGGCCAGATGGTAATTCAATCCCGTATTTTTTCAATATTTCTTTGGCTTCAAACTCAAGTAAGCGCATTCACTTCTCCCAAACCCTATGTAAAAAACCGCCACTGATCAAATTTTCTCGCCGGCCCGTTGTATCCCACTTACGCTTGCGGTAATATTTTGAGCACAAACCACTATTTTCAAATTCGACGCTTTGTATTTCATCCGGCCCTATTCTTTTCGCAAAAGTTGGGAAGACCACTCGCGCATATCCTTGATCGCATCAAGCCTCTCAACCGCTTCGACGATTTTCAAACGCTGATCCTTTTTCATAATCTGTCCGGTGAGGTCGTGGAACCGTTCGATCATCTCTTCCCATGAAAGCGGATTCTCAGGATCGCCTTTGGGATAGTCGACCGTCGTAGAATAACTTCTCTCATCTTCTGTCAAAATCTCAGCAGTGGCACGCCACTGTTTAGGGAAAGTCCGGTCTAATTCAGGATCAACGATGCACTCCACTTTCCTCATCATCTCTTTTACCGGTCTCGACTGGATCGTGGAGGGCTGAAATTCTTTCAAGCCGGCTTTGCCATAGAGCAATGCCGCGGCAGCTCCAAAGGGCATACTGAACTGGGCATCGACGATCGATTGTGGATTGTACTTGCGCTCTATGGGCTCTGCAATGAGAGGCGCCCCTGCCCTTAAAATCCCAACCTTAATCTTCTTTACTTGCTCTGGCCGAAGGTTGTTTTCATTTACTATTTTTAGCACCGCGTCAATGGGGGCGTGCATGTAACGGCAACAAGCATGAGATTTAACTGATGTCCGCAGGATTTGGAATCTGGAATCTAACCCTTCGAGGACCCTGGACGGATCTGCTCCGTTGGAGTAAGCATGGAGAAATCCATCCCTTCCCTCGAGGATTGAACTGGGACCTTTAAATCCCTTTCTGGACAACAGGGCTGCCACCATGCCGCCATGAGCTGCCCATCCTGCGTGAAAAGGCTTTGTCCATGCCCCTTGAGCGAGATACTCCATGGACCCCGCTGCCTGACTTCCTGAGATGCCGATGGCATTCAAAATCTCCTCTTCTTGAAGACCCAGAATCTTAGAGGAAGCAACGCTGGATCCAAAGACACCACAAGTTCCGGTGGGATGGAACCCTCTTTGGTAGGTGTTCTCCGGTCCCAGGGCTGTTCCCAGGCGAATCATCACCTCGTAGCCCAGGACAACGGCCAAAATGAAACGCTTCCCGGAAGCACCAGACATCTCACCTGCGGCCAGAGCCGAAGGGAAGACGACAACCCCCGGATGAAGGGATGCTTCGTTATCGACATCATCCATTTCGATTGAATGGGATGACGTCCCATTTGCAAGGGCCGAATAGAGATAGGGCGCTTTCTGCCTGGTCCCAACGATCACACCCTCTCCCTTTTCCATCTCCCGGACAAACCGATAAACCGTTTGGGAAGGATCCTCTATCGATCCCCGACATGCGACGCTGATAAAATCCAGGAACCTGTATTTTGCACAATCGATCACCTCATCTGAAAGGTCATTAAATTTCATGCGGTTGCAGTAACTTGCAAATTCCTGCGTGATACCCATATCCCGTCTCCTCCAAGGATCTCATTCATAAAGCTTCTTGATCGACATGACCATAACCTTTTCCGCTATTTTTTTATTTCATATCAGTTAGTTATTTGTTCCGTCAAGCCTTAAATCCCGCTACAACGCGACTGCAAATACTTTAAATCGTTGAAAACGGCAGTTCTCGCTTCATCTTTAATCCACCCAGTTAAATCACCTTTAAAATCTATAAGATTGACTTCAGATTTTATTATGTGTTATCAAAATTTGAGAAATTACTTACTCATTATCTGTTCTCGATCTTAGCGGAACTTCTTATCCTGCAATGTCCCATAATCCGCTGAGCCTCTTCTTGAATCGTTAAACACCGCCGCCTTGCGGGATACTTTTTCTGCTAATAAAATCATTACCAAAAATTGATAGAAACGATTGAACTGCCAAATTTTGCATGGGTAACAACATTAACCAACAAGGAAGGAGGCGCCCATATCTATAAGGAAAGGTTTTGCTGGGAATCGTGGGAATCTTTTTACCGATGCTCTGCTTTACCGTACTGGCCGGGACTAAATAAACCGTCTAGTAAAATGGCAAGGGAGGTGGTGCTTATTGATGTAAATCGTTCGGGATGCCAAAATGCTAAATCATGAATAAAGCTAAAAGGAGGCAAAAATGAAGAAGCTTAAGTTCGGATTGGTTTTAGGATTGGCTTTGGTGTTACTATCGGTATTTGTTTTACCTGGCCCTGCATCAGCAAAATACGTGTGGAGATGGGGAACCTCTGATCCAGCTGCCTATGGTTATCGGGTATCCGCTTTCATGTCAGATTTCTTGCGAAGGGGTATGCCCGATTACGACGTTACCGTTTACCCATTCGTTTCAACCACCG
>Ga0209536_100015660_pt1 | contig 10818 bp, 19 predicted proteins | sample DeeMarSeWOR28_12_FD_187461 | JGI IMG/M metagenome (GOLD analysis project Ga0209536, IMG submission 187461) | Marine sediment microbial communities from White Oak River estuary, North Carolina - WOR-2-8_12 (SPAdes) (version 2) | ecosystem: Environmental > Aquatic > Marine > Intertidal zone >...
GGGGGACGATAGCCTCGGCCTATCGGTTATCGAAGATCGATAGCCTCAGCCTATCGTGTCAGGCATCCCCGCCCGCCCGCGCGGTGCCCACAGGGATTGCCACCTGGGAGAAGGATGTGATGGGCATCACAGATTTGTAAGAACTTTGTAGGAAACCCTTGAGATGTCCGGCAGAGTCCTGTAGTGTGACTGGCCAGTCACAACCGACATGCCTCAGGAGGCACAGATGAAGAACCCAGACCTCTCCAATCTCGGCCAGGCCATCGACCTGGCCCGCCGTGGCGCTACGTTCTACGTCAGCCACAGTGGCGGGAAGGACAGCCAGGCGGCCTACCACGCCGTCCTCGACCTGCTGATCAGCCTCGAGGAGGCCGACGACCGGCCATACCAGCACCTGATCACCGTGGTCCATGCCGACCTGGGCCGAGTCGAATGGCACGGCACCCAGCAGCACATCTTCGACACCACGTACCATCCGCTGAACGTGGTCCATGCCATCTGGAAGGACGGCAGCCGGAAGGAGCTGCTCGACATGGTCGAGCGGCGTGCTGCTCAGCGCCCTGACAGCCCGGCCTGGCCTAGCAGCGCTCAGCGCTACTGCACGTCAGACCTGAAGCGTGGCCCGATTGAGAAGTTCATCCGCAACGACCTGAAGGACCGCGGTGAGCACCTGGCCGTCAACGTGATGGGCCTCCGGGCCCAGGAGTCCGACAGCCGGGCGAAGAAGGACACCTGGAAGGACAACGCCAGGCTCAGCAAAGCGGGCCGTGAGGTTTACGACTGGCTGCCCATCCATGCCTGGACGACCGAAGAGGTCTTCGACTGCATCGCCAGGCACGGCCAGGAGCCGCATCCGGCCTACGCTCAGAATGAGCGCCTGAGCTGCGTCTTCTGCATCTTCGGGTCGGACAACGACCTGCAGCACGGCGCCCAGCAGCGCCCTGAGCTGGCGGCCGAGTACATCGCCCTCGAGGAGCGCATCGGTAGGACGATGTTCCACAAGGGCGCCCTGGCTGACCGGATCGACCTGGTGAACCTGGCCTGAGGCCTCACCCGTGCCCCCTCGCCGAGGGGGCATCTGTGAGACCCCCGACCCCAACGGAGAATCGAATGAACGACCAAAGACCCATCGTCGGCTGCTTCGGAGGAGGCCTGGACAGCACCACGCTGGTGGCCATGGACCTCGAGCCGGAGAAGGCCGCGGCGTTCCTGGGCATCTCACGAGACGCCCTGAGAGCCGCTCTGCCGGCCGTTGACGCCTGGGTGTTCTCTGACACCGGCGCTGAGCACACTCACACGTATGAGCACCTGGGCTACGTCTCCGGGCGCCTGGGCGACCGGTTGCACTTCGTGCGGAAGGACGGCGAGACCATCCTGGAATGGAATCAACGCCTGGGCACTGTGCCCGTCATGCCTGGTGGCCCGCATGTCTGCAGCCTGAAATTCAAGGGCAGCGTCATGCAGGCCTGGGCTGAGGAGCGCTGGCCTGGCGTGAGCCTGGGCTGGCTGATCGGCATCGAGGCCAATGAGGCCAGCCGTGCCGGGCGCTTTCAGAAGCCCAAAGGCAACGCCCACGACTACCGCTATCCCCTGATCGACCTGGGCATCACGCGAGAGGACTGCATCGCCATCCTCCAGCACCTGGACTGGCCGGTGCCTGGCAAGTCCAGTTGCGTGCACTGCCCGTTCAAGTCCATCGATGAGCTGCGGTGGATGTATCACAATGACCAGGCAGCCTGGCAGCTGTGCGCTGACCTGGAGGAGAACTTCCGCGAGGCATCGTCTCGCAAGCACCAGGCCTGGCTAGATGCCGGCCAACCCCTGAACGCAGCCGGCCGTGCCCCGAAGGGCATGTGGCGGCTCAACAGCTGGGAGGAGGGCGCACGACTCTTCGCCCGCTCCAATGGCGGCCGCAAGTCGATGTCCGAATGGGCTGAGATCTTCGCCGCTGAGATTCCTGTAACCAACCTGGAGGACTGACAGATGTCCACGATTCAAAACCAAATCGACGCCCTGTACGCACGCCGTGCCACCACCGGTGGCCATGGCCGCCGGGCCCGGATCACCGCCCAAATCGAGGCCCTGGAGGAGCAGCTGAAGCTCGCCGCCGTGGCCGACGGCGCCACCGCCGACGAGCTGCTCGGATATGACGACGGCGCCTGCCCGCCTGAGTGCCCAGGCTGCGGCTACGACGGCGCCACCAACGTCCTGGGCGACTGGGGCGACTGGCAGATAATCCGCTGCCGTGCATGCGGCCTGGTGTACTACTCCTAGAGAGTCCACCCCCGTGCGCCCCCCGGGGCGCATCTGGGTGCACTTTCGCACTGCAACCAATGGGAGACTGACAATGTCAGCACTTCAGATCGAAAAGCGGGGCATCGAGGATTGCTCCAAAGAGGCCGCCGGCAACCACTTCTGCGGCCGCTGCGCGGGCACCGGTGCATTCGTGACCGGCAACCACAACGGCAAGCCTACGGGACCTGGTGGCATCTGCTTCCGCTGCGGCGGCAAGGGCTACCACACCCAGGCGGATCGCAAGCGCAACTACTGGTACGAGCTGAAAGGCCGGAGGGTGTACCTGTGAGAGTCCATCGCAACCTTCACAATGCCCGCCGTGGTGGCCCTCAGTGGGTCGAGACCAAGGGCGGCCGAGTCCAGCGATACCTGGAGGAGGTGGTCATGCTTGACGTGACCACCCGGATCCAGCCCGCTGGTGCTCGCAAGTGCCGGGAGACCCAGGTCCGCGGCGTCTGCGCGTTCTTCGATGGCAGCCCTGCCGGCGACTGGCAGCCCCAGGTACCGCACTCGGGATGGCAGCGGGTCAGCTACGACCCGCGATCCGACATCGACTTCATGGCCGGTGGCCTGCCCTGGAATGCAGCCCGTGCCGTCTGCCTCGATGCTGACGGCCACTGCTACGTACTCGAGCCAGAATGGAGAGACTAACAATGACCGCACTGTTCCCGAACCTCGAAGCCCTGATCCTTCGCAGCGCACCGCCACACGTCGCGGTGCCGTACGCGCCTGAGGACCTGGCCGACCTGAACGACTGGGCCAACGCCCAGCACACCCCTGACTACGGTCGCGAGCCCTGGCTCCTTGAGCTGCCCGTCTGGAACGGCGCCAGCGACTCGACGATCTACTCAAGCCCGGAGGTCAACTTCGCCTATCGTGCATGGCACGACTGGCTGCACCTCCAGCTCCAGGCCGACGTGAGCTACGCCGACGAGCGTCGGGTGTCCGAAGCTCACTACCAGATCGCGACGGCTGCGGGCATCCCTGAACACGAGGTGATGGCCCTCTGGTATGACAGCCACGGCCAGAACGTCTACCACCAGTACAACGGCTGCTTCGTGAAGGATCAGCGGGGTTTCGTGCTCAACTGCCTCGAACACGGCCTGGAGGCCACCCTGCTGTCCACCTGGTAGCAGAATGGAGGGAATCATGATCATCGACAGAGAACACTGCCAGATTCACTCGCGGCAGCTCCGCGAGACCAGGGACTGCACCGTCTTCGCGTGCGCCGTGGCCACTCAGATCGACTACCCTGCTATGCACGAATACCTGGCCGCGTACGGCAGGAAGCCCCGTCAGGGGCTCCACTCCCACACGTATCACCAGGCACTACGTGACCTGGGCGTGCGGCTCACGCCGCTCCACGGCCCTCGCTTCGAGTATGCCCGCATCCACGTCCGGGCCAGCGAGAAGTGGGACCGCTACGGCAACTGGATCTACGTGCCCGATCACTACCGAACCATCCGACGCAAGGTCGCCGACGGCGAGGACTTCAAGTCCGCCACCGTGGTGACCCTCGCGAAGGAACTGACCGAGGGCACGTACCTGGTCGGCACGCCCGGCCACGTCCTCTGCCTTCGCGATGGTGTGGTTCACGACTGGACCGAAGGCAAGCGCCACCGTGTCGAGGACGTCTACCGGGTAGAGCTGTAGACAAACTGTTACCGGGCAGTGTATACTGCCCCTCTCACCAACTGATAGGACAAACCTATGAATGCGAACTACCAGATCTTCAGACGCTCCGCCGACGGCGTTGGCCAGTTCTTCGAATACGAGAACAAAGACGCCGGCCAGATCGGCCACAAGCTGGCAGCCCTGTGCCAGTCCCGCCCGGACTCTGTCTTCGCCGTCTACCACGGCGACCCGGATCCGGTCTTCACGTTCCAGGGCCACTGGAACGGCAATCCCCGACTCGCCCAGGAGGTGTAGCCATGACCCCTATCGAAATCAGCGCGATGTGGTTCTGCATCGTCTTCATCGGCTGGGGCCTCCACGAGGTCCTGGACGTCTGAGAGTCCACCCCCGTGCCCCCTCTCTGAGGGGGCATCTGGGTGCACTGTCGCACTGCAACCTAAGGGAGACATCCCATGAGAACTAGAGACCTCCTCCGGATCTACCGCAGCGCCGCCAAGCGGGCGCAACGTGCCGGCGATACCCGTCGTGCCAAGCGGTACCTCCGCCAGTCCGCACGCTACGCCACCCAGGTCTGGGAGGAAGCACAATGAATCGCAAAGATGTGAAGACCACCCACGTCTTCGACCTCTCCGGGGCCGAACTCCTGGTGGCAATCACGGAGTACCTGGAGAAGCACCACCTCCCGCTTGCCGACCAGATCGGCGGCAACGACTACTCCATCCGCCTCGAAGCCGGCAGACTCTCCGGCGATCCGGCACCCATGGCCACCGTGACCTGGAAGGAGGACCGCAGCGTCCCCAGCACCTACGGTGACCGCCTCGATTCCACCCTGGAGAGATGAACATGCGTGAACCCACATCCCTCGAGATCCTGGAAGCAGCCGACCACCTCCTGGTCTGCCGTGCGATCGAACGCGACGACGCCATCTCTGACGCCGTCCTGGAGATCCTCGCCGGCACCCAGCGGGAGTGGACCCTCGACGAGTGGGAGAACCTGCTCGCGACTGGCCTGGCAGATCGCCGGAAGATCCGCCACTTCCTGGCAGACCTGGGCCCCTCGAGAACGGCAGCATGATGGAGATCGTCCTCAACATCCTGTACTACCCCGCGCTCGCCGCGGGGTTTGCCGTCAACGCCTTCATCGTGTACTTCATCGTCCTGGTCGGTCGGGCCCTCTGGTCCACCCGGGAGCTGTACACCATGATCCTCGCAATCCCCGTCTGGTGGTTCGCCGGGTACCTGGCGTACCACGTAGCACTAACCTTTGGAGAAGTCCTATGATCCCTATCACCCTCGAAGTCTGGTTCGTGGAGTTTGAGTCTGGCAACAGCTGGGAGATCGCCCTCCGGCCCTGGGAGAGGGAGAACGCTCTCCGCCTCCTCGCTCCCCTGTCTGCGATCAGACTCCGCTAAACCCATCCCGCGGGGCCCACGCCGGCCCCGCCCTCTTCCCTCGGCCCATCCCCCCACCGGCCAATCGCGCCGGCCTCCAAAGACTCCTCGAATCACCACTCCTCGAATCACCACTCCTCGAATCACCACTCCTCGAATCACCTCAAATCCTCCTCAAAAACTCCAATTGCAGAACCTGCAGTTTTTTACCCCCTATGCTGCTCTCTGCTCCACGCGCGCTGCTCCATATATGTTTTACTTTTTTGAACAGAGAAATTTACATACGTAAAGGGGTAGTTTGAGTCCTGCAGGTTCTGCAGTTTGTTCTATATATCAGTCAGACAATTCTGAAAACTCCTCCTCAATCTGCAGTTTCTGCAGTACCTGGATTAGCTGGTCGAGACCGCAAACTTCTCCGACTGCAGATAGCCACAGTTTATCGCGCACGGTATTCGCTGCTCGAACGGCGCGCTCTGCATTTTCTGCAGTCCTTTTTGCAGTCCGTTTTGTGGCTGCCAGGTGCTCGTCGAGCACATCCAGGTCCTCCTCTCCCTCGTTCTCGACCCATACCTTGCGGCAGTTCGGGCAGCAGATCGTGTCGCCTGCCCTCGGCTCCTTCTCTGTGAGCCACCCCCACGAGCACCTGGGGCACTGTAAGCTATACAGCTGCGGGGGATCCCTCCGGTCGTCCGGGCCCAATATGAATTGATCTGTTGCCATTTCTCACTCCTCAAAGTCTACGTTTATGTCGATATCCCAGTACGCGCGACGGTCTCTGGCCGTGAACTTGGCCATCGTCTCGAAGCGCTCATTGAATCCCTTCTGGCTCCACTTGCCGGAGATCCCCTCCTTCTGCCGCCACTCATTGAACTTCTCGAAAGCCTCGCTGCGGTTATAGCTGCCAGGGCCTGGCCTCACGCATGCCTTGTAGAACCTGAGGACCACGTCACGGTGCTCGCGCCACGTCTCAGCAGCGTCCACGCACTCGTCCGGGATCACCCAGCCCTGGCGCCCTTCGCCGTTCCAGTGCCTCTCATACAGCCTGGCAAAGCCCTCAACGAAGCGCTTGAGAGCGCCCTGAAGGCCAGAAGGTGAGAGCAGCCTGGCCTTTGCACGGTCATCGCGCACCTCGTGCGGCACGGTGCGGAAGTTCCAGGCCAGGATCCTTCGCTCCATTGCGCCCGAGTAGTCCCGGGAGCTGGGCCAGTGGTTCGTGAGGATCATCGGCGTGAGGCTCACACGGAAGTTGAACTCATCGGTACCCTTCGGGTTGACGGTCAGCTGACCGCCCTCGCTGATGGTCTTCAGGAATCCATCCGGCAGCTGGTCGCCGTCCGAGTAGTCGGGATCGACGAGCAGCAGCTTGCCGACCAGGCCGGCGGTGGCGTGGTCGTTCTGGCCGCCATAGCTGGCGAACTTCCTGGTCACGATCGAGTCTCCGAGCATCCGCTCGAGGATCGACAGGATCGTGGTCTTGCCGGCCTCGGGCTCGCCCCGGAACATGTGAATCGTGGGGATGTCACGCCAGGGCTGGATCACGTAGCCGAGCACCTCTTCGAGGTGCCTCTTCATCTCCCCAGGCTCCAGGCTATCGCTGAACAGGATGTTATTACAGAAGTTGTCCCACTCCGTGGTGTCAGCGTCCGGGTCGTACTCCATGGGGATCTGGGTCGTGAGGAAGTATTCCGGGTGGTGCCGGGTCAGCTTGAACTGACCCTTGCGGTTGAAGTGGATCTCGCCGTTCAGGCAGTTCACTACCGCACGCGCAGGCTCTCGCAGCTTCAGCGGATCGTCGTCGTCCAGGTCCTGTACTGCGACCAGGGACACGAACATCTGCCACAGTGAGCTGGCAGCCGCGCTCGTCTTCATCTCTGCCAGGCTGTCCCTGAGGATCTGTCGGTCCCTGTTCGTGGGCGCCTTCTCCCTCAGATCGAACAGCGTGGTCTGCACCAGGCCGCGGCAGCGCTCGTCATCGAACGGCCGCCACATGCCGGCACGGAACCTCCAGAACTTCTTGGCAAACCTCTTCAGGTGCAGGCCATCCTCGAAGTGGTCGGCGAGCACGGTGTTCAGAGCGATCCGCTCGATATCCGCTCCCCCGCCTGCACCGCGGATCGAATCCTTCGCTGACTTCAGCTGGCGCTGGACGTCTGACTTGGTGACGCCTTCGAGCTTGGCTGCGATCATCGCTACCAGGCTGGACTCCTCCATCGGATCCAGCTTGGCAGCTGCGATGTCGACCACCAGGTCCCGTGCCATCTCCACGTTAAGCGCGCTCTTCGAGATGATGGCGGCCTCGATAGCCGAGAACCCGACTGACCCTTCCGAACCGTTAGCCTGCGAGTCCTGTGTCGGAATCTCCGCAGAATCTGCGGTGTTTCCAGCATGATTCTCCGCAGAATCTGCGGAGATATCCTCGAAGCCCTCCTCTGCAGCGTTCTCAGCCACCACCTCGGGCAGCTTGGCGGCCATCGCTGTCATTGCCTTCTGGCTTGGAGCCTGGCCTATCGGCCCGTCGTAGTCCTTGTCCAGCTCACCGTACTGGTGGATCCGGACCAGGTCCCAGGCAGTGTTATTGCCGTGCGCCGGGTCATCCGTGTGGTTCGAGTACAGGAAACAGCCCGAGAAGTAGTTGTCGTAGACGATCGCACCCGGGTTGCCGTCGCCGTAGATGTAGGAGTAGCGGTCGCCGACGCCGCCGTCGGACAGCTCATACGGCAAGCCGAAGTCCAAGATGGCATGCTGCACCGAGTAGACCCTGTTGAATGCACCGATGATCCCCGGCGCCTCGGCAGGGTTCTTCGCCTTGGCGTGCTCAGCCGCAGCCTTACCCTCGATCGGATTGCGCGGCCATTCTCCCCAGTCTCGCCAGTCCTCGTACTGCGCGAGGGTATGGGTGACGTGGACAGGCTCGCCGTCTGCCACGATCGCAGCACAGTCAGCTCCAGGCTTACGCGCCGGCAGGTACATCAGCTGGTTGTACTTGAAGCTCGCTGGATCCACCCACTCGATGAAGGGCTCGCAGACCTTGCGAGCGAGCGGAGGGTACTCCACCGCGTCCACCGGCCTGTCCAACGGGATCACCACGCGCCAACGTGAATTGTACTCAGAGTGGGACCAGGTAGTGTGGGCCGTAAAGGCCGTGCCTTCGAGGTGCCTACGGAGGTCACCCTCCACGTCATCCCAGGGCTCGGCGTAGTCCAGGTCCAGGATGATCACCGTGCGGCCCTGGAGCGCGTCAGCTACCCGCCGTGTGCCCTCGAACCACCCGCCGACCATGAAGCCCACGGATCCCTTGTCGTCTGTCTCTTTGTGATTGCTGAGGTTGTGGACCAGTGAGGCCCACGCCAGCTCTTTGCATGGGTTCGTGAGGGTACCGAGCCGTGGAAGGCCCTGGTCGGTGAAACCCTCGCGCTTCCCGAGCGCGATCTTGAGCTTCACCTTATTCCCCTATCTTGCGATGCCGGACGCCTTCGGCGTCGGTAATGAATCCTGTGGATCCCGCGGCCTGCTCACCCCGAAGCATACGGATCGCGATGTCCAGCGCCTGGTGGTCGGTGAGTCGGTCCTTTGGGTGTTTGGAATCGTCGCTCCAGCTCCAGCTCTTCAGCTGGTCGGCCAGGGCGGTTACGGTAACTGGGTCCACTATCTTTCTCCTATCTCAGTGGCGTGGTGGGTTGGGCAGTTTTGATCGCGCATGCCCAGGCGCGCCAGCCTAGTCGCTAGTCGGATGCTCCTCCTCCTCGTGTTCGATCTGGGGCTCGTCCTCAGGCACCTCGTCGACGGGTCCGAGCACGTTGCCAGCGAACGCCTCCATGTCCTGCGGGCTATCGAAGAACGCCATAGCCTGCATGCGCTCAGCCGGGACCACCCGCGTGAGCGCCGGCAATCCCTCAGTAGGCGGCGAGAATCTGATGGCCCAGAAACCAGGACCGGCCGAGTCCTCGACCTGGCCGCTGCCTACTATCTGGTTGTTCACGATTTCAAGAAAGAATTTGCCCTTCATCTAGGTCTTCTCCTCAGGTTACAATCTCTGGGCGGCCCTCCCGTGGGAATCTCGCCCTCCTCTCCTCCTCACCCGCGGCGAGGGTCCGCTCTCAACATTTCCCTTTCGAGCAAGCCCTCGCCACCTGGTGGCAGTACGCTACGGCGTCAACAAGTCGTCCGTTGATCCGCGCGACGCTGCCTCTCGCAGCATCCGGGTGCAGGCCGAGCCCCGTCATGCAGTACCGGTAGTACTCGCGGTGACGCGGCTCGTCGGCCTTCAACAGATCGTCCAACGTGGGAGAATCTGCCGGGGCTGCACAGCCTACAAGTAGCAGGCTAAGAAAGAAAGTCCGGATCGACATAATTCTCCAGGTACGGGAAGAAGTCGAGCACCTGGACCTCGCCGCCCGTCAGATCGCTGAGGATGCACGCGATGTGCACCGGCGTCGTGCGCTGCACGAACCACCGTCTCACCGAGGCCCCGGCGACCGAGTTGCCCGTGCGAGCGTAGATCTCCTGGGCAATTTTGTCGTAGGAGCCCAGGATATTCCTGGCCTTCTGAGCTGCCCGGTCATACCGGGCGGTGTAGTCGCGGTTGTCGTTGTGGCAGTCGCTAAGATTCATCCCATTGTCTCTCTGGCGTGATCTCCTCGATCTCGATGAGCTGGACGCCCTGGCTCTCGCCGAGCCGCTCCAGGAACTTGGCTGCTACGAGCCCTATGCTCTCGGCTTCCTGGTCGGTCGCCGCCTCGAAGTCGATCGTGAGCACCGCTTTGTAGTAGGTCACTGCTGTACCCTCATAAATGATTGAGAAAAAAGTATGGCATAAGTGTTGACACGGAGCAAACATGGCCTATACTGAACATCCTTTCAACTGATAGAGCGATAAAGCGATGGCACACGAACTAGATTTCACCAAGGGTCGAGCAGCGATTGCGTTCCGGGGCGAGGTTCCCTGGCACGGGTATGGCGTTTCAATGCGCCCAGGCATGACCCCGGATGAATGGCGCCAGGCCGCTGGCCTCGACTTCGAGGTCTACACGCGCCCCGTTTTCTACGGCATCGAGAAGGATGGCAAGCGCCTCCCCGTTGCGATTCCCGATCGCCAAGCCCTCCTCCGCGACGACACCGACGGCTTCCTGTCGATCGTCTCCAACGACTACAAGACCTATTTGTCTCCAGGCCGAGTGGCCTCCAAGTGGGCTCATTTCTGTGTCGAACTGGGTGACTTAATCATCAGTTGCAGCGCGTCTACTGGGCTTGTTTCTGAGGTTGATGAAAATACAGTTGGTGCGGTTCCCTATACTGGCCTTATTAGGCTGAAGCCAAAGACCAGCAGTATCACGAGAGACTTTATCCGGTATCTCGTTCAGTCCACGCTCTTTTTCGAGCAGATAAATATTCTGCAGACCGGGGCGACTATTCAGCACTTTGGTCCAGCGCATCTATCGCAAATGTATATACCATTACCTCCTGTTGAAGAGCAGCTTGAGATTTCTCAGTATGTTCAA
>Ga0209536_100015661_pt1 | contig 10818 bp, 11 predicted proteins | sample DeeMarSeWOR28_12_FD_187461 | JGI IMG/M metagenome (GOLD analysis project Ga0209536, IMG submission 187461) | Marine sediment microbial communities from White Oak River estuary, North Carolina - WOR-2-8_12 (SPAdes) (version 2) | ecosystem: Environmental > Aquatic > Marine > Intertidal zone >...
TGCTGAATGATCGACCGTTTCGACATCTTGCGCAGTTGGGTTCGCCTCGCGGCGGACCGGGCTGTGGACCGCCTCACCAGCACCAAACTCGCCGCAGCGACGAAGCAGGTGCTCGAACGTCTAATCCAGCAGCGATGGCGATTGAGCGACGAGTTGCTGACCGCCGCGGCAGCTCACGCAGAAGGCGTCGATTCCGCGATGGTTTCCTGTCGCTCGGGCAGGATGTTCGTGGACGCATCGATGACCAACGGCAGGGAGGTCCAGTTCAGCTTGGCGCCACACGCCGTTCGGTTTGCACCCCGAGGCGCCAAAGAAATTTCCTTCGACGTCGAGCCTCCAGATGCGCACGACACTTCGATCGTCGGCGCCCTGGCGGCCTGCATCGCGAGGGCGACTTGGCCGATGATCGCGTCGCCGGACTTAGGCGACCTGGGCGGCGCCATCGTCGAGCGTGAAAGCGCCGGCCGCCTGCGAGTCGACCTCCGAAGCGTTCCCGCCGTCCGCCGTTTCGCGTCCACCCAAGCCGCTGCCATGGTATTCGACCTGCTCGAGCTCGAATCGATCCGGGTAGAGGCGGGCGCCCTCGCCCTGAAGCTCAAGCTCCCGCAGCTAGCGCCGTAGTTCGACCCTCTGTTGGACGCCTGGCAGGACTTTACAGCTCTTCTCTCCATTTCTGCGACAGCGCGACCTCGGCCTTGTAATCGTCGACTGAGTGCTGACGCTCCTCTTCGGACCAGCCAATCAGCTCCGCCATCCGAGTCGCGACCTTTTCGACGGAGCCGAGCCCCTGCTCGAAGTCCCGGAAGAAGATCTGCGTCCGCCGAATCATCACGTCGCTGACGCTTGCGGCAAGCTCTTCCCGAACTCCGAAATCGACCTGCGCCATGATCTCCAAGCGTCCAGGCACGATCGGCTCGGCCAGAGCAGGATCGGCCTCGCAGAGCTTGGCAAGCTCGAGCGCCCGCATGCCGTAAGTATCGACCAAATGGCGGCCAACTTCTTTCGAGAGCGCGCAATCACATTGCGCCGCCATTTCGACCACCACCCTCTCGTGGTCATCATCTTCGGGCCAGCCGACGGCTCCAGGAAGCGGAAACTTGAAGGTTTGGCCGGACCGGAGGTGTTCGGGAAGCGCACCCGAGAGCTTGAGCAAATTGACGGCCACATCCACGCACTCTTTTGCCATCTTCCGATAGGTCGTGAGCTTGCCGCCGGCAATGGTGATCAAGCCATCTTCGCCGATGACGATCTGATGCTCGCGGCTGACCTGCGACTCGGACATCTCTCCGAGCTCGGGTTCGGGCGCGATGAGCGGGCGCAGCCCGGCCCAGGTGGAGATCACGTCGTCATGACGAATTTTCTTGGTTGGGAAGTAGTAATTCGAGGCGTCGATGAGGTAGTCGACGTCTGCGAGCGTTGCGGCCTCTCGGCCGGGTGCGCCGTCGTAGTCGGTGTCGGTCGTGCCTACATAGGTGCGTTCGCCCCAGGGTAGTGCGAAGAGAACACGATCGTCTTCTGGATGGAAGAGCACGACGGCATGCTCGACCGGAAGCTTCTCCCGCTCAACGACGATGTGAATACCCTTGGTCGGACGGAGCATTTTGCTCTTTCGCGGGCCGCTCATCGCCAGCACCTCGTCCGTCCATGGACCGGTTGCATTGATGACCGTGTGTGCCTTCACCTCGCGAAGGCTTCGGTCGCGCTGGTTCTTCACGACCACTCCGGAAACGCGGCCTTGGTCGTTCTTGGTGAGCGCTTCGACACGAGCCCAGTTCACCACCACGCCGCCGTTTTGGATCGCATCGATGATCGTTTCGAGCGTGAGCCGAGCGTCGTCTGTGGAGCAGTCGTAGTAGACGGGAGCGCCTTGCAGTCCCTCCTGCTTGAGGAGCGGCTCCTCTTCGGCGACCTCACTGGGTTTCAAGGTGCGGTGGCGCTTCGGCGAACGAAACAGCGCCAGGCCATCGTAGAGCCACATGCCGGCGCTGATCATGCGCAAGCTCTTTCGCGAGCCCTGAAAGACGGGAAACAAGAAGGCGAGCGGATTCACGAGATGCGGCGCGAGGTCCATGACGACCCGGCGCTCGCTCACCGACTCGAAGACCAAGCTGAACTCGTAGCTCTCGAGGTAGCGGAGCCCTCCGTGGATGAGCTTGCTAGAACGGGAGCTCGTTCCGTACGCGATGTCGTTTTGCTCGAACAGCGCCACGCGCATTCCGCGCCGCGCCGCATCTCGGACGATCCCGGCGCCTGTAATACCGCCGCCAATGACGACGAGGTCGACTTCTTCGGGGACTTGCTCCCACATCTCTTCACGCGAAGGCATCAGGGTTCTCCTAGGATGTTCTGTTCTTCCAAGTAACGAATCACGAGACCAGCCGCTTCGTCGACGCTGAGGTGCGCGGTCTGAAGGCGAATCTCCGGATGCTCCGGAGCTTCGTACGGCGCGTCGAGCCCCGTGAAGTTCGAAATCTCGCCCGCCCTGGCCTTTTTGTATAGACCCTTCGGATCGCGCGCCTCGCAGATCTCGAGGGGGGTGTCGACGAACACTTCGATGAACTCGCCGGGCTTCATCAACCCGCGCACGCGGTCGCGGTCCGTCCGGTAGGGAGAAATGAAGGCCGACAGGACCAAACCACCGGCGTCTACAAAGAGTCGCGCAACCTCCCCGATGCGCCGAATGTTCTCGACCCTGTCTTCTGGAGCGAAGCCGAGATCGCTGTTGAGCCCTTGCCTTATATTGTCGCCGTCGAGCACGTAGGCGAAGGCGCCGCGCTCGATCAGCATCCGCTCGACGCGATGCCCGATGGTGCTCTTGCCAGACCCCGAAAGGCCCGTGAACCACAGGACGGCGCCACGATGCCCGTGTGCGGCCGCGCGGGCCTCCGGGTCGACCTCGCCGATGTGCCAGGTCAGGTTTTCGGACTTGGGCGCGCTCATGGCGCGGAACATAGCCTCGCTCCCCCGGGGAGCAAGCTAGTCGGCAAGCAGCTCCGCCAGGGCCAGCACCGTCAGCGGAGAGGAGCCCTCGGCCTTGTTGTTCACGATCACGTAGCACTCGATGTCGCGCTCGAGGGCAGCTCGAACCAGCCGGACGACGTCCTGCCGCATCTCGGACTGGGGCTCGACCAATCGGTCGAAGGGAGCGTATGCCTCTTTGAGCTCTGCGTAGCGCTGCCCAGGGGGTAGCAGCAGCCGAATGACGAGCGGCGAGGCTCCGACCAAGCCATCGACACGCATTTGGTCGGCGATCCGGGGCATCCGCGACCAGTAATTGAAAACGTGACTGGCACCGTGCTTCTGAAGCGTCCTCGCATATTGGGTGGTCAGCAACTTGCGATCGCGAAGCTCGACTGCGAAAGGAAAGTCTTTCGGCGCAGCCTCGAGAAATGCGTCGAGCTTCTCGCAGAACCAAGTCGGGTCGAGCGGCGATGGGGACGGCGCAATCTCGACGATCCATGGGCCCATGTGCCGACTGAAGGCCCTGCGCGCCGGCTCGTGGACCGCGTGCGCAAAGAGCTCCGCATCGAGAAAGCTAGGATTCTCCTTGCCGGCGTCCTCTCCGTAGCGATGGTGTCTCGGGTACCCCGGCATCGTGACGCGTTGCCATACTTTCACGGCGGCGCGGAAGTCATCGGGAAGCAGCCGAGAGTATGCCGCAAGCTCTTCCTCGGGAACAGGCTGGTAATAGCCTCGATCCACGCCGACCGTTCTCATCAGTGGGTGCTGGGCGTACTCGCCCAGAGATTCGCGAAGAAAGGCGCGCTGGTTCGCATACCGCCGGCGATAGACGAGGCCGGCCCATCCAGGAAAGGTCCAGCTCGATGTTCCGAAGCGAAGCTTCGAAGGAAGGCGGTCGCGAATCGATTCGAGCTCACGCTGCGCGTCCTCAACCAGATCGGCAGCCTGTTGCCCGGGCTGGTCGAAGAGCCCGAGCTGCGACTCCTCGTCGCCAAAAAGAGGGCTCTTAGGGCGCCGCCGCCGAGTCATTCCTGACCGTTACGCCGAACTGCGATGTTGTGCTGACGAAGCGTCTTGCTGAAGTGGTGCTGCCCTCCGCCCCGTGCGACGAAGTAGAAGTATTCATGCTTTTCCGGTTTGATGACCGCAGCGATTGACGCCGCTCCCGGATTGCTGATCGGACCTGGTGGCAGCCCCGAATGCCGATAGGTGTTGTACGGGTTTTCGGCATCGTCCAGCATCGCCCGGGTGATTTGGCCGTCGTAGCCCGCGCACGATGGCGCGGCTTCGGGGACTGACATACAACCGTATTGGACCGTTGGATCGGCTTGAAGTCGTCGACGCGGCAAGAAGCGGCGGGAGTTCAGTCGGTTCCAAAACACGCCGGCGATCCTGGCCCGCTCTGCCGGCACCGCGGCTTCTTTTTCGACGATGGAAGCCAAGGTGATGATGTCGTGCGTCGTCCAGTCCTTCAGCTGGGCGAGCTCTGCGGCATACTTCTCCTCGAGCTCTTCGTACCTGCGAGTCCAGTTCGCCAACATCCGTTCGACGACTCGTCTGGGCTTGGTCTGATCGTCGAACTCGTAGGTATCGGGAAAGAGATACCCCTCGGCGTCGTTGGCTTCGACACCATAGCTCGCAAGCAAGGCCGCATCTTCGCTCGCATCGAGAAAATCGTCCGCCGAGCAAACCCCGTACTCTTCGAGGCGGTCCGCGATCTCGAATCGTGAAAAACCTTCCGGGATCAGCAGCCGCACCTGAATACGGCCCAGGCGCGTCGTCGCGTGACGCGCAACCTCTTCGGGTGTCATCGGCACGCGGAACCGCACCTTGCCTTGACGAAGGTGCCGGTCGAGGCCGCGCATGCGCATGTAGAGAGACCAGACTCTCGGGTCATCGATGACCCCTTCGCTCCTCAGCTCCCCGGCGAGCTTGCGGAGGGTCGTCCCTTCCGAAACCTCGATCACGACTTCCTCGACCCCCGCGGAAGGGCCCCCGCTATCGGGGTAGATGACGAACAGCCAGCCGAGCGCGCCGAGAAGGCCGAGGATGGCGATCAGCGTGACGAGGCTAAGGGCTCGTCCGATGGTCGCTCCAACGTCGCTCTCCACCTTGATGGGCTGTCCGGGTCCTTCCACGCTCCGACCTCAATTGGCGTCTAGATACCCTTGTAGCAAAATTGTCGCGGCTGATTGATCGACAACTTCACGGCCTTTGGCCCCTCGGCGACCCATTGCACGGAGTGAGCGCTCCGCCGCCACGGTGGTCAGGCGCTCGTCCCAGAACCTAACCTCGACGCCGAGTACTCGTCCGAGGATTTCGCCGAAGGCCCGCGCGCGCCGGGCTGCCTCCCCTTCGCTGCCATCGAGCCGTAGAGGTAGCCCTACCACGGCCAAGCCAACCTCGTCATCACGGAGCGCGTGCAGCACCCGTCTTGCTGCCTCTTCGGGGCTGCCCCGCGCCTGAACAGTCTCTCGGGGAAAGGCGATCGAGCGGAGCTCGTCCGAGATCGCGATGCCTATCCGGGCCTCGCCAGGGTCGATTCCGACGATTCGACTCATTTCAGCCTCCGACCACGGGCTGCGGCCCACCATCGGGAGGCGGAGCCGGTCGACTCGATGCGATTCGCTGACTGAGCAGCGGCAACACGTAGGGGAAGCCGACTTGGAATTGATCGACGTCGGGCGCGATTTGCCCCGCTAGCCAGAACATCATCACGGCCGCTCGCTCTACGTAGAACCAACCGTCCGGATAGTGGAACGAGCGCATCAAGGTCCGAAGCTCGCGGCGTTCGACCTCGGGGTCGGCCAGTGCTTCGAGCTCTCTCGAATTGGCATTCATGAGCGCGCCTGGGGTGCGCGCTTTTAGCTTGAGGAGCTTCTGGAAATACGTTTTCACCGTCTGCTCGAGCAGCGCCCGGTCGCCGCCCTCTGCTACGAAGCCCATCGCCTCGATGCCCTCCATCGCCAAAGAGTCGTTCTGCTCGAAGAATCCGCGAAGGACGTCCACCATCCCATAGACGGTCTTGTCATCGACCTCGCTGATGGCGCCAAAGTCGAGCACCACGAGCTTGGCGTCGTCGGAGCCTGCTACCGGTTGGACGAGGAAGTTGCCCGGATGTGGATCCGCATGGAAAAAGCGGTCGACGAAGAGCTGCTTGTAGAAACTCTTCACGAGCCGCTCGGCAAGCTTGTGCAGATCGACCCCGCGTTCCCGAATCGCGTCTACGTGTGTGATCTTGATGCCCTCCATGAAGGTCATCGTGAGCACGTCTCGAGTCGTGGCCTCCGCGATCACTTCGGGGAACAGAATGTGATCATCGTCAGCGAAGTTCGCGGACATGCGGCGCATACAATCAGCCTCGTGCAAATAGTCCGTCTCGCGACGCAAGAGGTCGACGAGCGACGAGTGAACCGCCTCTATGTTTTGCACGGGGACGAACCACTTGTAGACGCGGACCATCAGCTTGACCACGCGCATGTCGATACGGACGATGTCGCGAATCCCAGGGTACAAGACCTTGACCGCGACCTTGCGGCCGTCGTCCATGTAGGCGACGTGCACCTGCCCCAAGGAGGCCGCTGCAACCGGCTCACGCTGCATGTTTCGAAAAAACGCCTCAGGTGGGGCGCCGAGGCTCTCGATGAAAGCCTGCTCGATCTCGTCGAACGAGTGCGGCGGAACGGCGTCCTGGAGGGTCTCGAGACGCTTGATGTAGACCGACGGCAGGAAGCCGCCCATGATCGACAAGACCTGCCCCAACTTGATGTAGACGCCCCGCAGCTTGAGCATCCCCGCGAGCATTCGCTTCGAGTTGTTTTCGTCGACTCGGAACTGACGTCGTGCCAGCCAGGCGGGGACGACGGGCTCCTCGCGCCCTGTCTCGCGATCGTGACGCCAGCGTCGGAAAACCTTCAGGAGGCCCAATTGCACCAAGTAGCTGGCGAGAATGACGCCAAAGGTGAGTTGGGCACGGACAAGGCGGATGAATAGTTTCATGCTAGGTGGCGTCGAGGCAAGCGTAGCAGCGATTGGGTAGCGGCCCACCGCTTTGGCTGCGGCGCCCGATCGGTATAAGGTTGTAAGGTAGTGTCGGGTAGTCCAAGCCGGAAGCTCCGGGAAAAACTGCATAGCGCCCTGCGTAGGGAGCGGCTTACGGAAGCGCTGCGCCTGTACGAGGCACTCGAAGAGGTGGAGCCCCACGAAGCTCGCTGGCCGCATCGTAAAGGCGACCTCCTGAAGCGTCTAGGACGACCCCACGATGCAGTCGAGGCGTATGAGCACGCAATCGACCTCTATGCGCAACAAGGTTTCGTGGCCCGCGCGGCGGCGATGGCCAAGGTGGTGATGGGCATCGTTCCGGAGCGCGACGAAGTCCTCTCGCGCGTGAATCCGCTCACCGCGCGCAGGCTCCACCGCTCGACGAGGTCGACGGTCGTCACGGCCAATCTCGAGCCAGAGGCTGACAGCCAAGAGATCACGCAGACCAAGACCAAACGCATTTCGGCCGACGCGCTTCCGCTGATCGCGGACGAGTCTGCGCTGGATGAGGCGCTCCGATTCACGAGGCCCCCCGACCCTCGCCGTCCGACACTCGAGCTCGACATCTCGGACGCGGAGCTGCAGGACCGGCTCGCACTGGACGAGGACGGCCTCCACGAACGACCGACGCCGGAGCACCTCGCCCAACTTCCGTCGGTGCCCTTGTTCGCGGAGGTCCCGCAGTCGATCTTGGCCAAGATGGTCAAAGAGTCGCGCCTCGTGAATCTCGAGCCGGGCGAGAATCTCATCGAGCGCGGCACGACCGCCGATGCGCTCTACGTGCTCGTCGACGGTAGCGTGCAGCTGATTCGAGCCGCCGATGAAGACGCGATGATCTTTTCGGAAGGCGACGTCGTCGGCATCTCCTGTCTGCTCGAACGCGTTCGCTACGAAGGGGACGTGACGGCGCGAACGAAGGTCAGCGCGCTCCGAATCAGCAAGCTCTTGCTCGATCGGCTCGTCGCGGAGCACCCGCCTCTGGACGAAGTGTTACTGGAGGTTCTGGGCCGACGTCTGGTGTCGACGTTGGTTCGCACTGACCCGATGTTTGCGGGGCTCGACAACGGGACGCGCTCGGAGGTCGCGGCGATGTTCGAGGTACGCCGCGCCGCTCGGGGGACGGCGATTTTGAAGGCGGGCAGGAGGGCCGATGGCCTCTACGTTCCCATGATCGGCGAGTTGATCGCGATCGGGATGGAAGGCGAAGAGCTCGGCAGGCTGAAGCTAGGCCGGGCGCTCGGGCAGCACTCGATTCTGACCCAAGCTCCGTCGCCCTTCACGGTGATGGCCGCCTCCGATGTCTTGGTCCTTCGGATGTCCGCCCGGCGCTTCCATCAGGTGGCCTCCAAGCGCCCTTCGGTGATGGCACACCTCGAGGAGCTCGCTAGTAGGCCCGACACCCCCACCTTCTCGCTCATGCCGGCCCCCTTTCGAAAGCGCAGCGGCTGAGCGCGGGCGGAGGCGAGGTGCGCGGCTCGACGAACCGCCTATACTGCCGCTCCCATGAGTTACAGCGCATCCTTTCGTTGCGTCGCCGGTTGCAGCGGGTCTTATCCTCTCACTCAGGTGATCTACTCCTGCCCGAGCTGCGGAGAGCTCCTCGAAGTCCAGCACGACATGGAAGCTTTGAAGACCCGAAGCGGCTCCTCTTGGAGCAAGCTTTTCGATCAACGTTGGATGACGCGGGACTGGCCGTACGGTAGCGGAGTCTGGGGCAAGAAGGAGTGGGTGCAGCCCGTGCTGCGTGACGAGAACGTCGTCTCCATGGCAGAAGGCGGAACCAACCTCTTCTGGGCGGAGCGCTACGGCAAAACCCTCGGCCTCGACGATGTGTGGATCAAGAACTGCGGCAACAGTCACACGGGCTCCTTCAAGGATCTCGGCATGACCGTCCTGGTGAGCACGGTGAAACAGGCGATTGAAGACGGGCAACCGATTCGTGCCATCGCATGTGCATCGACTGGTGACACCTCGGCCGCGGTTGCGGCGTATTGCGCCTCCGCAGGGATCCCCTCGGTGGTCTTGCTGCCGAAGGGCAAAGTAACCACAGCGCAGCTCGTTCAGCCCTTGGCCAACGGCGCACTCGTCTGCGCGCTCGATACCGACTTCGACGGCTGCATGGAGATCGTCCAGAAGCTCACGACCGAACAGGGCATCTACCTCGCGAACTCGATGAACTCTCTTCGACTAGAAGGGCAAAAGACGGTCGCCATCGAGATTGTCCAGCAGTTCGACTGGAAAGCACCCGACTGGGTGATCATTCCAGGTGGCAATCTCGGTAACGTCGCCGCGCTGGGCGCGGGCTTCAACATGATGCTCGAGCTTGGTCTGATCTCGACGCGGCCACGGATCTGCCTGGCGCAGGCCGAACAAGCCAATCCCCTTTATCGGGCGTACAAGCAAGGCTGGGACAGCTTCGAACCAATCACCGCCGGCCCGACCGAGGCCAGCGCCATCCGAATTGGCAATCCCGTGAGTGTCCGCCGAGCGATTCGGGCGCTCGAGGCGTTCGATGGCGTGGTCGAACAGGCGAGTGAGTCAGAGCTCGCTGAAGCGTCGGCGGCGGCAGACCGGGCTGGCAGCTATACCTGCCCCCACACCGGCGTTGCGCTTGCAGCCCTCGAGAAGCTTCGCGCCCAGGGCATGATCGAACCCGGGCAGCGCGTCGTGGTCATCTCCACCGCCAACGGCCTGAAGTTCACCCAGTTCAAGATTCGCTATCACGAGAACGAAATCCCCGGGGTCGAGAGCAAGCACCCCAATACGCCAGTGAGTCTCCCAAGCGAGTTCGAAGCGGTTAAGGCTTCGGTGTTTCGAGAGCTCGACAAGCGAGCCAGGGCCTAGCGCCCTCCCGGCGGCAGCTCAGGTTCCGAGTCTGCTCGCCAGCAGCTCTCGATCTTCTCGGCGTAGGTTGACGAAGCGCATCCTGACTTCGAAATGCGTCTCGTCGACGCGTTTCGCGCCGAGCACCCTGCCCTCGAAGATCCGGTCGCCCGCATCACTGCTTGCCCTGAAGCGAATCGGCGAACCCGGCGCGAATGCTCGCGGGCTCAGGAGCTTCATGAGGTTTCGATCGAAGTCGATCGCCTCGGCGTCCTCGCCGCTCTCCAAGCGAAGCTTCACGGCTCAACCCTTTCGCCGCTGCATCGCTGCCCGCGCTTCCTTCAGGTCTTCCTGGCGACGGATCGATTCGCGTTCGTCGCCCTTCTTCTTGCCCAGGCCCAGGCCGAGCTGAACCTTCGCGACACCGTTCTTGAAGTACACCTGAAGGGGAATCAGCGCGTACCCGCGCATCGTCAGCCGGCCGCGGAGCTTTTCGATTTCACGCTTGTGCACCAGCAGCTTTCGACGGCGCTGCGTCTCGTGACCCGCATGGCCTCCCATTTCGTAGGGCGCGATGTGCATGCCGTAGAGGAAGAGCTCGTCGGCATCGATTCGGCAGTAGGCGCCCTCGAGGTTGGCGCGGCGGGCCCGCAGGCTCTTCACCTCGGTACCGTAGAGTACCATTCCGGCCTCGAGCCGCTCCTCGATGTCGTATCGCTTGGCGGCCATTGGGTTCCGGCACACCAGGAGCTCCATCCCTGGGACACCTTTGTCAACGCGCTTCTTCGCCATCGCCTGCCGGCTCTAGCACGGCGTCTCCGCCTTTGCGAAGCCGTTCGAGCCATTCGAGCTCCGCTTTGAAGCGCGCGGCAGCGGGCGAATCGCCGCGCGTCTCGGCGTCTTCAAGAGCCCGCTTCCGCTTCTCGATCTCGCGGTCCCAATCGGCGACGACGGACGGTGAGCCATCGGGCGTCCAGCCGCGAACCGTCGCTC
>Ga0209536_100015662_pt1 | contig 10817 bp, 8 predicted proteins | sample DeeMarSeWOR28_12_FD_187461 | JGI IMG/M metagenome (GOLD analysis project Ga0209536, IMG submission 187461) | Marine sediment microbial communities from White Oak River estuary, North Carolina - WOR-2-8_12 (SPAdes) (version 2) | ecosystem: Environmental > Aquatic > Marine > Intertidal zone >...
TTCCGCCCAACGGCCCTTTGAAATTTAAACCGTCGCGATCTTTAGGCTCAATGGTATAAGAGTTTTTCGAAAATTTTCTTTTTGTTCAACGGGCCCAGTATGGTGAGCACCATCTGATTCTTTTGGAAGAGTTCATTTGCCAAATTTATGATTTGGTCTTCGGTGACTTTTTCGATTTCCTCCAGAACCTCCTGCAAACCGATGTCGCGCCCGAAATGAATCTCGTTCTGAGCCGTGCGGACCATCTGATTGTCGGTACTCTCCGACGCAAGCATCAGGCTGCCTTTGGTATACTCTTTGGCCCCCCTGAGCTCGGATGAATCAACGCTTTCGGTTTTCAATTTTTGGATTTCTTTTAAAATCAGCTCGGTTGTTTCGCCGGCCCGTTTCGGATCAACACCCAAATAGACACCGAACATCCCGGTATCTACATGCGATGATATAAAAGAGTATACGGCATAGGCCAGTCCCCTCTTTTCGCGTATTTCTTGAAAGAGTCTGGAGCTCATATTGCCGCCCAGAATTGTATTTAACAGAGAAAAGCTATACCGCCGCGGATCGCCGATGCGCAGTCCTTTGGCGCCCAGACATATGTGAACCTGCTCCAGTTTTCGATAGTTAACGTCCACCAGCGCACGAGCTTCGGGCGTTGTTCGGTCCGGAAAACCATTGCCGATTTGAATGCTTTCAAAAGCCGGTCCAATCAATTTAATAAAATGATTGTGATCGATGTTGCCGGCAACCGATATGAGAATACGATCGGGTTGATATAAACGATGGAAAAAAGCCTTGATGGTTTCCGAATCAAAGCGAGTAATATTTTCGGGCCTACCGAGGATGGAGCGGCCTAACGGATTGTCACCCCAAAAATTCCGACCCGTTAGCACATGCACGTATTCATCGGGGCTATCCTCGACCATCCCTATTTCCTGAAGAATTACCGGTCGTTCTCTTTCTATTTCCTGAGCATCAAAGACAGAATTTAAGAAGATGTCTGAAAGAATATCCACCATGGTCTCCGTATGGGTGTCCATGACCTTTGCATGGTAGCAGGTATTTTCCATGGTTGTAAATGCATTGGTATGGCCGCCGATGGCGTCAAATTCTTTGGCAATTTGAAATGCTGTACGTTTGTGGGTCCCTTTGAAAATCATGTGCTCGATAAAATGGGAAAGCCCGCTTTCATCCACGGTTTCATCACGCGCGCCGACATTGACCCACACACCCATCGAAACGGATCGCGTGTGCGGCATTTTTTTGGTTAAAATCCGAATCCCATTGTTGAGAACCGTTTTATTTACTGGGGCGTCCATCCTTCTCTTCCAAGACGGCTTTATGGCTTAGGCGGATCTTGCCGTCACGACCGATTTCTAGAACCTTGACTTTGAGTTTGTCGCCTTCTCGAACGATATCCGATACTTTGGTTACGCGGTGATTGGCAAGTTGGGAGATATGCACGAGTCCATCCGTACCCGGCAGGATCTGCACAAAGGCACCGAAGTCTGTAATTTTGGCAACGGTACCCTCGTAGATATCACCGACTTCCGGTTCCTTGGTAATTTCATTGATGATTTTCAAAGCGGCCTCGCCATCTTCTTTGGAAAAAGCGGCGATTTTAACCAATCCATCATCCATGATCTCAATGCTGGTATTGGTTTCGTTCTGAATTCCGCGGATAATTTTCCCGCCGGGACCGATGACATCGCGGATTTTATCCGGATTGATATTTATGGTGTTGATGGTCGGTGCATACGGAGAGATTTCCTGACGCGGTTCACTTATGGCTTCCAGCATTTTGTCAAGGATGAACAACCGACCCACCCGCGCCTGTTCAAGTGCCTGCTGCAAGATGTCTTTGGATAACTCGTGGATTTTTATGTCCATTTGAAGCGCGGTGATACCGTTCTTAGTACCGGTGACCTTGAAGTCCATATCGCCGGTGTGATCCTCATCTCCGAGTATGTCGGACAAGATGACGGTTTGATCGCCTTCTTTTACCAGACCCATGGCGATACCGGCCACCGGCGATTTGATGGGAACACCGCCGTCCATCAGGGCCATAATGCATGCGCATACAGTTCCCATAGACGAAGAACCGTTGGATTCCAACACTTCGGAGACCAGTCGGACGGTATAGTCGAAATTCTCTTTGTTCGGCAATACCCCCTCGATGGCGCGGGTCGACAGACCGCCGTGGCCGATATCTCTGCGGCTGGGTCCGCCAATGCGCTTTACCTCCCCGACCGAATAGGGCGGAAAGTTATAATGCAGCATAAACGGGCGAAATTCTTCTCCACTTAGCGTCTCGACCCTCTGTTCATCTTGGCCGGAGCCCAGAGTTAGCACCCCCAGCACCTGGGTTTCTCCGCGTGTAAATAAGGCACTTCCGTGGGGTCTTGGCAAAATTCCGACTTCGCAGGTGATGGGTCGGATCTCATCAAATTTGCGATTATCGATCCGACGGCCTTCTTTTAAAATCAAATCGCGAGAGATTCGCTTTTGTATATCTTTTAAGATGGCGTAGACTTCCGCTATACGGTCCTGGTAATCTTCGCCCAATCGCTCAAAAATATCGGCTTTGAGTGTTCGCAGCGCCAGATGCCGCTTCATTTTTTCAGGTATCAAAATGGCTTCGCGCATAGAAGCAGTGGTTTCCGACGCCAGGCGGCTGACGAGGTCTGAATCCTTTTCGGGAGGTGAAAAAGGCCTTTTGGGTGCACCGTGGGTTTCTCTGAGTTTGGATTGGAGATCGATGAGCGGTTGCATGGCCTGATGGCCAAAAATTATGGCTTCCAGCATGTCGGCCTCGCTGACGATGTCCGCGCCACCTTCAACCATTACCACCCCGCTTTTGGACCCGGCCACAATGATATTAATATCGCAGTGCTCTAAATCCTGGATGGATGGATTGATTTTGAACTCGCCGTTGGTTCTGCCTACCCGCACACTGGCAATCGGTCCGGCAAATGGGATGTCTGATATTTCCAGTGCCGCAGATGCGCCAATCATTGCCAGGGTGTCCGGGTCATTTTCCTGATCCATGGACAAAACCGTGGCAATAACCTGGGTTTCATAGCGGTAGTCTTCAGGAAAAAGAGGTCTTATCGGGCGGTCAATCAACCGGGCGGTTAAGGTTTCTTTCTCACTGGGTCGACCGACTTCGCGCCGAAAATAATTGCCCGGTATGCGACCGGCAGCATAAATTTTTTCCTGATACTCTACGGATAGGGGTAAAAAATCTGAGGATTTCTCCTCGTTTGAGGATACTACGGTGACCAGTACGATCGTATCGCCATATTGAACGACGACTGAGCCCGATGCCTGTTTTGCGACCTTTCCGGTCTGTATGCTTAAGGTTTTATCCCCAATTTCTTCTTTGAGTAAAATTTCCATTTTTTTCTCCTGCAGTATACGACATCAACCAGGCAATCGTGCGACATCCAGTCTTATTTTGCAATAAGTTGTGTAAAAAATCCAGAGCGTGAATGTTATTGCGTGTTGTTGCCGATTTGAAATTCATCGTTTCGTAACCTTTCAATTCAACAATCCTGAGTTGGTGTGGAATGATTGATGCGCTGTACTCGAAAGGTCAGACGAAAGCTTTTTCTGGGAATGATGATTTGCTCGTATGTTTTGCGTGTGTTATCTATTTTTTTAACCCTAATGTTTCTATGATCGCCCGGTAGCGGCTAATATCTTTGTGCTTCACGTAATTTAGCAACCGGCGACGTCTGCCGACCAGCATTAATAGGCCTCTGCGAGAGTGATGATCTTTCTTATGAATCTTTAAATGCTCGGTGAGGTAGGAAATGCGATGGGTTAAAAGACCAACCTGAACCTCCGGTGATCCGGTGTCTGTTTCGTGCAATTTAAATTGATCAATTAGCTTCTTTTTATCATTTGTTGTAAAACCCACTTTCTTTATGCCTCCTGTTTGTAAAAAATTAATGACCGCAATGATCTTCGCTGTATATCGTTAATCCGTCATGTGAACAAGTATTAATTTAGGCACTTGGCCGAATCGCAACTAGGGGCTCAATACGCAGCAATAATTCAACCGGCCTTTGCCCTTGGGGTACTCTAAAACAGCGATGAGGTTGGCGCCGGAATCAACAATTTTGATATAGGACTGGGAATTGTTGATCGCGTTGATATGTTGCCCCCCGGTTACCTCGGTTGGCGTTAAATCCATACCATGCCGAATTTTTTCAATTAATTGCTGATCCGCAATGTGTGCGGGAATTTCATGCAAGGCATCTGCCATGCTGATCATCACATGGGTGATGATTCCAGCAGATTTTAATTCCTCCAAATCGGTTAGGGTAATGGCCTGATCGATGGTAAAACCACTACTTTCTATCCGTTGCAGCGCTTGAAGGTGTCCTCCACAGCCCAAAGCGCAACCAATATCGGCACATAGCGTTCGAATATAGGTGCCGGCCGAACAGGTTATCTCGAATTCAATGAAAGGAATATCGATTTCACGTATCTTAATATCTGAGATATATACCTGTCGAGGTGGCTTTTGAATTGGTTGACCGCGCCGCGCAAGCTTGTAAAGCGGAACCCCTTTATGCTTTAAGGCCGAATATACCGGCGGTAGTTGCTCAATCGCTCCCTTAAAATGGTTAAACACCGCGTGAATTGCCTTATCTGATGGATTCACCTCCCGGCTGACGGCCACTATTGTTCCGGTTGAATCCTGTGTATCTGTCTCCTCCCCCAGCTTGAGCTTGGCGATGTACCTTTTATCGCCATGCAGCAGAAACCGGGCTAGCTTGGTGGCCCGGTTTATGCAGCATACCAGTACGCCATATGCAAACGGATCAAGGGTCCCGGTATGACCAACCCTTTTGGCATTCAGTATTCGTTTTACATGGGCCACCACTTTGGCTGAGGACATGTCACCCGGCTTGTCAACAACGATAATGCCGTTTAACTCTGCCTGGTCGCCGGAGTCTGCTGGCTGGTTTCTGGACACCGGCACCGGGTTGCTGGCTCCTTGTGCAGAGTAATCATTACGTTGTTGATTTTTTTTTGCAACCATATATTTTTATCGCCCGCTTAAAACCCAATTAATCAGTTCGCCAAGGACGAGAAACCCGCCGTCGGCAGCCAGAAACCAATAACCAGAGGCCCGGGTCACAATTTATCCGCCAAGATAATTATTTCGGACTTCAAATTCGAAAGCGATGATTCAATTTGAAATCCGGCGGCGCTCGCATGTCCGCCTCCGCCAAACGAACTGGCGATGGTGGCAACATCCACAGTACCATCCGAACGCAGACTGACATGATATCGGTTGATATTGTTTGAAGTTTCTGTTCCGTTTTGAATTTCATGTATCAGGGCGGCGACTTTAACATCTTTTATCCGTCGGGCGTAATTAATCATACCGTCGACATCTTCGGGTTGTGTACCTGTATCCGTCATCATATTTTTTGTTACGGTCATCATCGACAATTTGCCGTTTTCCGAAATTTCAATCGAATCCAGAGCCAGGTTTAACAGTTTTATGCGACCCAGAGAATACGTGCCAAATACATGCTGGGCCACATGGTATGGCTCGACGCCCAACTTCGCCATTTCATTACTGATCGCAAATGCAGCCGGATTTGTATTTGAAAACCGAAATGACCCGGTGTCTGTTAAAATGCCGGTATACAAGCACGTGGCAATGGCTTTGTCCATGGGGACTGCCAACGTTTTTATCAGGCGATATACGATTTCTGCAGTGGAGCATGCCGTGGTGTCGATCATTTGAAGATTTCCAAATTGGGTATTGGAAATGTGGTGGTCAATATTAATTAAGCAGGGGATTTGACCCACCGTTAAACTAGCCTCACCGATCCGCGATACATCACCGCAATCCAGGACAACGGCAGTGTCATAGGTATTGGCCTTTTTGACATGTCGTACAATGCGCTGTACCGATGGCAGAAAACGATAAACGGCCGGAATTGGGCTCTCATTATATAGGGTTGCCTTTATGTTGAGTTTTCCGATCGCAAGCCCCAAAGCGATCAGAGAACCGACCGCATCCCCATCCGGTTCAGCGTGAGAGGCTATCAACAAATGAGAACTGTTTTTTATTTTCTTAATAATCTTTTCCATTTTCTGTCGTCGTTGCCTTGATCAAATCTTCAATTCGTGATCCGTAATCAAATGAATCATCATGGAAAAATTTCAGCTCCGGCATGTATCGCAGATCAAGTTGCCGCGCGAGCTTTTTTTTAATATATCCATGGGCACGTTGAAGTGCTTTTGTGGCTGCATTGATTTTATCTTTCCCACCTGAGGTCGTATAATATATGCGTGCCGACTTTAAGTCCGGCGACATTTTTACTCCCGTAATGGTCGTCATTCGAAGACGGGGGTCGGCCACATCTTTTTGAAAGATATCCGACAGCACCTCTTGTATCAACCCGCCCACTCGATCTGCCCGTGAATAAGAAATCATAGTGTAATTATTTCCATTTCGGTATCAATGATTTCAGCAAGCCCCAGGGCATCGACTAAATTAAAAAGCTTGTCAAGCTTTGAATTAATTAAGTTTTTCGTATTGCCCACCAGCGAAACGCCGATTTCGGCTCTTTGATATATATCGTTGGAACCCACCTCGGCCACCGATGCATTGAAATTGTTGCGGAGTTGACCGATAATAGATTTAACTATTTTGCGCTTGCCCTTTAAAGAGCGGCATTCATGCAGCCTTAATGTGATAATGCCGATGCCTACTACCATGGTCGTTTCACAATTTTGTTTCGCTCAGTTAGCGGAGCTCTGCCTTCATTATTTTTTTTTCATCTAATAATTCTTGAAACGCGGTTTTTAAATTTGACATATACAAAATGGGTTATTCTAGTTCCGGTTTGATTTCCTCTAAATAATAACACTCTAAAACGTCGCCGATTTTTATGTCATTATAGTTTTCTATACCAATACCGCATTCATAGCCGGCTTGAACCTCTTTGACATCATCTTTAAATCGACGTAAAGACGAGTTTTTGCCTTCGTAAAAGATAATGCCGTCTCGAACGAGGCGCAAAAGCTGTCCGCGTTCAATTTTACCATCGGTAACATAACAACCGGCAACGGCACCAATTTTCGGTATATGAAATACCTCTCTTACCTCTGCGGAGCCCAAAACCCGTTCTTCGTAGGTTGACTCCATCAGGCCCACCAGAGCATCCTTGACGTCTTTAATCACATCATAGATGACATTGTACAATCGCATATCCACTTGTTCATCGTTCGCCAAGGCTTGTACTTTAGGACTCGGACGGACGTTGAAACCAATAATAATGGCGTTGGATACCTTCGCCAGCGAAATATCCGATTCGGCAATGGTGCCGGTCGCGGAATGCACGACACTGACGTTGACTTCTTCATTGGAAAGTTTTGTCAGCGAATCAACCAGCGCTTCGATGGATCCATGAACGTCGGCTTTAATAAGCAGGTTTAACTCTTTGAGATCGCCTTGTTGCATCTGTTCGTAGAGCTTATCCAGGCTCAGGCGGCTGGTTTGCGCCAACTCTTGGGTGCGCTGCTTTTGCAACCGATGCATGCTGACCTGCTTGGCGCTTTTCTCATCCGTCAAGGCGATTAATTCATCTCCGGCCATAGGCACTCCAGATAAACCCAACACTTCCACCGGAATGGAAGGTCCTGCAGATTCTACCGGAAGGCCGGTGTCGCTTAACATGGCACGGATTTTACCGAAATGGACGCCGCAAACGACCGGATCGCCGTTGCGCAGAGTGCCGTCTCTAACCAAAACCGTGGCGACGGCTCCTCTGCCGGAGTCGATTTTTGCTTCCACCACATGGCCGACGGCCGGCTTATCAGCATTGGCTTTCAGTTCCAAAACTTCGGCCTGCAGCAATATCATCTCCAGCAGTTCGTCGATGCCTGTATTTTCCTTGGCGGAAACATTTACGAAAATGGTGTCACCCCCCCAATCTTCAGGGGTCAGTCCGTTTTCAGACAGTTCACGTTTAACGCGATCCGGATCCGCATTGGCCTTGTCGATTTTATTTATTGCGATGATGATAGGTACATCCGCTGCTCTGGCATGATTGATGGCCTCAATGGTCTGGGGCATTACGCCGTCGTCGGCGGCAACCACGAGGACGACGATATCAGTAATCTGGGCACCCCGGGCACGCATGGCTGTAAAGGCCTCATGGCCCGGTGTGTCCAAAAAAGCAATTTGACCTTTATCCGTAGTAACATGATAGGCTCCGATATGTTGGGTGATCCCACCGGCTTCTAACTCGGTGATTCGGGTTTTGCGAATGACATCCAGCAGAGATGTTTTGCCATGATCGACATGGCCCATGATCGTGACCACCGGGGGGCGCTCGCTCAATTTTTCGGGATCATCTTTTTCTTGCTTTAAAATTACCTCTTCTTCAAATGTGGTGCGTTCGACTTCATAGTTAAACTCTGAGGCAACCAGTGAGGCGGTCTCAAAATCGAGCGATTGATTGACTGTGGCCATCACCCCCATAGCCATTAAGGACTGAATGAGTTCATGGGCTTTAATGCCCATGCGTTTGGCCAAATCTGCAAGGATTATAGCCTCGTCGATTTTTACGCGACGCTTAATCGCTTTGGCAACCGTTATTTGAGTTTTTTGGCCGGTTCCGGTTTTCTTGGCTTTGGCAATCTTACGTGGTTTGCGAGCTCGACGGGTATCGTCGTAGAGATCTTCACCCTCGATGACCGCTTTTTTGCGAAACGAGATTTTCTTTTTTAAAAATTTCCGATCGACTTCCGTTTCTTCATCTCTTCGTTTCTTTTTCTTTTTACGCGTTTCCTTTAGCGGTATTTCTTTCGCAACCGCCTTTTGGTCGACAGGTAATTTTTCAACTTTACCTTCCACATCCTGCGGCCGGGCCCGTTTCTTTTCCGAAGGTGCGATCACGGGGGCTATCGGCAATTTAATAATTTTTGCCGCCGGCTCCTTTTTCTTAGCTTTTTTAACAATCTTTTTCGGTTTCGCCGCTGGTTTTACATCAGGTTTTTTGGCCTTTAACGCAGCAGGTTCCTCGGCCGCGGGCGCTTCTTCAACGGGCTCCTCTTTTACTTCTTCTGGCGTTTCAACGGCGGCTTCCCTTTCCTCAACAGCCACGTCTTCTTCTTGGATTTCAGCTGCTTCAGGGGGATTGGCGGCTGCCTGAACCTCTTCAACAGCGGGTTCAGCCGGCGGGGCCACGTCGATTTGAGCTTTTTTTCTGCGTCGTCGTATCACCGTGGGCTTGACGCGGGTCTCCACGATGGTTTCCTCTTTCTTGCCAAAAAGCTCGAATTTGACTTTACCGATGGTCTCATCATCCAGAGAACTCATATGACTTTTTACCTCGATATCCATTTCACTCAGCTTACTGAGCAAAAGCTTGTTCGTCATATTGAGGTCTCTGGCAAGTTCATATACTCTCATATTTGTCATTATCCCCCCGAAACTAATTTGTTTCATCCGGTTCGGTTTCTTCAGAGGCAGCCGGCTCCGATGGTTTTTCGATATCAATGGTTTCATCTGCCAGTGCTTCCTGCGTTTCAGGGCTATCAGCCGCCTCTTTAACGGGTTCACCGGTTTCCAAATAGAGTTGGGATGCTTCAATTAACTTGGTTGCTTTTTCCTCGCCGATTCCTCTAATTTGAATCAAATCTTCGACGGTTGCGTGGCTGATTTCCTCGGCTGAATAAAAGCCTCTTTCATACAGTGCATCGGCCAAGCTGACGCCAACACCAGGCAGGGCGACCAACGAATCATAGCCACTTTGCATGGCCTGGCTGTATCGAGTTTCACTTTTGACATCCAGATGCCATCCCGACAGCTTGGAGGCCAGCCGGACGTTTTGCCCTTTTTTTCCGATAGCGATGGATAAGAACTCATCCGGTACGATGACTTCCATTGACCGATTCGACTCATCAATGATAACTCGGGAAATTTCGGCCGGAGCCAGTGCGTTGCAAACAAATTTTGCCGGGTCAACATGCCAGGGAATAATATCTATTTTTTCACCTCTGAGTTCTTGAACAACGTTCTGTACGCGGCTGCCTTTCATCCCCACACAGGCGCCTACCGGATCAATATCGGAATTGTTGGAGGACACCGCGATTTTTGCGCGAATTCCCGGTTCGCGGGCCGCACCCATAATATTGACAATACCCTCGGAGATTTCAGGTACCTCCGTTCGGAAAAGATGAACTAAAAAATTAGGGTGGGTGCGCGAAAGAATGACTTGCGGACCGCGTGTTTCATGGAGTACGTCGAGGATATAGGCACGAATGCGGTCACCACGACGATAGGTTTCCCTTGGAACCTGCTCCTTGGTCTGAACAACTCCTTCTGTGTGGCCCAAATTCACAATGATGTCACCACGGTCGATCCGCTGGACAATCCCGTTAATCGTGTCTCCCTTGCGGCCGATGAAGCTGGCGTAAACAGCATCCTTTTCGGCGTCTTTCATCTTTTGAATGATAACCTGTTTGGCCGATTGGGCGGCAATACGGCCGAAGGTAGTTGCATCCATCTTGGTACCCAGGCTATCACCGATTTCGCATTCCGGATCCAGTTGGCGACCCTCTTCGAGACTGATTTGAAGCTCCGGCTCGGTGACCACTTCGGCCACATCTTTAAATTGGAAGATCTCGATTTCGCCGCTTTCTTCATTGTACTGGACCTCGATGTCCATTTTGTTGCCATACTTTTTTCTGGCTGCAGATTTCAATGCCTCTTCAAGGGCTTTAATCAGAATTTCCCGATCAATACCCTTGTCCCGGCTAACTTGATCGACAACGCGTTTGAT
>Ga0209536_100015663_pt1 | contig 10817 bp, 12 predicted proteins | sample DeeMarSeWOR28_12_FD_187461 | JGI IMG/M metagenome (GOLD analysis project Ga0209536, IMG submission 187461) | Marine sediment microbial communities from White Oak River estuary, North Carolina - WOR-2-8_12 (SPAdes) (version 2) | ecosystem: Environmental > Aquatic > Marine > Intertidal zone >...
CGGCGTCACTACCATCTTGCGATTCTTCGCTGCCAACGATAAACCCTTGAAGGTAGCCAGATTTGCATGTGTGCCTGAGACTATGCGTACGTCTGCCCACGTACATTTGAAGAGTTTTTTCATCAAATCAGTAGCGTAATTCTCGATAAGCGACATGTACTTCTGACCCTGATAATATCGTTTCTTAACATGTCCCTCAGCGTCGTTTTCTCCTTCTGCATATCTGCCTTCCAAATCTGAGGTTAATGCTTGCATCTCCCGCACAGCAGGCGACTTTAAGCCTTCACTGGCTATCATATTTATGCATTCTGAGTCGCGGTATTTTTCGTGGTTGCGACTGGCTTCTATTAGTTTTGTGAATAGATCTGGAAAGTCTTCCATTTTTATCGTTCCTCTGTTGAATACAACGGAAAGTAGGATTTGCTATATTTAGCAATTACTGGAGAGAAAAAGTTTTTCCAATTGTGGGTATGGTTTGGCGGCGGTTTCATGTTCTTTTTCTTGCAGGGTTAGATAGAAGGTAATTTTTAGGTACGCCTAAAAGTTTATTAGAGAGGTCCCTGTAACACCTAATTTAGGCACGCCTAAAATTGGTGAAAAATATGAGCCGCAGAAGCGTGGAAGATTACCTCAAAGCAATATACGACCTATCACAAACCAAACAGCCAGTAAGCACCACAGATATTTCGCGAACACTGAAAGTTGCTCCAGCCAGCGTAACTGAAATGCTGAAGAAACTATCTGAAAAAGGCTATATCACGCACTCCCCTTATCACGGAACGAGACTCACAGCCATCGGCAAAAGAATAGCCGAAAACACAATCCGCAAACATCGACTGCTGGAACGATTCCTGCATGACGTATTGAAAGTTGATAAAACACAAGTGCACGACCAAGCATGCGGAATGGAGCATTCCTTATCAGATGAAGCGGCAGAGTCGCTTTGCCGATTTCTAAGGCATCCAGACCGATGCCCAGACAACGGAAAAATAATCCCACCATGCAACCTCCAAATAGGCAGCTGCGCGGAATGCTTGGAACTGCACAGCAAAGGGTTGGAGGAAACTGGGAAAAACAATCAAAACCGGGTTGCAGTGAGCAGCCTTGAACAGGGTCAATGTGGCAAAATCTCGTTAATCAGAGGCGGCTATAATCTACTTCAACGACTTCTGGACATGGGACTTAAACCTGGCACTAAGATCTACGCTGTCAGGGTTACGCCGCCTAGCGGTCCTGTTGAAGTCTCCGTTGGAGATTCAAGAATAACCCTCGGAAAAGGCATGGCCTCAAAGATTTTCGTGGATTTGGAAGAAATCAGCATAGGCAACCAGTGATTTCATGTTCTATCATGTTTTGTTGTTTTTCATCATTTTCGAACAAAAAAATTAGCGGAAAAAGTTGGCGATCATATGGAAAAGCGAAACTCAAAAAGGAGCAACGTGCCCTTGACCACGCTGAAAAAGGGCGAAGTTGGAACGGTCGTCTCTATAAGTGCTGGACACGGAAAAGGCGGCGGCTTCGAAAAAAGACTTATGGATATGGGTCTCACGCCGGGCACTAGGGTAACTGTTGTGAAGTCAGCGCCGTTTCACGGTCCTGTTGAAGTTATTGTCCGAGGCTCAAGACTTGCCCTTGGCAGAGGGATGGCTAAAAGAATTTTCGTGGAGATATAATAATGAAAAAGAAAAAATTGCTTATTGCCTTAGCAGGTAACGCTAACGTAGGGAAATCAGTTATTTTCAACCATTTAACTGGGTTACATCAGCACATCGGCAATTGGCCTGGAAAAACAGTGGAAAGAGCTGAGGGTACACTGCACTTCAAAGGCTACACTATAGACATCGTTGATTTGCCAGGGATCTACTCGCTTTCCACTTATTCTTTAGAAGAGCTGGTTTCAAGAAAATATATCGCAGTTGAAAGACCAGACGTAGTGATAAACGTGGTAGACGCGTCAGTTCTTGAGCGAAACCTCTTTTTCACTTTGCAGCTTATGGAATTGGAAACTCCGATCGTTATCGCCTTAAACCAGATGGATATTGCTAAAAGCAAAGGCATCCAAATTGACATAAGAAAACTTGAAAAACTTCTGGGCGTGCCGGTTATGCCAACCATAGCGGTGAAAGGCGTTGGCATCGCCAAGCTTTTAGAGAAAGTCATAGAAACCATTGAAAAGAAACAGTCGAAAACGTCGCAAGTGACTTACGGCGAGGAAGTTGAAACAAAAATCGGCAAAATCGTCGAAAAAATGAAAAGCGTTCATTTTGTATACCCACAACGGTACGTGGCGATTAAGCTGCTGGAAGGAGATGAAGAGATAGAACGGGAAACCCAGCGGACAAACCCTGAGATAGTGGATGCTGCCAAAAAGCTTGCAGGCGAAATTGAATGCATCCACGGTCACTGTTGCTCAACGGTGATCACTTCGGAGAGATACGAGGCGGCGGGTTGTATTGCCCGAGCAGCTCAACAGCTTGTGTCTCCGATAAAACCCACTAGAATGGAGCAACTGCATAATTTCACTACGCACAGAGTCACGGGGTATCTAACGTTGGCTGGTTTGATGATTCTTATTTTTTATTCTATCTTCACTTTTGGCGACTATGCTTCCGGGTTGTTAAGTGATTTGCTTTATGGTTTGGCGCCTTTCTTTGCAAGCGTGTTTGGAACAGGAGTGGTCGGTGACTTGATTTGGGGCGGCGTCATGGAGGGTCTTATTGCTGGCATCACAATAGTCCTGCCTTACATAATTCCGTTTTACATCATACTGTACTTCTTGGAGAACTCAGGATACCTGAGCCGAATAGCGTTCCTAATGGACAATATCATGCACAAGATCGGGTTACACGGTAAAGCATTTATCCCGATGATGCTTGGCCTTGGATGCAACGTTCCAGCCTGTCTAGGATGCAGAATAATGGAGACCCAAAGAGAAAGACTCCTCGCCGCATTCGTCACAACATTGGTGCCCTGCGCAGCCACCACTGTCATCATACTCGGACTAGTAGGGGACTTTTTAGGCATCCACTGGGCACTGGCACTGTACCTTTTCAACTTGGCAATAATTTTAGCTCTCGGACGACTAGCCTTCAAAGTAGTTCCTGGTGAACCAACGGCGTTAATTATGGAAATGCACGACTACCGCTGGCCTCATATGAAAACCATTCTAAAACAAACATGGTTCAGGGTAGCAGAGTTCATCAAAATAGCGTTCCCATTGATAATAGTCGGAAGCTTAGTGTTGAAGCTGGCGAGCGTCTCAGGCTGGCTCGAAACCGTAGCATCAGCGCTTAGCCCCGTAACAGATGCGTGGTTGGGACTGCCACCTATCGTAGGTATAACACTGATATTTGGTGTGCTGAGAAAGGAACTGTCCCTTGTTATGCTTGCTGCACTGCTGGGGACAAGTGACTTTGCCTTAGTCTTAACGCCTGTCCAAATGATTGTGTTCACGTTAGTAGCAATGCTTTATATACCCTGCATAGCAACCATTGCGGCGCTAGTTAGAGACTTCGGCTGGAAAAAATCACTATTTATAACCGTGTTCGAAATAGCTTTCGCAATACTGATTGGCGGAATCGCAATGAGACTATTGGCGCTGTTCATGTAGTCTGATAGATTGGGGTCGAAACGAGTTGCATCTACCTTAGCGAAAAAGCGAGTTGCTAAAATAATCAAATTGAAAATGTTGGAAAATTGGAAAATGTAAAGGTTAACTGTTGGGGTTTTATTACTGCAGTTCTGTTGGCAACATGTCGTCTTCGAATTTTTCGATGTTGCTAACTGTTCCGGTTTTTCCTAGGCTTAGTTGTCTTTCGCCTTTGAAAGTTGATGTTCTTGCGTTTTCTATTTGGACAGTGGTTCCAGGTGATACAGCGTCTATCTGGTCGTTCCACAGGCAAAGTTTGATTTGTCCAGTCCCGTCTTCTATTACTGCTTTAGCCAGGCTGGCGTAGTTTCCGTATCTGGTGAATACTTGCTTTGGCTGGGTGACTTCTAAGACTTTAGCTTTCAAGTTTACATGGTTCATTCCAGCCCTCAAGTCTTGAATAGAATAGGAAGCAGGAGATCGGATTTTCTTAGCCTCATGTTTACGAACCATTTCAGTTCCCATGAAAGTTCTAATCGGGTTGCCTTCTTTTGTTAGGAAGGATTGGGACACTGATAGCTGCGCGACAACTCGAGAGTTTTCTGTAATTAAAAAGATTATTTTGTCTTTTATTTTGCCGCGGCATTCTATTGAAAGGGTGCCACATCTGGCTTTCTGGTTTTCTCCAGCTGAGAGCAAAGCACAAAAGAACGTGTCTGGGTCAAGTTCATACTTGGCACTGAGAAAAGCGAGATATTCTCCTGAGGATTTTTTGCGTTTCATTATTTATTCACCTCTCTTTAAGTTACATTTTAAGGTAACCTTTGTTTCTGAGCCATTCAGTCTGGTTCTTTCTGTAACGCCAGAAAATGTCGCCTCGTGTATCCGACTGGAAATCCCAAGGTGAAACCAAAACAATATCGCCCTCACGAATCCACACTCTCCTCTTCAGTTTGCCCCTAACTCTGCAAACACGCTCTTTACCGTCTTGGCACTTAACCATGATTCTTTCAGCGCCAAGTATCCTAGAAGCTATACCCAGCACGTCAGTTCCCGCGGGCAAAACCATTTTTTCAAGGTTTCCCTCGTTTTTGACTTTTCTTTTACCCAATTCTTTTAACACCTAAGTCGACCGCGATTTGATTGACCAAATGGTTCAATCAATCAGAACAAACGTAGAAAAAGCAAAAAGCACGCAACGCGTAACCTATCTAACTCTTCCTCGTTGGAATTCCGACTTTCATCTATAAGGTGCAGGGCACAGTATATTAGTATGACTATAGAAAAAGCACGTTTTTTATATTATAACCGTGTTTGCACCGTTTTCTGCTTTGCAAGCCCTGCTCCATTAATTTTGCAAGCGTAGTCAAAGTCTGACTTGAAAGAACCTCTACACTGTATTTTTGCCGTAGTAACTGGTGGCCTTGAATACAAAGGACAGCGGCTCTATAGTTTCTGCAGAATGAACGTTCTTAGTCTTTCATGCTTATTCAGGAAGCTGATAATCTTTTTTGACGCATGAACTATTTGCTTGTCAAAAAGCCTGGATACAACAAGCGCGGCGACGAATACAAAGACACCTAAGAAAACCGCTTGAACTGCATCGATTGCACCCATATACAGGACCACGAGAAAATAGATTAAGGCGCTCATAAAAGACATAAGCACTGAACGGACAACAAAATATAATCTCTGGGTCCGCACGGATTCGGTGATAATAGCATTCATTGTCCCTCGCGTTCCCACCAATTGAGATCCCCCATCTCCTGTTTCTTCCGTAATAATTCTATCAAGGTCTTTTTCCATAGCACGAATCAACTGGTCATTATTATCCAAATCTACCCTTGACATCTCCAACTTCCTCTTTTCAAGCTATTAGAAGAACGTTGAGAAATAAAACTCATTCTCAACTACGCGATGGGTAAATAGTGAATTCATGTACTCTATTGAAGTTAAGCTTTTACAGGTAAACTGAAGTGAATACCTGATAGTACTACTACTAACTTCAAACCCAGAGTCGGGATGAGAAACTCGCAAATATTCAAATAAAGGGTACAATCCTTTTATATTGTCTTAAAGCTCTATTGAGTGGAATTTGTTTTTCCATTCTCCAGTTGAGGATCCCTTTCCATGAAAGATAAAAAAGAAGAAATCCGTCGAAGATTGCCACGCCTTGTTACAAACCTGATAATGGCAATTATTTTTTGGATAATAAGCGTGTTCATACCGCCCACGCTCCCAAGCCTACTTGTTCCTGGGATAAACACTGAAACCTCATTTCTCGTTACAATTCTAACGATGTTCATTATGGCAATTTTTCTGATACGAGCATTAACTGACGCTTTAGTACTAGGTGATATATTGACAGATACAATCACCAAAAAGTTAGGAGTTAACGAAGAGAAGTCTTCAAAGAAAGCTGCAAGAGAACTTGTTTACATAATAGTCGTAGTGCTTGTAGTCACAGCCGTTACGCCGCTCTTAGAAACCATCCAAGATGTTGGAGGTTATCTGTCAACAATAACAGTTTACATTGGACTCGGCTTAGTCATACTTTTCATCTACGACATCGGAAGGATCGTATACAAGATTATTGAAGAGAAAGCAGAGTCGCTCGCTGATTACGTTTCACAGACGAAGCAGGATAAAAGCAGTGACTAGATATGATCCCTGACACAATCGTCCTGATTTTGCTCCTTATATACGTGCTGATACTTTTGATCTCCATCCTTGAGCTCACTTCATTATCCGTTGCTGCGTTAGTCGGCGCTTTGCTCGTTGCGTGGTTTGGAATTCAATATGGTACTTTTACCTACGAAGACGCGTTAGGATTTGTAGATTTTCGGCTTCTTGGGCTTTTGATAGGCACCATGATCGTTGTTGAAGTAGCGAAAAGAGGCGGTTTGTTCAACGTTTTTGCATTATACGCCATAAAATTCTCTAAAGGAAACCCCGGGAGGCTTTTTGTCGCCATCTGCGTTGTTGCCGCTCTGGTTTCAATGTTTCTAAGCGACCCCACTGCAATGCTACTCGTGGCAGCAGCAACTGTGACGATAACTAAGCTTCTGCATTATGATCCAACACCCTACTTTCTGTCTGCAGCAGTTATGATAAATCTCGGCGGAACCAGCACGCTGATAGGTTCAGTAAGCAACATGATTATTGGAATAGACGCGGGACTGAGTTTCACGGATTTCTTAGGTTATCTAGGTGTATGCGAAGTGATATTGTGGGTACTGACAATTACAGCGCTATACTTCATTTTCAGATCGCGTTTGGGAGCGAAAAAAGTTTTGCCAGAATATGATCCTAAGGAAGGCATAAAAGACAAGAAAATTTTCCAAAGATCTGCCTTCGTTCTCGTTATCTTGATAATTCTCTTTTTGACTCTAGATAAACTAGGCGTAGGCGCTGAAGCCGTAGCGTTAGGTTGTGCTATTCTAGCTTTGCTAATTTGCAAAGTGGATCCCGCCGAGATTTTCAGAGAAATAGATTGGGAGACAGTTTTTTTCATCGCGGGATTCATGTTCATTATTGCTGGATTAGAAAAAACACAGTTTCTCAGTGACATTTCAGTGCAGCTTTTCAGTTTTGCTGGAGGCAGTTCTTTGATAGCAACTCAAATGACTCTGTGGGCTAGCGGGCTTGCAAGCGTGTTTGTGAGCAATATAGCTGTAGCTTTGACTTTTACGCCAATTATCGGAGCTCAAGCTGGTTTAGGCTTAAACTTAAATGCTGTATGGTCTGCCCTTATCTTAGGAGCGAATCTTGGAGGCGCTACCACCCCCTTCAGTGGCGCTGTAATGATGATGGCGATTGGCACACTCAAGCGAGAAAAGATTTCAGTGAAGTTTAGCGACTTCACCAAGATAGGTGTAATTACATCTCTCATTCAATTGGGATTTTCCAGCTTTTATCTTATACTCAGATTTGGATTAATGGGCACGTGAGAACAAATGTGGAAAATTAGAAAATGGTTTGAGAGGAAGTCTGTTTCAAAGAAAGAGTACGAAGAAGAGAAAAGAGAATTCGAAATGGCCATCGGGAAACCTTTCATAAATCTAAAAATAGAACTCCCGGAAGGCTTTGAAGACCAGCGAACCCCGTTCTTGAAACTAGAATACGATGAAGAATTTCTAGACGAGATTGAAAACCTTGTCAAAAAGAATTTGCTATGGAAACGAGAAACAGAGGAAACAACCTCTAATGAAAACTAGCGGCTTTGATACAAAGAACATCATAAAGGCAACTTGAATGGATTAAGCCAGCAAACAAAAGAGGATGTCTTAAATATATTTACAATTTCAAGACGTCAAACCTTATTATCTTGAAACTATAAACGATTTTTGATTAGCTTGAAGCGCCGGGAGGGGGATTCGAACCCCCGCGGCCCCAAGAGGCCACAAGCTGCTTGGTGCCTATATGCATCTCCAGGCTTGCTCCCTACCTGGCTAGGAGACCCCGGCATTGAGCAGTTAATCATGTTAGCGTTTTTATTATAGTTTCTTCACGTAACTTATACTTTTAGCGTATTTTGGAACAAAGGGAGGTTTATTGCATTTCTGCTATCAGCACACGGTAACCGCTTTTTCTTGCGAGAACTTCGCAGTTGCCAAAAATATCATTCAAAATAGACGGTAACGTTTTTGAGCCGATTTTGGATCTGATAACCATCTGAAAAGTGGCACCGCTCGCCATGACTTTTGGTGCTTGGGTCATTATAGTTTTTACCGTTTCCATGCCTGCGCTTACTGGTGGGTTTGTGAGAACACAGTTAAACATTGTCTCTTTAACGGGCTGATAAAAGTAACCGTATCTGACTTCAGCGTTACTCACTTTGTTTATTTTGATGTTTCGTCTTGCAAGCTGGACAGCCCGCATATTCACATCCGTCATGATCACCTGCAACCGCATGTTAGAAGCCGCAACTGCTATTCCAACGGCGCCGTAGCCGCAACCTACGTCTAAGACAATGCCTGTTTGAGGGAGACGCATTACTTCGATGAGTAGTCTTGTTCCCGGATCAACCTGTTTTTTGGAAAAAACACTTGAGGCGGTTAGAAACTTGAAGGATTCGCCTCGCAGTTGTGTGCTGACTAAGCCGAACTTGGCTTCAGACTTCGGAAGTGTAGCAAAATAGTGTTCCATGTTGTGCTTTCGTTTTTCGCTCATTCCGCGTTACCGCTTTTCCAAACTTTTGGGTAGGTGCCTCTGGGCATAATGACTCGCTGGAGTGTTGCCACAGTTCCATGTCTCAAATCCAGAAGTTCCTCTGTGGGGAGAAGAGCCTTCGCAAGAGCCACGGCTTCTCCTTTGAGTGTTAGAATTGCAATCATAGTGTCTTTTTGTATTCTCGTTTCAGCTGAAAGGATTCCAGGAGCGGTCAGGTTTGCGCCGTGGCATAGTGCGTCAACTGCCGAGTCTCTGACCACGATTTTGGGGATTAAAGCCAACGCCGTTTCCATAGGTTGGATGATTTTATGTAGGATTTGAGCGTCTTTCTTCTCTTCCCATTCTGCAAACCAGTAAGCAATCTCATGTAGCGTGACTCTATCGCTGGTGTTTTCCACGAAGGGTCCTGCTCGTGTTCTGCGGAGTTCTTGCATGTGGGCACCAACACCTAGGATTTCTCCAATATCGTAACAGAGTTTGCGTATGTAGGTTCCTCCTTCACAGCCTACTTTGAAAAGTACGTTTCGTCCGTACACTTCAAAGAAGTCTATATAGTAAATGCGTCTGGTCCGCAATTGCCGCTTAACAGACGCTCGTAGTGGAGGTCTTTGGTAAATTTGATCTTGGAACTCTTCCAAAAGAGCTTTAACGCGTGTTTCTTCGATGTCGCCGTGAAGTTTCATAACACAGACGTATTCTTTGCCGCTGTGAAGAAGTGCCTGAACGATTTTTGTTGAGTCCTCTAAGGTGATGGGCAAGACTCCTGTGACTTTTGGGTCCAGGGTCCCACCGTGACCTACGCGGTTCAAATGCATGATTTTTTTTGTCCACGCAGCAACTTCATGGCTTGTCGGGCCAGCTGGCTTGTCCAAGTTGATTACACCGTAGCGTATGTAATCTTCTGCTGGTCTCTCAGAGGGTTTGTGACCATGCTTTGGGTCGGTTGTGCCCTCTGCTTTAGCAAGTAGTTCGCGCTTGGTTTCCCATGGAGGGGTTATTCTAGGCAAGTTTGGTTCTCCTTGAAGTTTAGAAAAAGAAAGTTGAAGTATTAAGAGTTTACATCGGTTTGGTTATTGTACTCATGTCTTCCATTTTACCAGCAGCATCTATAATCTGAGTTACTTCTTCGTCAGAAGCGCCTCTCTTAATTTCAAGTGTGTCTTCTGTTGGCGCTACATGGTTAATGTTAACCCTTCGGCGTTTTACTCCTGTGACTTTTCTTGGTCCAGTTACCACAACAAAGCTTTTATCCATGACATCAACGATAACGCATTTTCTTCCAGACTCACGACCAGCCACCTTAACGCATACTCTACCAACTTCTATAGCGGGCACACCCTTAGCCTCCTAGTTAAAACCCAAAATAAAAGAACCCAAAGCAAATATTTAAGCATAACACAACTATCAGAATTACTTCTGATTTGTGTTTCATCGCAGAAAAAACGAGTTCTTTTCGCCTTCCATTTTTAAAACTTCTATATTTGTTTCCGACTATACTTGGATCGAATTGACCTAGACCTGAATCCACTATTAACTTGCATTATTTGGATCCCAATAGCGATTCATTGCAGAAACCGGTAGGGCGTCTATTCGCATTGGCTGCTTTCTTAATCAATAACTAAATTTTGTGAGCACAATTTTGTAGGCTGCTTACACAACTTGAACTGCAAAGCATTAGATAGTCTCACAGTATAATCAAACTAGCTTTCTAATATTTATCTTAGTTTGGAAAAACTGAAACTTGCTTTGAAAAAAATCTTAAAGAAAGATATGGAAATAAAAAAGCGAAAAAAAGTTTTTTCTACGCTTTGAAGCTAGTACCTTGGTCGGTATCCGCCGCCACGTCGGTCTCTGCCATATCCGCCTCTGCCGTATCCGCCTCGCCTGAATGATCTTCGTGGTTGATCGTATGTCTTGCTGGAAACGTTGTTTTCTGTGTTAACTTCTCCTTCGAATGGTTCTTCTGCGGTTGCCATTTTTCCGTATTTACCTATGTTTAGGCGCATGTTGCCTTTAAACAGTGTTACGTAGCCGTTTTCTATGCGTATAGTGTCTT
>Ga0209536_100015664_pt1 | contig 10817 bp, 9 predicted proteins | sample DeeMarSeWOR28_12_FD_187461 | JGI IMG/M metagenome (GOLD analysis project Ga0209536, IMG submission 187461) | Marine sediment microbial communities from White Oak River estuary, North Carolina - WOR-2-8_12 (SPAdes) (version 2) | ecosystem: Environmental > Aquatic > Marine > Intertidal zone >...
CATTTAGATTTTTGCTTTTTTCCCTAAATTTGTTTGGATATTTCTTTTCATCTTCATTTTTTTCATACCAGTCAGAAAAAGAATTGATTAGAATTTTAAGTTGGTCATCCGTTAGAGAAAATTTACTTTCCATTATTGAACTCCTTTCAAACTGGCTAATCCTAAAATGGAAATAATTTGAAACAATTTTAATCGGAATTAAAAGAAAATTTTAATCATGGCATTTGATAAACTTTATGGATGACCAATTTATATCAGATTCCTGTTTTAGTCTATCGGCTTTTAGAAACGACCACCAGAAAATGTCAAAAATTCTGATTAAAAAAGCTAAAATTCTAAAAGAAAAAAATAAGGAAATTGTTTTAGAGAAACCAAGGAAATATCTAGTTCAAGAAATTTCTAAAGATTTTCATTGTAAAGAAGGTATTATTTTAAAAAAAGATTTAAAGAAAAAAATAGGTACTAAGGTTAAAACCAATATAGGTAAGGAATTTACATTGTTAAATGCTGATTTTATGGACATTTATAAGAAAATAAAAAGAGTAGAGATTAATCCTTTAAATGAGGAAGAGATGCTTAAAATTGCTCAGAAAATTCTAAGAAAGGAAGGTATAACAGGATTAAAAAAAAATATCTTAGAGACGATTATTAAGAAAAATCACGGAGATTTGAGAGGAGTGATAAATGATCTTCAAGGAATTAGTCAAGGTTCATTTGATTCTGATGATTTAGAGCTTATTTTAAGCTTAACTCGAGACAGCAATGAAGAGATTTTTAAATTGATTAGGGATTTATTTACAGAAGTAACAACTTTAAAGGAAGTAAGGGCATTAACAAATCGCTCTGATGTAGATTACAATTCGTTATATAAATGGGTGAATGAAAATCTCCCAACTTTCATTAAGCTTAATGATGAGCTCTCACATGCATATGAGAATCTTTCCATTGCTGACAGTATTTTCGGAAGAATCCAAGTAAACCAATATTGGTCCTTACTCCCCTATTTCTATGATCTATTTGCTGGTGGGACGACCCTAGCCAGAAAAAAGGGACAAAAACCTACAGGATATCGTAGAATTAGATTCCCCCGATATACTTCCAGAGGATATTTCAGTTTAAATGCAGCTCAAACTTCACTTACAGAGAAAATTCAAGAGAAATACCAAGCCTCACAGAAAGAAATAATGGGAGATTTGATTCCTTTTCTAAAAATCTTGTCAAAATCTTCCCGTAAACTACTTAAAGTCATTAGTGATTGGTTAGAATTAGAGGGCCGAGAGAAAAAATTACTTGCTTAAAATAGCTCTCCAAATTTGAGTAGATCCTATCCTCTTAATTTTTAATTGATTTTTAATATTCTTGGAAATATGTAATAGTTCTCAAGAATTCAATAACTGTAGGACAAAAATTACATTAAAAATTCACAATTTCATGGTTTTTAATTAAATGGAAATAAGAATTTTAATCAAAACATTTACCCATATCTATTTATATAGAATAGGATTAATCTATCTCAAATATTAACTACTTGGGAAATTTAAATATGACTGATTTAGAATCTCCAGAAATCAATGATTCGGAAGAAAAGGTCGCAAGAATGGCGAAAAATTCGCAGACCATAATTCAAATTGCTGGTGCAGCTTTATTTGGGGCATTATCGATAGTTTTATCAACGTTAGCCCCAATCTTACCTCGCTTTCCTCCCGTATACGGAATAGCTTATTTTGATCCCGTTTCTATTACTTGGATGTTATGTTTCTTGATATTCGGTCCGAAATCCGGAATTTTATGTTCCGTTATAGGTTTTATTGGTTTGATACCTTTCGATGAATCCTTACCCGTTATTGGTCCCATGATGAAATTGTTTGCAACCTTACCATTGATATTGATTCCTATAATTCTTCTGAATCTTCACAAACGAGAAGAAGGTGTATTAAAAAGCCAAACCCTTAAAAAACCGAAGAATTTTATCATTAGCGGAATAATAGCTGTACTCGTAAGGGAATTTGTGATGCTTTTTCTTAATATCGTTGTATGGTTGTCTTTCTTTGGCTCTGAAGGTTTGCTAACTTGGCTAGCTGTTATCGCAATTATAAATCCAATTCAGAGTGTTTTTGATCTGGGAATTCCATATATAGTAGTATACGGAACAAGGTTAGATAAAAAGTTTGAATTGTGGTAATTCTCATTTTTTTTTTCAGCTCAAATCGGTATAACTAACTCGGCTATACCATTTGCTGTTAATTCTCCTGTGATTTTTTCAATTTGAAACTCACAGATTAGTTGGTAAGATAACCTATCTTTTAAAATCTCTAAAATTTTACCTGAAATTATAAATTTTTCATCAACATATACCGGTTCATGAAATTTTATTTGGATTTTTTTTACAACGTTGTTTTGATTTATCCAATCAATTAACCATTTAGGAACCAGAGTGTATATGAAATTTCCGGCTACTACAACATCCCGAAATCCCAGATTTTGTGCGAATTTTTTGTTAATATGAAGAGGGTTAATTTCTCTTATGATTCTATTATATTTTCGGTAGTTTTTCTTTTCTATAAAGAATCCATACTTAGGGATAGGATCTCCTGCATTTAGACCTTCAATATTCAGTTTTCCTTTCATATCGCGTTTCTCTCCTTTAAATTAGATTTTTAAAAAGAAAAGATGATTGTCTATGGCAGTTATTTCTTTAATATCATCATATACAAACGTTTTGAAAAAAATTTTATAGTAACTTCCTTTCGAACCCTCTTTCTTCTTTGGGACAGATGTTTTTATCGAGATTTTATAGGTGTTTTCAATAGGCATCGGTTTAAAATACTCTACTTCCGAAGAAACATGGATAACACCTCTTATTTTCGAAGCAAATAATGGTCCAATTTTAATGAATATCTTATAAATGATCTGGGTGGCAAGACTCATAATATATCCGGGAGGAATTATTTTTCCCTTGAATCCTGATAGTTTGGCTACTTCCGAGTCATGGTAAACAGGATTGAAATCATTAATTATACTACAAAAAGTCTCGATTTCTTTTTCTTTCACATCTAATGGAGCGAAATCAAACTCAGACTCAGCTTCTTTCAATGCAAGATGAAGCGATTGCTCTAAAGTGCTTTCAGATTCATTCATTCTATTAATCACCCGTAATGTACCATTCTTTAAAACCATTTTTTAGGGTTGGGAATGACAATCTTTTAAAACATGAAACGTTGCATAAAAGTAATTCAGTAAAGTGATAATTGAGAAACATGAAAATTTCAGAAAAGATTCAAGAATTCATTCTAAAAGAAGCTGTAGAAAGCTTCTTACGATATGTTAAAGTTTGGACGACTTCAGACGAGATGTCGAGTACTTATCCCACAACTACTAACCAATTGGAATTAGGTGAACTATTGTCCAATGAATTGAAAGAACTCGGATTGGAAAAAATTGTACATGATAAGTACGGTTATGTGTATGCTCGTTTGCCTGCAAGTAAAGGATACGAAGAAACTGATGAGATCGGATTATTAGCGCACTTGGATACATCATCCGCAGTTAGCGGGAAAGATGTAAATCCTATCATCCACGAGAACTATCAAGGGGGTAAGATATCATTGCCAAAAGTTCCTGATTTATATATTTCGCCTGAAGATTCACCTCAATTATTAGAATATAAAGGTCTGGATATCATTACATCTGAAGGTGATACATTGTTAGGAGCAGATAATAAAGCTGGGATTGCGGAAATAATGGCCGCATGTGCTGCTTGGAAAGAGTTTCCTGAACTGGTTCACGGCCCCATAACGATTTGCTTTACTCCTGATGAAGAAACAGGAAAAGGGATGCAGAAGGTGGATAAAAGTAAATTACCTAAATTATGCTATACTTTTGATGGCGGAGAAATGGGAGAACTTGAATATGAATGCTTTGATGCTTGGCTGGTATCGGCCACTTTCAAGGGATTAAGCGTTCACACGGGTCACGCAAAAAACATTTTAATTAATGCAATTCATATTGCTTCACGATTCCTAAGCGAGATTCCTGAATTCCAATCACCTGAGCATACGGAAGAAAGAGAAGGCTTCTATCATTTAATGACATTAGAAGGAAATACAGAGAAAGCGGTATTCAGAATGCTTTTAAGGGATTTCGATGAAGTGGGTAATCAAAACCGGATGGAATATTTAAAAAAGCTAAAGGATGTCTTTGAAAGCAGGTATCCAGATCTTCAAATCGAACTTAGTTTTCTCCATCAGTATTTAAACATGCTGAGATTTATAGAAAAAGAAGAAAAGTTAATAAATTTAGCCAAAAAGGCAATCGAGAAAACGGGATTGGAAGTTAAAATACATTCCATAAGAGGTGGAACAGACGGAGCACGTCTAAGCGAAATGGGTATTCCGACACCTAATTTATTTGCCGGTGGCCTCATGTTTCATTCGAGGAAAGAATACATTCCAACTCTTGCACTGCAAAAAGCAACAGAGGTTATCTTGTACCTTATGGATTTGTGGGCTTCAAACTAGAGTTTCTCTTATTCGGTTTATTTTGCGATGATTTTAGTGAAGTCTGTAAAAATGAAAATTATCACGCAAATTATAAGGAGCAATGAGATATACAAAAACGCCCAAGTAAATGAGAAATTATCGTAAATGAATCCGAATATGACGGTTTCAATCATACTAATGAGTCCTATTGATAAATAATAATACCCATATGCCCTTCCACGCTTTTTTTTTCCTACTAAATCCGCTATGTATGCTCTCGAAATAGGATCAACAAAAGCCATATAAAATCCATACATTATGAAAATAATAAGAATTAAAATACCCGAATACATTGACACGTTAAATGGAAATGCTAAGATGATGCAAGATGCTAATAATATGGATAATCCTGCCACAATCACGGGTTTTCGACCCAATTTATCAGATATGTGTCCCGAAAGTGGGGAAAAAAGCGCATAGACAATGTTTAAAATTAAATAAAAAATAGGTATGAGAAACACCATCTCATCAGGTATAAAATCTGCTGCACGTATTATGAGAAATGCAACATCTAAACTTGCAAATTCGATTACTCCGAGAACAACAATAAGTTTAAAAAAACTTTTGCTGAATTTTTCATCTAAAACCTCCTTTTCTTCATCAAATTTACTAGCTGAATCTTCCAATCTAACCTCTTTAACAGGCATTAATAAAATTATAGCAATCACTCCAGGAATGATTGAGAAAAAGATAATAAAAGTATAACTTGATCCTAAAAATAATAGTAATGAAGCAATTAATGAGCCAATTACAGCACCAAGAGTATCCAAGGAGCGATGCAATCCAAATGATTTTCCTTTTTTAAGGGCATGAAACGAAATTAAGGCGTCTCGAGGAGAAGTTCTTATTCCCTTTCCAACTCGATCAATAGTTTTCATTCCTAAGACATATTGCCAAGAAGGAATAATTCCAATAAATGGTTTTGATAAATTTGAAATTGCATATCCGGTTACTACGAAAGGCTTCCTTCGGTTGAATTTATCACTCAGCCACCCGGATATTCCTTTTAATATATTGGATAAAGCACTAGTAACCCCCGTAATTATTCCTAATGCTAATGCTGTACCTCCAATTTCGATTATATATAACGGTAAGATGCTTTGGATCATTTCACTCGATACATCAGTGAATAAAGATACCATACCGAGTAGAAATATTGGAGTCGCCACGCCTAAGATTAAACTTACTTTTTTCTCATTTGTGTTCTTACCAGGATTAATCTCGGATATGGTTATTCATCTCATATAGATTTTATTAAAAATAATGGTGGTCTAACGAATTGTTATAATAATTAGGAAAGCAATGGCAAATATAAACTTGAATACTACAGGAAAAAGAAGGAAAAGGAAAAAGATTAAAAAAAAAAAGAAAAAAAATAGGTTTTATTTACCACCAGAGCCAATTTATTGCCCAAAGAAAGATATTATTAAATTGGATGTATCCTCCTGTCATGAAATTTAATGCTATTCCAACCCCGAACAATGTCCCCAGAGCTGCTCCTACAAACATCGTTACGGTGATGAATCCCGCTACAATTACGTTGCTAAATCTTCTAGTAGCTCTATATATAAACGTATTCAATAGCAAAGCTATTAGGAATACTATATAGGTAAACAATACATTCGGTATAAAGGCAATCATCGATGTCATTTGCATTATCCCGTATATTGCCAGAACTTGTAAAATAATAATGATAATTGTTCTAGCCTTGGTGAAAACCAAAGCCGGAAAGACCAACTTTCTGAACAGGATTTCTAAAGCAATATAGAATGGAAAAGCTACGATAAGACCTAATACAAAATAACCCCAGCGTGAAGGAATAACCCACATAAATGGATATGCCCAAGTAAACAGCATCCAAACTCCAAGAAATACCAAACCGCATGTAATAGCATATAGAAGGGGTCTCCAAGCAAATTGAAATCTCAGCATTTCCTTGAAATCGAATTTCTTTCGATCCTTCTTGAGATAGTAGAGAACAACCCGGTAAATAGCATACCCTCCGAGCAATGCGATTGACGATAAGAAGAGACTCCACATCCCAAAAATAATCTCAAATAATTTCCACGTGAGAATAAGTATGGCCATCGGGATGACTACGTTTGTCAAAACTTTTATTGCTTTTTGTTTCGTTGTTTTCAGCTCGGAAACTTCTTCTTTATCGATTTCCTTGTAATCCCTTAACTTGAAAAAGCGTGCTGCGTGGATAGTAAAATATACAACAAGTGCAATTATCAGTCCGATATTGATAAACAAAAGTATGTAATAATTATTTACCGAAATCGTAACTGGACCATTAAGTGTAGTGGATCCAAACCAGTGAGATTCAAACCAATTAAACGTCCAATTGTAAACCCTGTAATCATATAATTGATGATTCCCTAGTGCAAGATTTTCAGTTATAGTAATTAAATCGCAACCCGTCGCATTTTGAGCAGCTAGAAATTGTGTATCATAAGGTAAAATTTCATCCTTGTCTGATGCGATGATTAACAGATTCTCCGAATTACTTTCATTACATAAATATGCCGGAGTAAATTGTACAAGCTCATCAGGTACGGGATAGGGACCGATAAACGATAAATTAAACGCAGGCGCCCACCCAACAGCACAAGTATAGCGATCATCCACTGCCTGTGATTGATACATTACCATCCCTCCTAAAGAATGCCCTATGATTCCAATCCAGGATGTGTTCACATCACTCCAGAAGTCCATAGTTTCCAGTTTGTTGAGAAGATGCGTAGAATCCGCTGCCGTCGCTGTAATATTTGGATAGAGAAGAGGAGGTGGCGGATTTGGTTCCAAATTTGCTATAGTCCCCTGGCTTGTTCCTTGACCTTGATAATCCAGAGCAGCGACATAATACCCTCGTTTGGTAAACTCTATCGGAATTCTCAGATCAAAATCCCTTTGCTGCCCAATACCGTGACAATAAACCACCAAAGGCCTTTTTGTTTGTCCGTTAGGATATCTAGTAGGATAAAATAAATTTGCATCAATATTCACCCCAGCTGATTGAACGGTAATCCTATCAACTCTAATATAAGCGTTGGTCCTTTGAACGTATAAGGCTACAAGACCAACTCCTAAGATGATAACAAGGATTAATAGTACTTTTAGGCTCTTTTTGTTTTTTTCGTCGAGTTCACTTAATTTTTTCATTATTTTCACTTTTAGATGTCTTCAAATGGTTTTCAATCATTTGAAATTAGAATTAATTTAGCAAAAATCACTTATAAAATTTTATCCTATATATCAAAGAATAATAGGTAAAAATAAAAAAAAGAATTTAAAGAGATTACCACCAAAGCCAATTAATAGCTGCTAAGAATATATTATTCCAGTCGACATAATAACCAACCATAAACCTTAAAGCGATACCTATTCCGAACATTGTTCCAATAGCCGCTCCGACAAAAATTGTAACCGTAATAAACCCAACAATCATTACATTACTAAATCTCCTTGTGGCTCGATAAATAAATGTATTTAGGAACAGGGTTACCAACAACATAAGATAAGCAAAAATGACGTTAGGAACCCAAGCGATCCAATTAGTGAGTTGCATAATACTAATTAGAGCTATTAGTTGTAAGACGAGAACGATTATGGTCCTATACTTAGTAAAAACTAAGGCAGGGAATACAAGCCTTCTAAATAATATTTCTAATGTCAAGTAGAATGGAAATGCAACGATCACGCCGATAAAGAAGTAACCAACTCGTGAGGGTATCACCCACATAAATGGATAAACCCAAGTAAATAGCATCCACACACCAAGAAATAAAAGACCGCAAGTTATCGCATATAGAAGTGGTCTCCAGGTAAATTGATATCTCAGCATTTCTTTGAAATTGAATTTCTTTCTATCTTTTTTTATGAAATAGAGTACAATACGATAAATAGCATACCCTCCGAGTAATATTATTGATGAGAAAAACAAACTCCATACACTATAGAGACTTTCAAATATTTCATAAACAATTAAGAAAATTGCTATAGGTAATACAACATTAGTAAGAACTTTGATTGTTTTCTGTTTATTTGTTTTTAGATCGGAAGTTTCTTCCTTATCTATTTCTTTGTAGTCCCTTAACTTGAAAAAACGAGCAGCGTGTATTGTAAAATAAACGATAAGAGCAATGATCAAACCGATATTAATGAACAGCAGGATATAATTATTCCAAAATGAAATCTCTACAGGTCCATTAAGCTCAGTTGAACCAAACCAGTGAGATTCGAACCAAGCAAAAGTCCAATTGTAAACGCGATAATCATAGAGCTGATGGTTTCCAAGAAGTAATTGGTCGGTAATTGTAATTAAATCGCAACCCGTGGCATTTTGAGCAGCTAAAAATTGAGACTCATAGGGTAAAATTTCATCCTTGTCTGATGCGATAATTAACAGATTCTCCGAATTGCTTTCATTTAATAAGTTTGCAGGCGAGAAATCAATTAGCTCCTGAGGAACGGGGTACGGTCCGATAAATGACATGTTAAATGCAGGTGCCCAACCTACTGCACAAGTATAACGGGGATCTAAGGCTTGGGATTGGTACATTACCATACCTCCTAACGAGTGCCCGATGATACCTATCCAGGATTCGTTCACATCACTCCAGAAATCCATTGTTTCCAGTTTGTTCAGAAGATACGTGGAATCTACTGCCGTTGCAGGTAATGTAGTAGAGGGAAGTGGAGCAGGCGGATTTGGATCTAAATTTGCAATAGTACCTGCACTAGTTCCTTGACCCTGATAATCAAGAGCTGCAACATAAAAACCCCGTTTAGCAAATTCTATCGGAATCCTCAGATCAAAATCCCTTTGCTGTCCGATACCGTGTAAATAAACCACTAAGGGATGCTTAGTTTGATTTACTGGTAATCTCGTAGGATATAATAAATTAGCGTCAATGTTTGCTCCGGCTGATTGAACTGTGATCCGTTCAACTCTAACGTAAGCATTTGTTCTTTGGATGAAAAGAGCTGTAAGGGAGACACCCAGAAGAATTGTCAGTATCATCAATACTTTAAGGCTTTTTTTATTTTGTTCGTCCAATTCAGTCCATTTTTTCATCGTAATCACACGATTTTATCCAAAATTCTATTTAAGTAAATTCTAATTCGATCTTTTTAAAAAGTTTTTATTCTATACATTATAAATTTAGAGAAAAGGGAATTTTAGTTTTCTCTTACTTCCTATATTAGTATAGCATTTAGATTTCGAATTAATTTTTTATTTGAATTTAGCATATATATATTGTGATCAGAAATGTCAGACAAAAATGTTTTAAATATCATTGATGGTACTCTCAGATCGGTACAAACTAATTTTAAGGAATTCATTGAAGTATTGGAAACTACGAAAAATGAACTCATTGTCCTTGAAAACGAAAAAGCACAGCTGAAGCATGATAAAGTAATTCTTGAAGAGGCAAAACTACGACTTGAGCAAGAAAAAGAAAAATTAGAGGCAGATAAACAGAATTTAGAGAAAGCAACGCATAAACTTGAAATAGAGAAACAAGAGAGAGACCAGAAAATCGGTACAATGACGGAGGAGCAAAAACGTTTATTACAAGAATATGAAAAGGTTAAAATTGAACTGGCAAAATTCGCAAAATTAGCGGAGGAAGCGGAATCTCAAGAATTAGATTTTGAGAGAATAACGGCATTATTATCTATTTTTAGGGTTCTTGTTGAAAAAATCTGGCAGGGTCAGCCCCATTACAGGATTTTGAAGGTACTTCACGGTGAAAGAGAAGTTATGACGAGAGAAGAGCTGAAAAATACCACGGGAATTGGAGGAGCATTTGTTTTAAGGGCTGTCCAAGAATTAGCAAATGTGGATTTGATAGAACATAATATTGACACGGGCAGTGTTTCTCTTAAGCAGAGACTGTATTCTAAAGAAGCTTTGGAAAAAAAGGAAAGAAAGCAATTGCATGGTATCTTCTTTCCTAAAAGGCTGATTGTAATCCCGGAAGATTCTCCGGGTCCGCAGCCGGAAAAAGAATAGATTATAGAATAATAAAGAAGAGTACCAATGGTGTAATAAACGTGATCAGAGACGCCATTCGCTTGACGTTATCAAGTCACCGTTTGAGATCGTACCGTTTGTTGGATCATAGTGCAGGTTGATGAGTATATGGTGTGTGGTGGTTGTCGTGAGATCATAGACTTTCGGGGCATCACAGTCGTAGTCCCGGTCAGGACCAGCGCTGATGAGGACCCAGCCTGGTTTCCCTTTTGTCTTAGTGAGATCGACACAATAAT
>Ga0209536_100015665_pt1 | contig 10816 bp, 8 predicted proteins | sample DeeMarSeWOR28_12_FD_187461 | JGI IMG/M metagenome (GOLD analysis project Ga0209536, IMG submission 187461) | Marine sediment microbial communities from White Oak River estuary, North Carolina - WOR-2-8_12 (SPAdes) (version 2) | ecosystem: Environmental > Aquatic > Marine > Intertidal zone >...
TATTTCACCTTGTTTTGTCCCGGTAGCCTTTTCGGAAATCGTCTGCCTCCACGACCCGTGAATTGTTGATCGATCGCTAGGAACAAGGAAACGAAATGCAAGCGCTGAGCCAGCTCCTGCACAACGTGGTTCTCGACATGGGAGTGATCCACCTCACGACCGGCCACCTTCTTATGTGGGGGATCGCTTTTTTCTTTCTTTACCTTGCCGTGAAAAAGGAGTACGAGCCGCTGCTGCTCCTGCCCATCGGGTTCGGGATCTTCATGACGAACCTTCCGCTGGCGCCGCTCATGGGCGAGGGAGAACTCATCTGGATTTTCCATCACTGCCTTGTTCTCAGCTTCAAGTTGAGCAGCAGCGTCTACGGTGGATTCAACAACAGCGGTATGCAGAACTTGCTCTTCCTGAGATAAAGTTGGTTCCGGTGCTCCCTCCGGTGGTAGGTTACAAGCTAAAGCAGGGATGGAGAACAACACTACAATCATCGAAAGAATGGCTGCTAGTTTACGAAAGGTATTCAACTTACCTCCAATGATCTCTGTATACATCAATATAATATTTATAATCTCCAAGTGCAACATAAATATCCTTTGTTTTTTGCTTCATTTTTGTATTATGTCTAAAAATATAGCTTACAATATGTACATTGGCTCTCTGACTAAACATATCATTTTTATTGAATTTTCGATTACCATTGTCTACTATTGGATTGTAAAAAGGGATTACTTTTTTCCTTCGAGGTTCACCCGGCCAATATTTATTGATTCTTTGGATATAACCGAAGTTATAGTCGTCAGATTGGTTACCGTGTGGATCTTTAATTCTTCCTTCTGCCATAGGTTTATTTGTTTTGGTTAAATTTTTATTTAGCGGTAATTCTAAAACTATAAAATAATTTCTAGAATTCATAACTGATAATCAGCCAATTAGATTATACTATTTAAATGGTAAATTATATGACGAAACAAGTATATTAACTGGTGAAAGAATTCTATTTGTGTAAACTCAAAATTCGACCAGTGGCGGTCTTTTACATAATTATTAATATTAAGATTGTTCTTATGCTGACCATTCGTTTCCGATCAAAAACTATTATTTGTAGATGAATGTAGGTCAATTCCCAATGGTTTATGTAATCATTCCTGCCTTCAATGAGCAAAATGCAGTGTGTAATGTGCTATCGGAAATACCGAAAGATCTGGTCAAAGAAGTAATAGTTGTGAACAATGGATCAACAGACAATACTGTTGAACAGGCGCTTTCTTGTGGTGCCACTGTGTTGGATGAATTGCGAAAAGGGTATGGATTTGCCTGTCTGAAAGGGATAGATTACCTGAAGAATAAACCGATAGCAGGTTCAGATGTTGTCGTATTTATTGACGCGGATTATTCCGATTACCCTGCAGAAATGCCTAATTTAGTTGAACCAATTCGGAAAGGAAAAGCAGATCTGGTAATCGGATCGAGAGCGTTGGGCAAAAAAGAAAAAGGTTCCATGACTCCACAACAAGTATTTGGCAACTGGCTTGCAACTATATTAATGAAGTTATTCTATAATGCTGAGTTTACGGATCTTGGTCCATTCAGGGCCATCCGGTTTGATCAATTGCTTCAGCTCAACATGAAAGACACCACCTACGGCTGGACGGTGGAAATGCAGCTCAAAGCGGCAAAACATGGATTGAAATGTATGGAAGTTCCAGTGAATTATCGGAAGCGAATTGGCAAATCGAAAGTCTCCGGAACGGTAAAAGGGACGATTATGGCAGGATACAAAATTCTGTGGACTATTTTTAAATACTTATGAGCATCCGGGGATTTGTTACCGATATAATAGAACGCAGACCCGGACAAAAGTTTTCATTTGTACTGGCCTTTGCCTCCATTGCCTTATATGTACAGATTGCCTTTTTTACTGCACGAACAAATACTGCATTGCTTTTGAGTAGTTATACGATTCTTTTTATTATTTATTTATTACTCACAAAATCAATTCTTAGTTTTCGTTTTTTGATGGGGTTTGGTATCCTGTTTCGATTGATCCTTGTATTTTCAATTCCCCATTTATCGGATGATTTTTATCGCTTTTTCTGGGATGGTATACTTATCAAGAATCAAATCAATCCGTTCCTTTATCTTCCCAGGGAGATCATTGAAAATCCAACGATTATAATCAGAACCCTGGATTCAGATTTATTTGAATCATTAAATTCGCCAGATTATTATACGGTGTACCCTCCGGTTTGCCAGTTAATTTTTTGGATCTCCGCCACCTTAAGTAATGGACATATTCGAATTGCTGTGATCATGATGAAATTGTTCATGCTTCTGGCTGAATTTGGCTCTATTTATTTTATCCTGAAACTATTGAAGATCCATCATTTTCGAAGAGAATACATTTATTTCTATGTGTTTAACCCTTTGATTATTATCGAACTTGTTGGAAATATACACTTTGAAGCCTTTATGATATTTTTTGTGCTTTGGGCTGTTTATATGATTCAGAAAAACAAATTTGCACTAAGTTCCATAGCGTTTGCCCTTGCTATCGCTTCCAAACTCACCCCAATTTTATTACTTCCATTCTTTCTTAAAAGATTGAAATTGAAAAAAGCATTGGTATATTATACACTTGCTTTGGGAATAGCCGCAGCCACCTTTTTGCCCTTTATTGGATCAGCTCTTGTCAATGGTTTGTCCTCCAGTATCGGATTGTATTTTTTAAAATTCGAATTCAATGCGAGTATTTTTTATATCATCAGGGAAATTGGTTTTTGGGTAGCAGGATGGGACATCATCCAGTTCGCCAGTGTTTGGTTGAGCCTGAGCACCGTGCTGATCATTCTATTTCTTACGTTGTTTGAAAATACAAAAAAGCAAAACATACCTGGGATATTCATTTGGCCATTGTTTACTTATTTTGCTATGGCTTCTATTATCCATCCCTGGTACGCTACTCCCCTGATTGCTTTTTGTTGGTTTTCAAAATATAGATTCCCAGTGGTCTGGTCCTTTACTATATTCTTATCTTATGCAGGGTATACTCCGGGGGGATTTCATGAACAATTATGGGTATTACTGGTGGAATATGTGTTGGTTTATGGCGTAATGATTTATGAACTGGTTAAATATAAGGATCTGCTAGGATTTAGAAATCCATTGCCTGAGATCTTATCTTCAACTAAAGGATCTTCTTAAGAACGCTCCAGACATTATCTGCAACAATCTTTTGTCCTTCAACATTTGGATGGATGCCATCAGCCAGATTCAGATCTGGATTTCCTGCTACACCATCAAGTAAAAATGGAATGAGTTCCGCCTTGTTATTTTTGGCCAGCTCCGGATAGATCTTTATAAATTCATTGCTATACTCCTCTCCCATATTTGGAGGCACCATCATTCCGGCGATCACGAGTTTTACATTGGGATATTTCTGCCTTACCCTATCAAGGATGTTCTGCAGGTTTTTCCTGGTTGATTCAAGAGGAAGTCCGCGAAGTCCATCATTAGCTCCAAGCTCCAGGATAAATATATCAATGGGTTGGCTCATAACCCAATCTATTCGGTTGAGCCCTCCTGCAGAAGTCTCCCCGCTCAACCCGGCATTGATAACCATATAATTAGCCTTTTGGTCGTCTAATTTAAGCTGGATTAGATTTGGAAATGCCAGGTCCGGATCTAGGCCATATCCTGCAGTCAGACTATTGCCAAAAAATAAGATATACTTTTTTTCCGATTGAGCCTGAAGGGAATTAATGCACAATAAAAGGATGAATCCGAACCCAGTATACAGTATTTTTTTCATTCTATATCTATTTGTTTATATTGGAAAATATCCAGTGCGCTAAATGACAAAACAAATCAAACTTCATTCCGTTCATCAATTTTTTTTAAACTAATTCCCAAAATATTCATTTATTTATAAAAAGAAGAAATTCATGAGTTCAATTCTTAAAGTAGAACAGCTTTCAAAAACCTTTTATACAGGAGAAAAGGAACTAACTGTCTTGCACGATATTACTTTTGAGGTCGAGCAAAATGCAGGACTATCGATAGTAGGTCCTTCGGGCAGCGGAAAAACCACCTTACTTGGATTATGTGCCGGGTTGGATCAACCGACTACCGGGAAGGTGAGCTTAGTGGATATTGAACTTAATCGCCTGGATGAAGATGATCGCGCGTATGTCCGGAACCAATATGTCGGTTTTATTTTTCAAAATTTTCAGTTACTCCCTACGCTTACGGCGCTCGAAAATGTGATGATCCCACTGGAATTGCGTGGTGGTAAGAATATTTCATCAAAAGCGGAAGAGCTTTTGGGTCGTGTAGGATTGGCAGAACGAATGCTGCATTATCCTTCCCAGCTTTCAGGAGGAGAACAGCAACGGGTAGCAATTGCGCGGGCTTTTATCACGGATCCTAAAATTCTTTTTGCCGATGAACCCACAGGCAATCTGGACGAAGAGACTGCAGAGAAAATTACAGATCTTCTGTTTGAGATCAACCAGGAAAAAGGTACCACACTTGTATTGGTAACCCATAATCTTCAACTAGCTACGTATACCGGAAGAATACTTACACTCAAAGGTGGAAAACTGATCGAGGATAAAGCCATTACCGTATAATCCATGGATTATATCATAAAGATAAAACGGAAAAATACTTCTCTCCTCAAATCGAAATGGATTTGGAAATTGGCTTATAAAGATGCCAAAAAGAATTTTTCCAGACTTTTTTTGTTTATTTCTTCCATTGTTATTGGCATTGCTGCTTTGGTTGCTATTGATTCTTTTAATTATAACCTGCAAAATGATATCAATAACCAGGCGAAGGAACTACTTGGTGCCGATCTCGTTGTGGAAAGCAGGGGGAAAGTATTTGAAGAAGAATTTCTTCGTGGATTGGATACCATAAATGCTGAATTTGCCCAGGATGCAAGATTTGCATCGATGGTATTCTTCACAAAAAGTCAGGGGACACGATTAATTCAGGTCATCGCACTTGAAGGTAATTATCCATTTTATGGTGATATAGAAGTCACAGAAGGCTCTAACCTGCAATCCTTTAGAGATGGGGAGGCTGTATTGATAGATGAAAACCTGGCCGTTCAGTATGCAGTAGCATTAAATGATACCTTAAAACTTGGTAAATCTACCTTTGCTATCAGCGGTTTTGTCACGAGTTACCCGGGCAATACCAATATCAGCGCCTCATTTGCACCTGTCGTGTATTTACCATACAAATTACTGGAAGGAACAGGGCTCATCCAATATGGGAGCAGAGTAAGCTATAATAAATACCTCAAGATCATCGATGGTGATCCGGATAAAATAGCAGAACGGCTTGATCCGGAACTTGATAAATATGGATATGGCCATGAAACAGTGGAATCGAGAAGGGAGGAGTTGGGTGAGGGCTTTAGTAACCTCTATAAATTCTTCAACCTGCTGAGTTTTGTGGCGTTGATCCTGGGATGTATTGGTGTGGCTAGCTCTGTGTACATTTATGTCAAGGAAAAAAAATATGCGGCTGCTGTATTGCGATGTATGGGGGCTTCCGGATGGCAGATATTCTATGTTTTTTTTATTCAGATTTTATTCCTGGGTATACTTGGCAGTTTATTCGGCGTACTTCATGGGATTTTGGTGCAATATCTCTTGCCTTTGGTTGTAAGTGATTTTTTACCTATTGATGTTACTATTCAGATATCCTGGATCTCGGTATTCAGAGGTTTGTTGGTAGGGTTGATCATTTCTACCTTATTTTCTGTGCTCCCCTTAGTCAACATCCGGTTTATTCCCCCACTTATCATTTTGCGACAAACGGTTGAAAAGTCCCGAAGAGTAAGTAAGTTTCGCTATTTCGTCTTTTTATTGATCATTATTTTCCCATGGTTATTTGCCATAAATCAAACAGATAGTGTCGAAAATGGAAGCGCTTTTTTTGGTTCCTTACTACTTGTGTTCGGTTTGCTTTGGTTGGTATCAAAAGTATTGATCTTCATGGTAAAAAGATACTTCCCTTCTAAATCAGCATTTGTCTGGCGACAGAGTCTGGCTAATCTTTTCCGTCCAAATAATCAAACAGTAGTGCTAGTTGTGGTCATTGGGCTTGGCGCTTTTTTAGTATCAACCATGGCACTGATCCAGAACAGCCTTTTAGGGCAGGTAGAGTTTGCGGGGAAAGGAGAAAGATCAAATACGGTATTGTTTGATATTCAACCTTATCAAAAGGAACAGGTGGTGGAGCTTGCTAAATATTACAATATTCCTGTACAGCAATTGGTCCCTATTGTTACAACCAGGGTGAATACTGTGCGGGATACCACGGTTGCTGAGTTTCAGGCTGATACGACATCAAGAGTAAGAAATTGGGCTTTAACGCGGGAATACAGGGTAACTTACCGTGATAGTCTTATCTCTTCAGAAAAAATCATCGAAGGTGAATTTAGTCGAGAACCGGTGAATGAAGGTGACAGTATTTTTATTTCTATTTCTGATGGATTACAGGGCGGATTAAGACTAAAATTAAAAGATGAAATTATCTGGAATGTGCAGGGAGTCCCGATTAAAACGTATGTTGGTAGCATCAGGGAGGTGGATTGGCGGCGTGTGCAAACCAATTTCATGGTTGTGTTTCCAAAAGGCGTATTGGAAAATGCGCCACAATTTTATGTACTGGTTAGTAAAATTGACGACAAACAAATTTCTGCCAGTTTCCAGCAGGAACTGGTTAGAAAATTTCCTAATGTATCTGCCATTGACCTTACGCTCATCTTGAATACGCTGGATAACATTTTTGATAAAGTAGCCCTGGTCATCCGATTTATGGCGCTTTTCAGCGTACTGACTGGATTATTTGTGCTATCCGGGGCCGTGATAAATAGTAAATATGCGCGATTAAAAGAAAATGTATTGTTGCGAACTTTGGGAGCAGTTCAGAAACAATTGTTGAAAATGACGATTATCGAATACGGTTACCTGGGTATTTTTGCAGGATTAACCGGCAGCTTACTGGCATTAATCGCCAGCTGGGCATTGTCCATTTTCTTCTTTGAAATCCTGTTTTTCCCTGATTTTCTATCCTTAGCAGTTATATGGATTTTAGTTACTTTTCTAACCGTATTTGTTGGCTGGATCAACACGAAAAGTATTCTGAATAAATCCCCTTTGGAGGTACTCAGGAAGGAAGTGTAATCCTGCCAAAATGAATTTCTCTAAATGCAATGGCATAATGATGCTAATTTAAAGGGAATTTGGGTATTGTTTAAATAAGGAAGGTCTTATCCTAAATACTTCATACATTTTATTACCTGATCTTACTCCCCGAGAAAATGACGAATTTGTGAAATTGTGGATGCATTAGTTATTTCAATTATTAATTAATTTATTCATGCGTTTTTACCTATTTATATTGATACTACTTTTTTTATATTCTTGTGTCTCGGGGCAAAAGGAAAGATCTTCTGAGCCTATTGAGCAAGAATTCGCAGATATTGATGAAGGATTTGATTATTTATCCCAGCTTGAGCAGGATATCCTGGGAGAATGGACGAATGTATCGATGCGGGTGTGGGTAAGAACCTATAATAATTCAGATACATCATTTATCGTAGATATATCAGAAGAGAACTGGGAATTAAAAATGAACATAAAACCAATAATTACCACCATATATGAGGATGGCACTTACACTTCTGAATTTCGAAATTCATTTGATTCCTTAATCTATATGCCTGAAGGTACCTGGTTGATCGATGGTGATACGTTGATCATGGAAGATCAGCAGGATGTGTACAAATACCAGATTTTTATTGATGGTGATCTTGCAGAATTTAAGAGCAAGGTTGATTGGGATAGGGATGGGAAGGCCGATGATGAGTATTTTGGAGTTCAGCGTAAAAATAGGTAGTGCATAAGGTATAGAATAAAATTTTCAGCTTAATATTACATCTTATATTTATAGCGTTAAAATTAGGGAATAGTGTAAATCATTTTAAATAGTTAACTCATATGAAAAATTTTCTTTCGGTAACAATCGTATTTTTATTCATATTTACCACATTGCGAGTATCAGCGGAGTTACAAGTATTACCTACCGGCATGAGGATTACAGTGTTAAGCAGGTTGGGGAATCCTGTTGAAAATGCCAAGGTAACTGTTTATGAAACCCGTGATGATTATGATAATGAGGAGAATGCAATTGCTGGTCCCGCGTTTACTGATCAAAAAGGCAGAGTCACATTTAAGAACCTGGAAGAAAGACAGTATTTTGTTCAGGTGATCAAGGGTGATGAAAATAATTATGGAGATGCTGAACAAACCGGAAAATTGATAAAAGGGAAGATCAATAAATTTAATATTGTCATTCAGTAACTCATTTTCAGAAGCTTTTTGAGTAGGTTCAAGTGAAGAAATATTATGGATTATTATTGTTTTTTATAGCCGCAGGTTTGTATTGGTTCACAAGTTGCGGTCATCGAAACGTCCATGATAATGTCCCTTCACCTCCGGTACCAGCCTTTCAGGGCAATGCGTTGGAGATTATTCATGAAAAATCAGCTCCAGGCACAAAAGAAAATCCACAAGCCAGGTCGGAATATGAGCAACTTATGCTGCTTGATCCTAAAACCGGTGAAATCCCTCAGGATATTCGTTGGAGAGAAGTAAAATTTTCTGGAAAAATTCCCAAAAAGTTTTCTAAACGAAGTAACCTTAGAACAGGAAATTCAAATGAAATATCATGGAGTTCCATAGGTCCATATAATATTGGTGGAAGAACAAGGGCAATTGCCATTGATGGCACCAATGAAAATATTTTATTAGCCGGTGGAGTAAGTGGCGGAATGTGGCGCTCCGAAAATGGTGGCGATACCTGGGCGAAAACGACTGTTGCTTCGAATATTCACAGCGTTTCCTGTATTGCACAAGATTTGCGATCCGGAAAAACTAATATTTGGTACTATGGCACCGGAGAGTTCACCTCCAATTCAGCCAGTAAGAAATCTGCTCCATTCAGGGGTGATGGTGTCTTTAAGTCGATTGATGGAGGGAAGACCTGGGATCAGGTGGTTTCCACTTCTGAAGGCGTACCTAATTATTATAATAGTCAATTTCAATACGTATGGAAATTATTGCCAAATCCTAAAAATTTGGCAGAGGATGAGGTCTTTCTTGCTACAGTCGGGGCAATATTTCGATCTGTGGATGGCGGAGCATCCTGGGAAATTGTGCTGGGAAGAAAAGCCGAAAGCACTCCGGAAACGGACCTTAACAATGCTAATCTTTCCGATTATGCAGATATTGCCCAGACTATTGATGGTGTTTATTATGCAGTCTTAAGCCAGCAGGCACGTAACGGGTCAAGTGCTGATCGGGGAGTCTACAGGTCAGTTGATGGGGTGAATTGGATTCGGATTAACAACAGCATATGGCCAATGAATTATGCACGAACAGTATTGGCAACTTCTGTTACAAATCCTGATGAGGTATTCTTCAGTATAAATACCGGAGAAGAAATGCTAATAAAATATACCTATGTTTCTGGTGATGGTAGTACAACAGGTGGCATATGGGAAGATCTTACTCCCAATTTGCCTTCATTTGGTGGAGAAGTTGGGGATTACGATTCTCAGAATTCATACAACATGGTGTTAGAGGTGCATCCGGAAAATGGTGATGTCGTATTTCTTGGCGGGACAAACCTGTATAGATCGAATGATGGTTTTAGATCAAATGAAAATACCTATTGGATTGGAGGTTATGACACTGCAAACAATGTTAAAGTTTTTCCAAATCATTATGTAGACCAGCATGGTCTTGCATTTTATCCTTCCGATCCGAATAAGATGCTATCCTCTAATGATGGCGGAGTGTTTGTAACCGATGATAACGCGAGTGAAAGCATGTATTGGAGGTCATTGAATCGAAGTTTTGTTACTACCCAGTTTTACACAATAGGTTTAGATGAATTTAATTCAAAGGGAGATATCATGGGTGGTCTTCAGGACAACGGAACACTGATAGCAAAAAATCCAATTGATGTAAGTTCATGGAAATTTATTCTAACAGGAGATGGCGGGTACAGTGCCATATCAAGGAACGCGACATTTTATTATGCCTCATATCAGTTTGGCAAAATTTACCGATTTACGCTCGATAAAAATCTTCAGACGAAATCCTTTACCAGAATCGATCCTTATGGCAGTGGTGGAGAAGATTTATTGTTATTTGTCAACCCATATGTACTGGCACCGGAAAATCAACACATGATGTACTTTGCAGGTGGTGACGTGGTATGGAGAAACACCAATACTTCTCAAATTCCATTATTCAGTAACAACGCAACAGACATTAATTGGCAAAGGATGTCATTAACGGAGCTTTCTCATGGGATTATTACTGCCATTAATGCGAGCTATAATCCTATCGGTATTGTGTATTACGGAACAGTAGATGGTAAGTTGTTCAGAATTAATGATGCAAATGAATTGGAATATACGGTTGATGAGGTCACTTCTGTGAATTTTCCCGAGGAAGGTTATGTTGCAAGTATTGCCATTGACCGGAAAGACAGCAGGAATATTGCCGTAGCTTTTTCCAATTACAATGTGATCAGCTTGTTTTATTCCACGGATGGAGGGGATTCGTTTGAAAATATCAGTGGTAACCTGGAAGAAAATGAAGATGGTTCAGGAAGTGGCCCCTCGGTTCGTTGGGTTGAAATTGTTGCTAAAAACCAGGGAGATCCGGAATTATTTGCTGGGACCAGCACCGGAATTTATTCGACCAATTTTTTGAATGGGAGTAATACGATC
>Ga0209536_100015666_pt1 | contig 10816 bp, 14 predicted proteins | sample DeeMarSeWOR28_12_FD_187461 | JGI IMG/M metagenome (GOLD analysis project Ga0209536, IMG submission 187461) | Marine sediment microbial communities from White Oak River estuary, North Carolina - WOR-2-8_12 (SPAdes) (version 2) | ecosystem: Environmental > Aquatic > Marine > Intertidal zone >...
TAGCGATTATACCTGATATTTCTACAATCTCAAGAATTGAATCGTACAAATACCTTTTAGGGGAGCTCATGCTCAATTTGTTTTTTTGGATTGCTTTTATTGGTAGAGGCTACTGCTACTATTGTCCCTTGGGAACGGTGTTGAGTGGAGTTGCTAGGATTGGTGGTCAGAGAATTGTTACGAACAATACGAAATGTGTACAGTGTAATAAATGCAATGAGACTTGTCCTATGTCCATTGATATCAAAGGTAGAGCAGTTAATGGCGAGTTCGTTCAAGATAGCAGATGTGTCGGCTGTGGTCACTGTGTTGATATATGCCCCACAAAAACATTATCATATTCTACCCACTTCACTGAATATTGTCACAATAAAAAGCGAAGTTCCAAGAACTCCTAACACTGATTTATTATTGTAATCAAATATTTTTTAATTATTATTAGATTTGCTTTTGTTGATAGAAGAGTCTCCTAGGTTTTGGTTAAAATTTAACCAAAACCTAAGCGGAGAGTATTTTAAACTAGTTGTTTGATTTCAAATTTGCCTTGCATCAGGTTATTTAACAGATCACTAAATAAAGGTAGAAAGCTTGTACTACTTAACCCATATTGTACATATCTCAATAATGCATCTCTATAAGAGAGTGCAAAAAGCAGCTTTTTCCTTTGTATCACCAGATAGAATTGAAGACCAGATAATTGGGCGATATCTAGCAATAGATGATGCAACAAATAAAATCAGATAACTCTGCATAATTCGTGTAGGCGTACCCATCCAATAATTAAATGACGGATTCATTACCAGCCCTTTTTTGCCAAACTTTTTCCAATAGAGCCGCTCGTGGTAATACGGATCAAAACATAGCAATTGACCTAGTTCGCAACAAGTGGATTTCTGAAAGAAAGGCATTTGGTTAGACTGAAAAGTGAAATCGTTTGCTTCGAGGGCAGGCAGGACTCCTGAAAATGCTATGTTTCCTCCTAAACAAGACCATGTATCAATCGTCCTCTGAAAAACGCCATCTGTTTTTGATATGGAAATCTTGATTTTTTCAATATCGTCATTCATATTTGAAACGTAGACTCCATGAGATTGACTGTGTTTTTGTCCCCACCTGAAGAATGTGTACGCAAAGAATGAATTGAAACAATGCCAAGAGTAATGGAAGAGTATTGGAGCAATTGCTTCGGTTGTTCGTGCACCGTTTCTCCAAAGCTCAATAGCATTTTTTAGAAGAGCAACATTTTCTTCGGGAACTTCGGAGTTTTTGTTCAAGTAATTTTCACTAATAGGATAAATCTGAGTGTTTGTAGCTTCTCGATAGGATTTAAGGAGAGATTCATATGGAGAATACAAAGTAATGAATTTGTTTTGAAGAGTTTTGTAGGTCGAAAGTAAATTGAAAGGTTCGAAGTAATACCACGACTGTTGTGCTGCTTCTGTGACTGAATGAAACAAAAGCTCTCCCGCCGATAATCAATTATCTAAAATTACTTAAAAGGTTTTGAGATGGTTCGCTAAATTTGGAAATGTTGGATTATCTGAATCGCGCGCACTCGATTTAAACATCAAGTTCAAGTTTCTTTATATTTTCATTTAAAAATTAGAATTAAAAAAAGAGACATTCATGTTAATTTTCAAATAATCGCCAAGGTTTCCATCATTGGGTTATTATGGGTTCATTCCACAAAAATATTTCATCATAACGCTTTAAATTGTCTTTAACTATTTCAGGTTCATCATAAATAATGTCCAAACCGAAACCGTATTTGTCAACTAACTGGTTTACATCGTTCCAGATTCGGTTCACCCTAATATCCGTATCCGCTTCCCATAATCCCCAAATTTTATCGTCAGCTCTACGTAACCCAAATCCAAAATCTTCTGGAAGAACATAAACTGCTGTCGCTTGTTTAGCTGCGTGTTTTTCTGGATTATTCCTAACATAGTTCCAGAAGTTTTCTAGAGCAACAAAATGTTCATCGGTTAATATTCCATAATCTGAATAGGACGTCGCGGGATGATCAAAGATTACAGCATATTTTGCTCCGTTATGGTATCCTGTTATTAAATCGTCAAACATTTCGTCACCTGAAACAAGGTAAGGTGGTGTATTGTATGTCCAAGTTAACATTATACCCCAATCTTTGTTATGGGCTGTTGCAGCTCCTCTGCAAAGAGCAACATTAAGCGGTCTGCTATGATTCCAAGCGAATTCAACCAAAACGGTATCGTATCCTACCTTATAATCATACCAGTAAAGACCATATTCCGAAGTTAAAACTGTAATGTCATCACATTCCCGTGCGTGTAGAAAATATTCTATATTCAAATAAAGTAGGTCAACAAACAGGTTGGCTGCCTCTGTTTCGTCTTTTGCATCTTCAATTAGCTGAAAAGGACCAGAGTCTAGTTGGTTACCCCCCGGCTCGTCCATGGTATATGCTCCTAAAAATTTGTCGCCATACTTTTTTTTAGCATCTGAAATCCAAATATGTGGATAATAGTTGTATCGTAAAATTCGCACATCTTTCTGTTCTCCATCTGGCATAGTAACTGTTTCTTCTTCATGACAAGAGATAAAGAAGACAATAAAATAAAGACCTGCATCATAAACATAATCTGCTACTTCATTAAGACTGTTAAAGTCTAAAGCTATACCAAGAGAGTCAATAACAAATAAATTCGTGAAATTCTTTACTCTGTCAACTAAAGCTTTGCAACCTTCAACACTAGATTCGCTTAAGGCATATTCCACGCCCACAAGAAATTCTGGTTCCGAGATTGGTTCTATGCTAAAGGGTATCAAAAATAGAGGTGTGAGCAATATCGCAATTAAAATGAGACAGAACAGTAATGTATTTCGATTCAGCTTTTTCCGCTCCATCAAACTTTTTTGTCTTACAAATACAATAAACATTCTACATTATAACATTAAAGACATAACTATAAACAGAAAATTACTAATGCTGATGAACGCTGATTAATTGGTGATAACTATCCATTTTATGATGTTTTGTTTTGCCTTTCTAGGACCCAAGAATACTTTTTAAGAGACACAAAGCATAAACCCAATATTAATGCAGGTGAAGAAAAAACCATGGTGCGATATTCCAGCGTTTTTAAGGATGAAAGCAAACTGGACATCAACTATGTTCCTCAGCATCTTCTTCACAGAAAAATGCAACTAAATCTTTTGACTCAATTTTTTCGTTTTGCCGTAGAAAATCCTGGAAGAATGACCCAACGTGCTTTAATTTTGGGAAATATAGGAACAGGAAAAACAGTTCTTTCCCAGCGTTTTGGATTAAACATTACAAAAGAGGCACAGGAAAGAAAAATAAATCTTAATTACGTGCACATCAACTGCCGTGAGTGCAGAGGCAGTTTATTCATAATTATACAGCGTACTATTATGAAGTTTATTCCCAATTTTCCCAGACGTGGCTACTCCGCAGAGGAACTGCTTCAGGCTCTAATGCAAATACTTGACGATCGTGGGGCTTATCTGATTTTAGCACTTGATGAGTTGGAGTCTCTGATTCAAAATGAAGGCTCAGACCCGCTCTACAATCTTTCGCGTATTCAAGAAGATCGGATTGATTCACCAAAAAGGCTCTCGCTCATCTGTATTTTGCGCCAGCCAGAACACCTTGAAGGTTTAGATCCGAGCACAAGAAGCACCCTTCAACGTAATATAATACGATTAGAAGATTATTCAGAAGCTCAATTAGAAGAAATACTTGACACCAGAGTAAACCTTGCCTTCAATGAAGGAACAGTATCTACTCAAACACTGATGCAAATTGCGGAACTTGGAAAGACTGAAAAAGGAAATGCCCGCTATTCGATTGAGCTGTTGTGGCGTGCAGGTAAATATGCTGACGCCTCAGAACTACGAGAAGTTACACCAGAGTGTGTAAGAAATGCGGTCGCTAGTGTTTATCCAGTTGTTCGAAAGGACACTCTTCCCGAATTAAGTTTACACCAAAAATTGTTTCTTTTAGGAGTTGCAAGGCATTTTAAGCAGAATGATTCTAGCTACGTTTCCATGGGAGAGGCAGAAGAAGAATATTCACTTGTCTGCGAAGAGTATAATGAAAAAACCAGAGGGCACACTCAACTTTGGAAGTATGTAAAGTTGCTTTCTGCAGCTGGAATAATCGATACATTGGTTTCTGGAGTTGGACAACAAGGTAAAACTACGCTCATTGGGTTACCTCGGGTTCCTGCGATTGATTTAGAACAGGAACTTGTAAATATTTTGTCACGAGAAGGAAGGACTACATAGTGGCAATAGAAGAAGTCTTTTCGTCTAAAGGTCGTGTGAAGATTCTCAGAATATTGTCTGAAATTGGGGAATTAAACATTTCAGAGATTGCTAGACGTGCAGGATTAAATTATGCAACCACAAATCAGCATCTGATTCTTCTTGAAAAACATAAGCTTATTCGGCATAAAACATTTGGAAGAATTCGAATTTTCCGTTACAATGAAGAAAATCCAAGAGCAATTCTGATTAGGCAACTGATAGAAAACTGGGAATAAACAAAATAAACATAGGATATATTATCAAATTTGGGGATAGTTCACATGACGATGGTTGATATTTCAGCAAAGCCTGAAGTTTATAGAGAAGCGAAAGCCAAGGGAATTATTAAGTTAAAAACTGAGACTATACAGCGAATTAGGGAAGGGAAAATAGAGAAAGGTGACCCCTTTGAGGTAGCAAAGGTAGCCGGAATTTTGGCGGCAAAAAATACAAGCTCATCGATCCCTTTGTGTCATCCTTTACCTTTAACTAGTGTGGAAGTTCAACTTAGAATAGTTGATGACACCAAGGTAGAAGCGGAAATAACGGTTAAAACAAGAGCTCAGACTGGAGTAGAGATGGAGGCTCTTGCTGCAACTGCAACATCTTTACTAACGGTTTGGGATATGACAAAACAATATGAAAAAGATTTGAATGGTCAGTATCCGAGTACAGCAATTCATAACATTCACGTGGTTAACAAAGTAAAGGAGTAATAGCAATGAGTGAGTCGTCAAATAAACATAAGAGTGAAGCCCCAAAAAAACTCAATTTTGTGGTTATTGTTTCCAGTTCTTCACGTTTTGAAAAATTTAAGGCACAAAACCAGTTCACTGATCCGTCTGGAGATATGATTGTAACGCTTTTGAACAACGCGGGCTATAGTATTGTTTCAAAAGAGATTTTGCCTGATGACAGAGTTATGCTTGCTAAATGCGTGGGTAAAGCGATTGGTTCAGATGATGTAGATGCAATTATTGTATGTGGTGGAACTGGAATTAGCTTAACCGATATTACAATCGAAACTCTAAGGCCATTGATGATTAAAACCTTGCCAGGGTTTGGGGAACTTTTTAGGAAATTAAGTTATGATGAAATAGGTTCAGCAGCAATTATGACCCGAGCATTAGCGGGAGTAACAGACCAAGGAAAGGTCATATTTTGTATTCCTGGGTCATTACAAGCTGTTAAGCTTGTTGTGTCTAAACTAATTTTGTCAGAAACTGGACATATTCTGAAGCATGCACGAGAAAAATAGTGTCTTTTTCAGATCAACAAATAGATTAATATTTAGTAGTAACCACACCGTTTTGTTTATGCATAAGGAAGAGAGAAATAATGGAGTTTTGTCCCTCGTGTGGAAAACGGATGGTTTTGAGGCGAACAAAAGACGGTTCTGTTTTTGTTTGTAATGTATGTAAATGTCAAAAAGAATCTAAAATGGCTGCTTTAAAAAAGAAAGTTAGAAAAAAACCTCGTGAAACAATTGTAGTCATCGGGAAAGAGGAACAACAAATTAAGACTAATCCTACGGTCAAGGTTAAGTGTCCAAAATGTGAAAACAATGTAGCTTACACATGGCAAGTACAAACTCGTGCAGGTGATGAAGGGGCCACACAATTCTTTAGGTGCACAAAATGTAGTTACACGTTTAGACTTTATACTTAGGTAATACCCTGTATTTTATTTGAGGCAATAATTTTTTTATACAATGTTCATTTTGTAGCAGTAGAACTTGAAATTGAGGTTTCAGGCTCTGTTTGAGCTTAAGGCTTAAAACAGTAACATTACATAAAAGATTGTCACTATTAGCTAAGGTGATGTTCCTCTTTGGGTAGATCTAGCCATTTTGAAAAAAAGAAAAAAACAATTACCAGAACTTTTCGGCTCAGACAAGAGTGGGATAGCATTATACAAGAGGAAGCTGCAAAACAAGGAGTTAGTGTTAACGTTTTATTGAATAAAATTTTACGAAAATTTTCGTTATATTCAAGGTGGAACGAAAGAAACGATGATATATGCTTGTCACAACAAACCCTACGAGAGATTCTAAAAACTGATCAGTTTGAGCAGTTGGCCGAGGCAGGTACCAAATCGGGAGCTTTAGATGGGGTAAATATTGTAAACGCTATGGGACTTTCTATGAATTATAATTCCTTTGTTTATCTTATTACTGAACATCTTGGCGGTCGAGATTTCGCCAGGTGGTTCCATTGTTTTCATCACGTTCAAGGAAACAAGGATGTCTTTCATTTGCAGCATGATTTTGGGCGTGGATGGAGCATTTACTTGGAAAAATATGTTCTATCTTTATTACATACATTAACAAAAGCAGAAGCAAAAATAAGAGTATATGATTATGCAATAACAATCGAAGTAATACGACCTAGAACGACACCTCTAGGAATAAATGATAATTCAACGTCTGATTTAACTACTAATAATAAACAAAGATGAAATATTAAGGTTTTTTAACTTTATTTAGTAACTCAAAAACGTCACTTACTTTCTGTTTAATCTCAATAGCATTGATAACAACATCGCTTACTTGATCAGCAATGTGCTCATAAGTCGTGATGCCCTCAATAGTAAACATGTTTTCACGTGGATCATTTAACTGTATTAAACCTAAAGTTTTATTACCTGAACGCATTGGGATTAAAGCTACAGATTCGTAGCCACTATAATGGCACATATTTCGTGTCCGAGCAAGTCGATCTATTTCGGTTGTAGAAGCCAGAAGTTTGGTTGTACTGTTAGTCCAAAAGCTTCCTTTCTTAGTAAAGTACGGAAATTTTGGATTAAATCGTCCGTTAATGACGTTTCCGCACATACATTCTAAAAGAGGGCTGCCATTCTGATCGCTAATTGGGTCGCCGTTTTCGTCTTTAGCACAGAGGCTGTTCTCTTTAAGAATAAAAAATTCTGGAAAACCGGCATGCACATAATACGGATAATCTCCGTCGTTGTTAAGTCGAATACCGGAACATTGACAATCAGAAATGCTACATAGTTTCCATAAAATCTCAGTTAGAACTTCTTTTAGAGTAAGCTTGTCTATTTCCTCTGTCATCCGACGACCTCATTAAACTTTTCCTATAATACAATATACGGAGTTATAAAATGTGGTGTTTACAATTGAATACACTGTGTTGCAGTGTGGACATTCATTTTAACTGTAACCTAGACTAGAGATACGCCCTGAATGAAAAGAGGGATCAATAGTGAATAAAAATTTTAATCAAGAAACTATACGTCTACCGTTTCTCCAAGACGATCCGGCTGTTTTTCAGATTTTTTTCCTTAATCAAGATGAAAATAAAGGTGTCGAAGTATTAGAAACAAACCTGATAGATTTTGAGGAGATTGTTTATCGCTTAAATCATGGTGAATCCATTTTTATCAAACAAAAAGATCAAGAAATCCTTGAATCATACTCTGGCTCAAATCAGAAAGCCAGAAACTCATGATATTGCAATTCTGCTGAATAATTATGTCGGCAATCGCTATAAATTGGAACAGATGTAGTGGAAAGGGTACATGCATAGAGGTTTGTCCAGCCGATGTTTTTACTCTTCAGGAAATCAAAGAGCACCCAGAAACTCTTAAGGCAGTCGTTGTTAGAGAAGGTAACTGTATATTTTGTATGAAATGTGTTTTTGCATGTGTCGAAGACGCGATTAGTATTAGAAAAACTAAATAACAGCATAAAATTTATTTCAATAAAATGCTGGAGTATTTAGATGATTTTGCGTTTGAAACGGCGTTTTGTTGACTTGTTAAGTTATGAAACAGAAAAAGTGTATCCTATTGAGGCTTGTGCATTACTTTTTGGGCGATTTACCACAGACGAAGCTATTGTGAAACATGTTGAAATCACACAAAACATATTGGATTCAACTAGTCGTTTTGAGGTTGCTCCAGAAAAAGTCGCAATGACAGTAAGTGGTGCAGAGAAAAAAGGGTTGGAGCTCGTAGCTTTGTTTCATTCTCATCCGATGCGTGCAGTACCTTCAGAAATTGATTTGAAGTTTATGAAAATGTGGCCAGATACTATTTGGTTAATTTTGTCTTCAATTAATGGAAGTATGGCAGCTTTTAAGCTAAGTAATAGCAAAATTAAGAAAGTAAGTATAAGAATTGAAGGATAGGGGTTATAGGTTGGAGGTAACAGGAAGTGGAGTCTTCATTGAATGTTGTTATTGTAGGTAATGGTATAGCCGGAATAACAGCAGCAAAAGCGATAAAAGAAAGCACCCCAGAAACACAAGTTTCGGTTTTCACAGATGAAAACAATCAGTATTATCCACGGCCCAGACTTTATGACGTTCTGTCAGGACATGTAAAACCAGAGGATGCTGTGATGTTCTCTGAAGATCATTACAAAACTAGTGGAATATTGATTCAATTGAACAAGAAAGCATCGTATATCGATACAAAAAATAAAAAGTTATTGCTGGATGATAAAACAAAGGTTAGCTACGACAAGCTTCTTTTGGCAAATGGTGCACACTGTTTTGTTCCGCCAATAAAGGGTGTGAACAAGAAGGGAGTTTTTACGCTTAGAACAATAAATGATGCTCTAGCTATTAACGAGTTTGCAAAAAAAATTAAAAAATCCATTATTATTGGGGGTGGGCTCTTAGGATTAGAATTTGCTTCTGCTCTTAATAAACTTGGACAACAAGTAACAGTTGTTGAAATGTTTTCAAGGCTACTCCCAAAGCAACTTGATGAAAAAGGTGCAACTATCTTAAAGACAAAAGTTGAATCTCGTGGCATTAAAATCGTTTTAGGCGCCAAAATAACTGAAGTTTTAGGCAATAGTAAAGTTAGTGCAATTATGCTTGAGAATGGAAAAAAAATATCCGGAAATTTATTACTATTTTCCGCAGGGATAAGATCAAACATTGGACTAGCTTTAGAGTCTGGAATCAAAACTAACCGAGGAGTAATTGTTGACAATCAATTACGAACCAACGTGGATGGAATATATGCATCAGGTGATGTTGCAGAGTTTGAAGATAAAGTATATGGTATAATCCCAGCTGCTATTGAACAAGCAAAAATTGCAGCAACGAACATAACAGGAAAAGAACTGCAAAGGTATACAGGAACTGTTGTATCCAACACATTAAGAGTTATAAATATAGAGCTAACGTCAATTGGCATAGTAAATCCTGAAGACAAAAAACTTGAAGAAATCCAAGAAATTGACAAACAAAAAGGAGTTTACAAAAAACTTGTGTTTGATCAAGGAAAAATTGTAGGAGCAATATTTCTTGGAAACAGAAAAAATGTCGTACCAATAAAAAATCTAATTGCTCAAGAAACAGACATAACCAGATATAAGGATTTATTGCTTAAAGAAGACTTTGATTACAAAAAAATAAATGCATGCATAAGATAATGAGTCATGTTAAAACAATATGATATAAAAATTGTGGAAAGTTTATTCTTCTTCTGCGTCTTCTACACCCTTCTCGGTTACTCTAAATCTCACTTTTTCCTCTGGCAGATATGGAGAATCTATTACAGTTGCAATTCGGGTTCCTTTTCCTCCTTTTCGCAGATATACTCTGTGTGTAGAAGCGTGAGCCATAACGTTTCCGCCTGCGGGTCTGTTTGGGTCTCCAAAGAATGCAGTTGGATTGGCTTGGACTTGGTTCGTTATTACTACTGCTATGTTGTATGCTTCTGTTAGCCGTATTAGTTTATGTAATTGGCTGTTTAGTTTTTGTTGGCGTTCAGACAAGTTTTCTCTGCCTACATATTCCCCTCTGAAATGTCCAATCATTGAGTCTACGACAACCAGTTTAACGTTATTTTCTGGACAAAACTTGAAAAGGTGTTCTGTTAGCAGTTCTTGGTGGCTGCTGTTATATGCTCTTGCTAGAAAAATGTTTCCTAAGGTTTCATGAGGATCAAGTCCAAGTGATTCAGCTATCTGGAATACTCGTTCAGGTATAAAGGTACCTTCTGTATCAATGTATACAACTTTTCCACTTAGACCACCTTGTTCTTCTGAAAGTTGGACTCGAACACAAAGTGATAAACAGATTTGAGTTTTACCTACTCCGAACTCGCCTATAAGTTCGGTCATAGCTTGGGTTTCGATTCCTCCACCCATTAGTTTGTTTAGATTGTTCGAACCTATATTGCACCTTAGCATGTCTTGTCGTTTTTTCCACAGGTCTTCTGCCGTAATAAAGTCAATACCCAATTTTGCTCGGGCAGCTGAAACAATATTTAGGATTGTATTAAAGCCTATTCCGGTTTTTTCTGCGATCTCTTTTGGCGGGGTTACTGATAGGGCTTCTGTTGTTGTGAAGCCTGAAGATTTTAATTTGTTAGCTGTTGCTGGGCCAACCCCGGGAAGGCTTTTTAGGTCGCATTCTTCTGCCATTACAAATTCACCATTTTCTTCTATTTCTGAAGTATCATTCTTGATTTGATTTTTTAAGCAATATGTAGTAACGTATACTCACAAAGAGGGGAGAGGTTA
>Ga0209536_100015667_pt1 | contig 10815 bp, 7 predicted proteins | sample DeeMarSeWOR28_12_FD_187461 | JGI IMG/M metagenome (GOLD analysis project Ga0209536, IMG submission 187461) | Marine sediment microbial communities from White Oak River estuary, North Carolina - WOR-2-8_12 (SPAdes) (version 2) | ecosystem: Environmental > Aquatic > Marine > Intertidal zone >...
TCCGCATAAAGTTGTCCGGATTGAGTAAGATAAGCACTCCCAAGATCAAAATATTCAGTTTCAAAAAGAGTTGATGTACCCTCGACTGCATTTGGTGTAAGAATGGGTGGATCCATTAAAGTGAAATCCCTGTCATCAAAAAAATCTCTTATTGCTTTAACAATCCTGTGTCTTACCTTTAAAATAGCAACCTGTCTTTTAGAACGCAGCCATAAATGTCTGTTATCAAGAAGAAATTCTATCCCATGGTCTTTTGGTGTGATGGGATAATTTTGTGCGTTTTGTATAATCGTTAAATCCGTAGCATCCAGCTCATAACCACCTACAGAACGGGGTTCCTCTTTAACTTTGCCGGTAACTTCTATTGAAGATTCCTGTCCGATTTTATCAGCAGTTTCAAAAATATCTTCGTTTACATTACCTTTAAAATACACACACTGAACGTAGCCGGTACCATCTCTGAGTATTACAAATTTTACTTTACCGCTTGATCTTTTATTGAAGAGCCACCCGCGAAGTGTTACCTCCTGCCCTACATAATTTTTGAGGTCACCAATATGAATTTCTTGCATTAAATGCCGGATTTTTATCAAAAATTTAATCTCCAAATATAATTAGAGGCAAAGTAAAAGCAAAATAGAGGTCGATTGTTGGATGGTTGTGATTGAAAGGTTAATGGATTGGATGGTTAAAATGTTATTTATTGTTCAACAGTAAATCTGTTTTCTTGCCTATCAAGATTACAACTCCGATAATAACAAGACTGATCACTAGTAAAGATAAATAGGGTGATAAACCAAAAGCGGTTGGAATATCGCCTAACAGCATGCACAAAACAGCAACTAAAACAGCATAGGGTAATTGTGTTCTCACGTGATCGACATGATTGCAGCCGGATGCCATAGAACTTAAAATTGTTGTATCGGAAATTGGTGAACAATGATCGCCGAATACACATCCGGCTAAAACAGAACTAATAACTCCCTGAAGAATTAATGTGCTTGCCATTGCTTCTAAATCATATAAACCGGAGACTGAGTGAGACAATGGAATAACGATAGGCATAAGGATAGCCATAGTACCCCAGCTTGTCCCTGTTGCAAAACTTGTTAATCCTGCAACAAGAAAAATTATAACCGGCAAAAAGTGCGGACTGATATTATCACCAATCAAACTTATAATGTAATCTGCTGTTTTCATCTCAACAGTAATTGCACCGATAGCCCAGGCTAGTGTTAAAATTATTACAGCAAGAAGCATCGAGCGTAAACCGATAAACCATGCATCGATGGTTTCACTTAAACTCATAATTTTTTGAGAGATGATCATAACACCCGCAATTATACACGCTGAAAAGCTGCTCCATAGCAATGCAAGGTATGAATCGGAATTACTAATTATCTCACGAAGTCCATATTCTGAAATCCCCTGCTGTTGTAAAGAATTTATACCTGTATAAATCAGCCCGATTATCGTTCCAAAGATTATAACAAGAATTGGAATAATACCATTATACCATTTTGCTTTATCTTCATTTCCAAATATTTCTGAAGTGTGAGATAAATCAGCAATAGCTTTTTCCTTGCCTTTAAATAATTTCCCTTCAATCAATGCTCTTTTTTCTGCTTTATGCATTGGCCCAAAATCCCGCCCGGTGTATGAAATAAGAAAAACGAAGAACAACATTACGATCGGATAAAATCTAAATGGAATTGTCGCTAAAAACGTTGTGTACGCATTAGCATCTGAGCCAATCATAGTTAATCCATCTTGTATTAAGCCAACTTCATAACCTATCCACGAGCTGATTATAAAGACACTTGCAACTGGAGCTGCAGTAGCATCAACAATAAAAGATAGTTTTTCTCTGGATATTTTCATTTTATCGGTAACCGGTCGCATTAAATTTCCAACAATGAGTGTGTTTGCATAATCATCAAAAAAGATAACCAAACCTGAGAGCCATGCAGAAAGCATTGTTGATTTTCTGTTCTTCGCAAATTTTGTAATAACATTTGCTATTCCTCTTGTTCCGCCGCTCTTTGATATCAATCCAATAACACCACCGAAAAGCAAAGTAAATACTAATATTTGAATATGGGAAACATCTGATATAGAGTTGATTATATATTTATCAATTAAACGCAGCAATCCTGATAGAGGATTATAATCATATATAAAAACTGCCCCAATGTAAATTCCCAAAACCAATGAAAGAATAACCTGCCTGAAAATTAATGCAAATAGTATTGCAAGTAATGGAGGAATGATACTTAGTATACCGGGAAACACTCTTACTGAAACTTCTTTATTATTAAGTTGCGGCAGGATTATATTGAAATTACCATTTTCATTTATAACCAGTGAAGCATTAATTTCACCGGCGGATGCATTGAGCTTAATTTCATCTTTATAAGAATCATTTTGAATAATAACATTAACCGATGATACGCTGTCAGGAAGACCGCTAACGACAAAAGAGAATTCAATTCCCTGCAAAGCGGTTGAAGAAACCGAAACTGATTGCGGCAATACAGAACTGCTTATAAAAAATATTACAGAAAATAATTTGAGAAGTTTTTTCAATTTTCGTTCGGATGAGCTTAAAACTATATATTAGAAATCATAATAAATTAAATATAACTCCTTGCCAAAATAATTCAAAAATAATTATTATTTTTGTTTGTATTGATGTAACCTGAAATGATATGTATAAAAAATTATTCTTAATTTTATCTGCGTTACTTTTTATCTATTCCTGTTCTGAAAAATCAAAAGAAGAGGAGCCGAAAAAAATTAATGGAAAGATATTAAGTAAACTATCTGAAGAAGCTCTTTGGGGAAGCGAAAAAGCAAATTACAGATTGTCCGGATTAGTAAAACCGGATTCTCCATCTCCTGATGAATTTAATCAACTTAAAATTGATAGCGTCGTAACTAAAGAAGGCATAAAATTTTATTCGGTTTTAATCGAATATCCCAACCCTATTCATAATGTATTAGCCGTTTATGACGAAAATCTCTTATTATATCTTCTGGATAATTCACTCAATGGTAATATTGTAACAGAATGGAAAAACATATCGGGTAAACTTTATTTAATCGCGTCTGAAAATTTTATATCGAAAGACATTCTTAAACTTTCAAGATTATCTCTTTACACGATGATCAATAGTAAATTCTATCTGGTCTTCCATTCATTTACAAAATTAGATAAAGCTGGTAAAATTTATCAGCAATCAATTGAGAAGATTGATGATAACAACATCATTACACGAATTACTTCTAATCCAAAAACGAAATTAAATAATATAAAAGATACTTTTAATTTTGATTCTTTTGATTATAAGTATATAAGTAAGAAAGATTTATTTACAAAATTCGTTGTTAATGAAATAAAGAGCGCAAAATGGTCTATTGAAAAACCGGAATTGAAATTAGAAACGATAAAGAAGAAAGATCAAACAATAAACCAAACTCAAACTAACAAGTACACCGCCGTTGATCTTAAAGGTTACCAGATTACACTTAACAATGATTGGAATAAACCGATCGGCATTGCGGTTTCCGATCATCTGATAAGCAGTTTAGAAGGAGTACGTTATATTAATGAAAAGATCGGTTCCACAATTACCGTTATTCTGTTGCCGGAAGGAAGCACTGCTTCTCAGTTTGTAAAATATAAATTTGGCAGCCCAACCAAAGGTGAATACCGTGTACGTTCCACAGAACTAATTGATAACGGGAAAAATTTTATTCAATTTTTCGAGCATTCATGTGCAAATAAGATTTTTATTCTTCTTCTCCAAACTCCAAAATACACTTACGATAAAAATAAACCGCTCTATGATGAAATTACCACTTCATTTTTTATTGAGTGTTGATGTATAAATTACTTTTTTTCTTACATAAAACTGATGATGAAGATACTCTTCAATTTTTTAAAGAACATACTGTAAAAAAATTAGGAGAAGTAATCGGCGCAAATGTTGGTATCGCCGAAGTTGAGAGCAACCTGCTCCTGGATCAAAAGTATTCTTATTATTGTGAGATATCAGCATCATCTAAAGATGAAATGGATAGGATGATGAATAGCAAAGCCGGGAAAGATTTAAATAAAAGTCTGATGGATTTTCATAAAGACATAACAGTTATTGCAGTAAATTATAATCAAGAAAAGAAATGAATATTTTTCTAATAAGGCACGGCCAAGCTGAACCGGTATCACCTGCGAAAAAAGATATTGACAGAGAACTTACAACAGAAGGTATAACTACAATTAATCGCTCTGTAGAGTTTTGGAAAAATATAATAATTAGTTTCGATTTTATTATTACCTCTCCTTTTAAAAGATCAGTTCAAACTGCAGAAATTATTGCGGAATTGATGAATTATAAGCACGATATAATTATTGATAAAGCCTTATCTCCGGGCTGCAGCACCCGTTCTGTAATCGAATTAGCAGAAGTATTAAACGGTGATAACATTGCTTTATTAGGACATCAACCGGATATGAGTTACCACATATCATCTTTAGCTTGTAACTCACAAATGAACTTAAAATTTTCTCCGGCATCAATTGCCAAAGTATCGTTCAAGGGCAGCCCAAAACCCGGGAAAGGAATATTAGAATTTTTATTCCCACCTTTTTAAACAAATAAAGGGCAACCGGCTACACAAACATCATACCTACCGCTGCTTCCTTCCGGACCTGACGGAGTTTAGTAATCAAATGTTAACCGGTGCCCAATATTTTTATTACTGTGTACAAACATTTGATTTTTTCCGATTTAAATCAAGTGATGGTATTACAGTTAATTTTATTTTTTCTTTCTTTGTTCTCTTAAACTATTTCGTTCCCAAAATACACCATCGGTGTATCCCTGGATTTCTTTATTAATTACAGACAATTGTAATCTTTTTTCCGCCATACAACAGTAATATTGATCAACTTCAATACCGACAAAATTACGTCCAAGTTTTTTTGCCGCTACTGCTGTCGATCCCGAACCTAAGAACGGATCAAACACCAAATCATTTTTGTTACTACTTGCAAGAATTATTTTAGCTAAAAGTTTTTCAGGTTTTTGTGTAGGATGGTCTGTATTTTCAGTCATAGACCAAAACGGAACAGAAATATCAGTCCATATATTCGATGGTGATGTATCCCGGTAATTAATTTTTCCGCTTTTCCAGTCCTTTGGTGTTCCCTCTTCATTTCGGTAAGGTGCAAGTACTTTTCTTCTTAATTTTACATTATCAACATTAAAAGTAAAGTCCTTTCCTTTAGTAAAAAACCATATATCTTCAGAGCAATTTTTCCAGTTGCTTTTTGCACCTCTTCCTTTTTCTCTTTCCCACGTTATCCTGTTTCTTACAGTAAGGTATTTCATACCAACATTTAAAATTGCGTTTGATGATTTCCAATCGCCGCAGATGTAAACCGAAGCAGAGGATTTTAATATTCTAACAAGTTTTGCAAACCAGCTATCGAACCAATTTTCATATTCCCGTAAATCCATACTTTTAAATGAAACAAGGTTAAATTTTTTATTAAGGTTGTATGGCGGATCAATAAACATGAGATCTACGATATTATCAGGAAGATATTCAATTGCATCTTCCAGCTTTTGATTAACAATTTTGTTTTTTATCTGCCGGATGCTTGCTTTTTTATTCAGACGGATCAACTTACTTTTAAGTAAAGTAATTTCCTGATTTGAAAGAGTAAGCGTTCTATTTAGTGATTTTTTAATCCTCACTACTAAATTTCTTTTAAATATTATCAGATAGAATAAATGGCGGGTAAATATTAAAGGTAAATATCAGAATTTAATATTTTTATACTTTTCTTTTAATTTCTTCAATTCTTCTACAACTTTATTAACATGTTCGTAAAGATTTGAATTCAGATTTTGAACCTTGTTATCAATATTTTTATTTGAAGCAGCATTTTCCAACTCGACACAAAAATTAGCAATGCTTTCCACACCCAGTGTTAGAGCACTTCCTTTAAGTTTATGGGTATAGAATATTAAGCTAGCAAAATTATTATTCTTAATTGCCTCGTCAATTGTTTTAACAAGAATGGGTAAATCGCGTATATAAATTTCGAATAAATCTACCAAAAAATTAATATCTGCGCTTGTTTTCACTTCTTTTATAAAAGTTATGTTAGCTTCATTAATAATTTCCGAACCAACAATTTCATCGTTTAACTTCTCAAGATCAATTTCTGCTTCCTCAGCAATAATATTCTTCCATTTCTCTAATACAACTCTAAAATCTTCAACACTGATTGGTTTGCTTAAGTAATCAAGCATCCCAGCATTTGAGCAAGCTTCCCGGTCGCTCGTCATAGTATCAGCAGTCATTGCAATTATTTTAGGTTTCTTCTTGGTACCAGAATCCTCGAGAATCAATTTTGTCGCGTCGATACCACCCAGTTTGGGCATTAAAATGTCCATAAATATTAAATCGTAGTCTTTCAGTTTGGCTTTTTCTACGGCTTCAAAACCATCGTTTGCGAGATCAGGTTTGTAATCTAATTTTTCTAAAATTTTTAACGCCACTTTCTGATTCACAATATTATCTTCTACCAGTAATATACTTAGTTGTGATAATTTGGGAGGTGAGACAGAAACGTCTTTACTAATCCTTTCATTATTATATTCATCTATTTCAATACTACCGCCAAAAAGTTTTCCTAATGTTTGATGTAACAATTTCCTTCGTACGGGTTTATTAAGTATGCTTATAAATTTATTATTAAGTTCACTTATTCCATCAATTTGTTTGCCCAATGGAGAAAATAAAATTATTGGAATCTGTAACGAAGTTTCTTCCTTCAGTATCTTTATCAATTTGGGCAAATTAACATTTGAATATTGAAAATCAATAAGAACACCATCAATACTTTCACTCTTAATTGTAGACAGGAACTCTTCGTGATTATTAGTGTTATGAATTGCCAGCATGCCCCAGTTTTTAAGTTGTTCTTCAAGGATATTCAATCTTGTCCAATTATCAACCTGTAATAAAATTCTTTTATTTTCAAATACAGGAAGAGGAGTATACGGATAAAAATTTGATGCATCCTCTACTGCAGTTGCGATTATATTGAAATAAAATGTTGTTCCGATATCTTCATCACTTTCAATTAACATGCTGCCACCCATTTTATCAATAAGCTTTTTGGTTATCACTAACCCTAACCCTGTACCACCAATATTTCTTGAAGTGGAGGAATCAACCTGGCTGAATGCTTTCAATAATTTATCCATCTTATCCTTTTGAATACCAATACCTGTATCTTTTACAGCAAAGCCAAGCTTGTATTTATTCTGCTGTAACCTTTCTGTGGATACTGAGACAAATACCTCGCCTCTTTCAGTAAAGTTAACACCATTGCCAATAAGGTTTACCAGGATTTGCCTTAACCTTGTTACATCACCACTGATTACAGAAGGCGTTCCACGATTGAAAGAGTATAACAGCTCAATATTTTTTGTGGAAGCTTTTGATGCTAACATTTCAATCGAATCCTCGATACATTCTCGTAAATCAAAAGGTTGATCTTCTAGTTCAAGTTTTTCCAATTCAATTTTTGAAAAATCTAGTGTATCATTTATTATCGATAATAGATGCTCCCCACTCAAACGAATGGCGTTAATATACTCTTTTTGAACATCATCCAGCACTGTATCTAACATTAAGTCGGTCATGCCTATCACATCGTTCAATGGAGTTCTTATCTCATGGCTCATAAGTGCAAGAAATTCACTTTTAATCCTCGTGGCGTTCTTTGATTCTTTAACTGCTTTGTCCAGTTCAGTATTATTCTGCAAAAGAATTTCTGTAACAAGATTTCTTTTTATTAGTGCACCTATTGTTGATGCCATAGTAATGAGGATCGATTCCTCATTATCGCTCCAGATGCGATCGTATTCTTTTTCATCAATACCTATAAAGCCCCAATAATTTCCGTCAATTATAATAGGAACAAGCATAATTGATTTAATATCTTTATCGAAAAAATTTTCCCGTAAACTATCCGGTAAGTCATTTATTATAAACTTAAGGGTTTTACCATCAGAAAAACTCTCATAAAACTGAAGTGCAGCAAAACGTGAGTATGAAATTTTATGAAACTCGGGATTTTTCATTTGTTCCGCAGTTCCTTCCGCCGCCCACTCATATAATAAACTAAAATACATCTCACCAGTATCTTTATTTGTCTGATGCTGAAAGATATAAACTCTGTTGACATCTGCAGCTTTTCCAACGATACCTAATGCTTCATTAAATCCTTCCTCCTCTTTACTGGAGATCATTAAGGCTTTTGTAGCATCTGAAATTCCTTTCAACAATTTATCTTTTTTCAGAATTAATTCCGTATTTCCTTCGCTGGTGGTTATATCACTAAAAATACTGCACAGAAACTTTTTACCTTCAATACTTTGAATAAAAGAATTATTAACTTTAACTTCTTTCTTGGTGCCGTTCCATAGGTGAACAGTGGTTTCATATTTTGTTACTAAATTTTGGTCACCAAATTTATTTAAATATTCGCTTAATATTTTAGGTCCTTGTTCATCATCATAAATGGATGAAACGGGTTGTCCTTCAATTTCAAACCGTGATTTGCCAATCATTTTTGCATAAGCTTCATTACACTTATAAACAATTCCGTTTTCATCGGTCAGACGCATTCCCTCATTAGAGTTTTCCCAAATGGTTTTAAAGGTATTTTCTGATGAACGAAGTTTCTCTTCAGCAATCAAACTTCCCGAAATATTGCGTATGTTGCCCTGCCCCATTTGTTTTCCGTACACCTCAACCAGTTGTCCGGTTACTTCCACAGGAATAGTAGAACCGTTTTTATGAATAAGGTCTACATTAAATACTATTATATCTTTTTTTCGCAACTGCTTGGAGATTGATTTAAATGCAGCAGAAAACTTATCCTTCGGAATAAATTCAGCAATAGATTTACCAATAATTTCATCAACATTATAACCTAAAAGCTCCTGGCAGGAAGGGCTGATATACAGCAGTTTACCTGTTTTTGAAATTCTGAATATTACATCGAGGGAAGATCCTGTTAAAAGGATCAGGTCGGTATTTTCGCGAATAAGTTCAAAAAAGGATTCGCTTAAATGACTTAATAGGTTTTGATATTTGTCACTAAGGATATTTTGTTGAATTAGTTCATCAAGAAGATTTCTAAGTTCTTCTAATTCATGAACTTTTACTGATAAGCTATTTTCAGTGATTGAGTTTGTCACCCTGGTGTCAGTTTATCCAATATTTATTAATGATTTAATATACGTATTATAATTTAACACTTTTATTTTAAAATAAATACTTCTAACCTATTATATGAAAATTAGTTATAGAGCTTTATGAAATAGAGAGTAATAATCTCCCAATTTAAAATCAAATAAAAACTCCTTGTTTCACTAAACTCATTTATCTAATTTTCGTTCTCAATTATTAACATTTTTAAATGGGAGAATAGAATGGGCAGAACCATAGTGAGCTTACCCGGTGACGGAATTGGGAAAACAGTTTTACCGGAAGCAATAAGAGTATTAGAAGCAGCTGGATTTGAGGCAGAGTACATTCATGGGGATATTGGTTGGGAATTCTGGTGCAAGGAAGGTAACGCGCTTCCACAAAGAACAATAAATTTGTTAGAAGAACATAAAATCGGACTCTTTGGAGCAATAACAAGTAAACCTAAAGATGCCGCAGCTAAGGAACTCGATTCTTCTCTACAAAATAAAGGATTTGTATATTTCAGTCCGATTGTTGGCTTACGACAGCATTTTAACTTAGATGTTTGTATACGTCCCTGTCAGTCCTTTAAGGGTAATCCTCTTAATTTTATAAGAAGAACTGCTGATGGCGGCTTTGAGGAACCTCTGGTTAATGCAGTAATTTTCAGACAAAATACCGAAGGATTGTATGCCGGTGTTGAGTGGACAAACCCACCCGCACAAGTAAGGAATGCGCTTGAGACCCATCCAAAAATGATAAAGTTTAAAGATGTTTCAAGTGAAGATATGGCAATATCTACAAGAATTGTATCAAGAGAAGGCTGCCGTAGAATAATAACCGCAGGGTTTGAATATGCGAAGAAATTTGGTTACTCCAATGTTACAGTTTGTGAAAAACCGAATGTACTAAGAGAGACTTCCGGAATGATGTTTAAAGAAGCTAAAGATATTGCTAAAAATTATCCTGACATTCAGCTCTGGGATACAAATATCGATGCTCAAATGATGTGGCTAACTAAAAATCCTGAAACTTACGGAGTGCTTGTTGCTGAAAATATGTTTGGCGATATAATCAGCGATGGTTTTGCAGGATTGGTTGGTGGATTAGGATTTGCATGCAGTGCAAACATTGGCGAAGAAGTTGCAGTATTTGAACCCACGCATGGCTCAGCTCCAAAATATGAAGAATTAAATCCCTCAATTGTAAATCCCATTGCAATGATATTAAGTGCTTGCATGATGCTTGATCATATTGGTGAAAATGAAAAAGCAGTAAAAATTAGAAATGCAATTGCTAAAGTTATTGAAGAAGGAAATGTAAAAACATACGATATGATGAAAATACGCGGCGGTGCAGATGCAATAAATAAAGGCGCTGCAACAACTCAGCAAGTTACTGATGCTGTTATTGCAAAATTGTAAGATGTAAGAAGAGAGACGAAAAACGAATTAAATGTTATGCTGAATTTAAGACACAAAGATTTTGATGTATGGAAGAAAAGCATAGAACTTGTTTCTGAACTTTATAGATTAT
>Ga0209536_100015668_pt1 | contig 10815 bp, 12 predicted proteins | sample DeeMarSeWOR28_12_FD_187461 | JGI IMG/M metagenome (GOLD analysis project Ga0209536, IMG submission 187461) | Marine sediment microbial communities from White Oak River estuary, North Carolina - WOR-2-8_12 (SPAdes) (version 2) | ecosystem: Environmental > Aquatic > Marine > Intertidal zone >...
TCTTCTATTTCTGAATTATCATTCTTGATTTGATTTTTTAATCAATATGTAGTAACGTATAATTACAAAGAGGGGAGAGGTTAGTGAAAGTAAAACAAATTCTCAAAAGTTATTGATATCATTTCACTAACTTTTGTGGTCAGACACATCTATTTACTAACCATAATTGGAAATGGGAAGACATTAGGAGTTTCTGAATCCTGTGATGTGATAATGTTGGGAAACTGAGGTGTTGGCGGTGTTAAAAAATTTTTAAGTAGTGTGAGTGATAGAGTGAATGATGAATCTCATTATCTCGGCTTTTAGTGTATTATGATAATTAATTCTGAAGATTTCAATATTCTATTAAAATTCTATTAAAAAAGAAAAGAAAAAATAAGTTGTCAAACTAAGAAAGGATTGAGTGTTATTCGCGTTTTGCCCATAATTCTTTCTTTAGCATATCTCTTACTGCTGCTCTGATTGCGGCACTTCTACTCGGATACATTCCTGATCTTACTAATTCGTCAAGTCCTGTCAAGTAGGCTTCGGGAAGAAGAACAGTTACCAGTTTCATTTGTGTTTCACCTTAGCACCTGCATATTAAGTAATTGATATATGTCTGATTCCTTAATAGAGTTTGCCTTCTGAAAAATATTCAACTTTGGAAACCTATTTATGAATAAAACAGCTTACAAAAACTATAATATTATTTTATTTCATCTTTGATTGCTCTGATAATAGTGGGCGTACTTATATCGATTCCGTGAAGTTTACAGGATTCTAACACCATTCTTTTTAGGTTAGCATCTATTTCAGGAAGACGTTTAATGTCTTCAATAAAAACATAAAGAGTGTACTCAACCGCAAAATTCCCAAACTTTGTAATCCAAACATATGACATTGGATCAGATAAAACATCAGTTTTTTCATTCATTTTCCTGGCAGCTTCCATCAAGGCAGTTTCCACCTGCTCTGATTTGATCTCAAAACCAGCCGTAATAGAACATCCTCTACGAACCACAGATTTTTTCCCAAAGTTATCGATTTCTGCTTTCAATAGCTCTTGATTAGGGATAGAAACCAAAACATTGTCAAGAGTTCGCATCTTAGTATAAATCAACTCAATGGCCTCAATATCCGCAAATTGTCCATTAAAAAATATGCGATCACCCACTTTAAACGGACGGCTTGTCATAACAATCAAACCTGCGATAGTGTTCCCAAGAGTGTTAATCGCAGCAAAACCAATGATTGTACCTCCCAACACGGTTAAAAGCCCAGAAACTTCACCCAATGTAATCCCAAACTGAGCTAAAATAACAGAGAAAACAGCAACAAAAATTATCCATTTAAAAATACGATTCACAGTATAGGCTGCATGTTGTTCAAGCCTATTCTGATTTCTTAGAGATTTTATCTCGCGAGCAACAAGTTTAATGATAATGTAGCCCAGAAGAATTGTCAAGAACGAAAAAACAATATTAGAAAAGTTAGCGAAAGCCCAATCTCCTATAGCTTTAAACAAATCCAAAGGGTTCAATAAAAAACATCCTTACTGATTCTAATTAATGATACTATAATGTTTAAAAGCCTTCCACTTGCAATCACTACTAAAGTAATAATGGATGTGCAAGTCATACGATACTCTATAGTCTACTTCTCCTTGTAATCTCATTATTTTTAATCATGATAATCAGCGACCGCATCATACAATACGTACTAGCAATATCAAGAGCCCTTGGATTATCCGAAATGGCTGCAGGATTCTTACTTCTCTCAATCGCAACGTCACTTCCTGAACTTTCAGTTTCAACTATTGCGGCTTTATCTGGAGAAGGAGGTCTAACTGTAGGAAACGTCTTAGGTTCCAATATTGCCAATCTTACCATAATACTTGGATTATCAATACTAATCGCAAGAAAAACAATTAATCTAAGAGGACAATCTCAAAAGGAATTAGTCCAATTTCTTTTCATCACTTCAATAATACCCTTATTCATAATTCAAAGAGGCACGCTAGGCACAATGCTAGGAGTAATACTTCTAATTCTCTTCGCCTACTTCGCCTTAACAATCTCCAGAAAAACAGAAACAACTAACAATACCCATGAAATATCAGTGTCAAACAAAAAAGAAAACATGCCATTCATTGTAATCAAATTTTTAATTGGTCTCACACTAATCATAGTTTTTTCAAATATTTCTGTAGAGAGTTCAGTTGAACTAGCTGATTTCATCGGATTACCATCATCAATCATAGGTGCAACAATCATCGGACTTGGGACTTCATTACCAGAACTGGCAACAACAATTCAAGCTTTAAAACAAGGATTACACAGCATGGCATTAGGAAATCTACTAGGCAGTTGCATCACTAACATAACACTCATATTGGGCGTATCATCTTTGGTTTCAGTTTCTGAAGTAAACGTTGTGGCAGTCCAAAGCATAATGTTCTACGTACTAGTTTCATCATTAACGGTCTGGTATATGGTGGGATCAAACGAAAAACTAACTAAAAAAGGGGCACTATTCCTGTGTGTAATCTACATTACATTCATATTACAACAAGTAGGCGTTTCAGTACTGGTCTTCTAAACAAAACAGCCAAGCAAACTCAGAAAACCTAAAAAAGAAATAAAGACCGTAGAAATATGATGAGGAATTGATGTGTCTACCAGTATTCAAACGATATTACAAGATCCAATCTCACTTCTGCAGATAGCGTCAACTATACTTGGTGCTTTTTTGATAGTAAGCATATTCAATTTGTTAATAGGAAGATTAGAAAGAAGAGGAGAATTACAAAAAGGAACTCTCGTGCATCTAAAGCGATTCTTTCAGATAGTAATCTATCTAATTGCGGGCACCATAGTGTTATCCATTTTATCTGTTGACATCACTGGAATGATTGCAGGTCTTGGAGTGGGCGCACTAGTAATAGGTTTTGGTCTACAGGATATAATAGAAAACTGGGTTTCAGGGGTATTGATAATTTCAGGCAAAACTTACACAATAGGAGACGTTATCAGAATAGGAGATTTAATTGGTACAGTAACTGACATAGCTCTCAGAACAACGAAACTAAAAACCTACGACCGAAACGAGATTATTATTCCAAACTCTGTACTCATGAAAGAAAAAATAATTAATCTCACTGGGGGAAAACAGGAAGCAGTATCATCATTAACTTTTACAATAGACTACACTGAAGACCCAAATAAAGCCAAAGATATTATAGAAAGTATATTAAAAAAACATAAATCAGTAATATTTGATCCAAAAAAGAAACGCGAAATACGAATTATATTTCGAAACAAAGAATGGACAAATGAACTTGAGGCTCTATTTTGGATAAACGACCCATCCAATGAAGAGTTCATTAAGTCAAACATTACCGAACAAATTCAGAATCTATTCAAGAGCCAAGGCATATTGCCTCCAATTCCACCCTTAATGAGAAGAGAATATCTAGCAGGGAAGACTGAAATTAATGAACAATAAAAAATATAACCAAAGTGTTATGTCCTTGATGTACGATTATAATGACAGCTTGGACACGAAAAGAACACTTGTTTTTTTCCTTTCAGTTTTCTAGTAACCATCTCAGTTTCGCATCTTGGACATTTCATATCAAAGCAATCCTCTAATCATTAATTTATGTTTTATCTAAACAGTTAATCTCTGAACTCAAACGAAGAATATATCTTTTTCATCAAAAAGCAAAGAAGAAACAAATAACAAAAAAATATGGAATAAATTGCGCAAATACTAAGTTTAATTCACACAAGAATTATTGATCGTAATTTTATGATCACTGAAAAATTTCAAACGATATCTTTATACTTTCTAATATTAATAACAAAAGATCAAGAGTCAAAACCCAATTTAATTGCCATAGTAAACGATTTCGACATATCATACAAAAACGGAGAGATAGAAATATTTGAATTATGTAACAACGAAATATATTTCAAATATCATCGAGCAAAAACAAAAGAACAGGGAAAATAGAAAAGAAACCATTTAATAAAAAAATTTTTACGCGATGATTTCAAGTTATATCTTGTAAAAAGGGTAGACACATTACCCTATCTTTGGTAATATTCATCTTCTTGAACTGCATATATTTCTAGTGCCCTCACAGGACTATCTATCACTCTTGCAGTGTGCCTCATTTTTGCGGGAACAAACAAACAGTCATCTTTATTCAGCACATACATTTTGTCTTCAAGCGTGAACTCCACTTTTCCACTTAAAATCACAACAAGATGTTCAACAGGATGAACATGAAACGGAATTTTCACATCTTGATTTTTGAGTTCAAAATAATTCAGAGTCAACTCGTTTCCGTGAACAAGCCTCACAATAACATCCGAGAATAATTCTTTAGATGATATAGAATTTAAATGAAAAGACATGCAAACCACCTAGAACAGGTATAGGATGAGCTGCAACTAAGCTAATTTATGTTATGTATATACATGATAACTATTTTTCACATTTTTTAGGAAAGGTTTATCTTAGGTAAGATTTGTTTTCCCATACACAACGCAATTGAAAAGAAATGTGATCCCAATGATCTACGACAATTGTAACCGCCCTGTTCTCAACTTGAGAATTTCTGTAACTCAAAAATGCGACAAGCATTGTCCTTACTGCCACAGAGAAGGCGAAAGAAATCCCTCAACAATAATGACCGTAAACGAGATAATTCGTGTAGTTCGAATTGCAATCAACCTAGGAATTGCTCGAGTTAAATTAACAGGTGGAGAACCTCTACTCCGTAATGAAATCGTTGAGATTGTAAAAGGAATCACTGCACTTGAAGGTCTAAAAGATCTGTCTATGACAACTAATGGCACTCACTTGAAAGGTTTAGCTAAAGACCTCAAATCTGCAGGGTTAGGTCGAGTGAATGTAAGTTTACCAACTTTGGACTCCAAAATTTATAATGAAGTTATGGGTGGTGAACTTAAGGATGCTCTTGAAGGAATAAAATCGGCAGTAGAAGCTGGATTCAAACCGGTAAAATTGAATATGCTCATACTAAAAAACATAAATGACAACGAATTAGAGAATATGATCCAGTTTTCAACACAGTCAGGAACAATTCTGCAGATTATTGAACTAGAGCCAATTAACTTAACTAAAGCATACTATGAACTTCACCATTTTGGCTTAGATGCAATAGAAGATAAACTAAAGAAATTGGCGGTGAACACCAAAATCAGAAAGTATATGCAAAAAAGACGTATTTACATATTGCCAAAAACTAAAGTGGAGCTTATTCGTCCAATAGAAAATACTGAGTTTTGTGCCAATTGTACCCGAATTCGCGTTACAAGCGATGGAAAAATTAAGCCTTGTTTAATGCGAGCAGACAATCTTGTGGATATTCTGACCCCAATGCGTAGCGGAACCGATGATAAACAAATTGAACAAATATTCTTAGAGGCAATTAAAAGACGCAAACCATATTACAAAATACAAAAGATTACATAAGACAACAAACTAATTTTTACTTTAAGGTATCTTTCCGAAAGCCTTAGAACTGATGACACATTTTAGAATTGTGAAATATACATCGAGTAGGAGTTAAAACGGTTTGACGTCTGAAGAATCATCATTCAAAAATTCAAACAAACGAATTTATGTTTTAGTAGCAGTTCTAACCATGATTATTATTAACACTGGAGTTTTCGTTGTAGCTTTTGTTAACATGCAAAATCAACTGCAAACAATGCAAACAAGTTTAAATCAACAAAGCAATGAAATTCAAGATTTACAGCAGCAACTTGAAATCTTTGACGTTATTAACCAGACTGGTGTGATTCCATGGCCTTCTATTTATAGTCAGGTTAAAGAATCAGTTGTTCTTATCCAAACAGACCTTGGATTAGGTTCAGGATTTGTTTATGATACAAAAGGACACATTATAACTAATCATCACGTAATTCAAGATGCGGAAACAATTCAGGTTACATTTTTAGATGGAAACATAACTTCAGCAAATGTAATTGGATCTGACGTCTACAGTGACTTGGCAGTAATAAAAGTGGACCCGAAAATTACAAAATTATATCCAGTGGTTCTTGGAACCTCTTCAGAGTTGGAGGTTGGGGAACCTGTAGCAGCTATGGGAAACCCGTTTGGTCTAAGCGATAGTTTAACAGTAGGTGTTGTCTCTGCTGTAGAAAGAACTTTAGATTCTGCTGGAGGATATGTTATCATAGACATAATCCAGATCGATGCAGCAGTGAACCCTGGAAACTCTGGTGGTCCATTAGTTAACATTAAAGGCCAGGTCATTGGCGTGAACACGGCAATTCAGTCCGAGACTGGCACATTTGTAGGGATTGGTTTTGCTGTTCCATCTGACACTATTAAGCGGGAAATTAATAGTCTAATAGATACTGGCGAATATAGACATCCTTGGTTAGGAGTCACAGTATTAGAAGTAGATATTTTACTTGCAGACGCTATTGGATTAGATAAACCTCAGGGCATTCTTGTGATTGATGTTACTTCTGGCAGTCCAGCAGAGTTAGCTGGATTGCAGGGTGGAAAAGAGACAGTCGATGTTGATGGACGGGAGGTTCCACTTGGAGGAGATGTAATTACGGAAATTGACGGCAATCCCGTGAGAATAATGGATGACCTTGCAGTTTATCTTGAACGAAACACTAGACCCGGAGATTCGGTGGATTTAAAAATTATCAGAGAAGGCGAAAATTTGGATTTGCCTATTATTCTAGGAGAAAGACCTGAATTTTAAGTTTTTTTACGGCAAGAAAAAAGAGTTAATGCCGGTTTAGAATAATGTTTTCTGAGGACTTTTTTTTCCTGTAAGACATTGAGGACATACACATTTAAAAGGAAGATTTTTAGTTTCACAAAAATCAGTGTATTTACAGTCTGAACAAGGAAAATCTTTGTGGCACATTAAACAATTTTGAAGAAATTGCACTTCGTCGTTTAGAATGTCAGAAATTGTATCAATAGCTTCCTTGATATTATCGAAATTGTTTATGCTGAAGGTTCCCTTATCTCTGTTATATTCTAAACCAAGCTTCATTAGTCGAATAAAATTTTCCCGTTCAACTCTGGGAAGAATAAATTCTTTGTTATTTAGAATTATCACTTTCATCACTTAAACTACAGATCGTTCAATTTGAGTAGAAAATCTACATCATTGGGTTCCAATTTTAGCCAAGAAATGATAGAACTTGACTTTTGTTTTTTAATCATCATTTTAATATATGGAATCATATCTGTTTTAGCAGTATTTTGTGAAACATGACACCGTAGAGAAATTTTTGCACAAATATTCTCTAGATTCGTTCGTTTGCCTTTTGTCCAAAAAAGCTTCATTATCCTCATCGGGGGATAGATTAGGTCAAAAGATTTATAGGATTTTGGTGATACTGTTGCAGCTTCCGCAAGAAAATTAAAGAAATACCGTAGGAGATGCCAATTGTCAGTTCCTACTCTACCTCTAAACATATCTGCTCTAGAAACTAGATCGTATGCAGTAGCCAAATCAGTTGGGTTTCGGTATCTAAGAGGGAGATTATCACTGAATGAAAGAAGAAAATCGTCATAATTTACATTTGAACGGTTAAGGACCATTGCTGAGTCCCCAATTGTTTCAGAAGAAAACATTCCTTTGAGTGTGTCATACATACCCACGTCTTTGTTTCTGACGGTTAGAAATGCAGTATCTTGGAGCTTTAGAAACTGCTTTCCCTCTCCTATGCTTTGCAAATCATTAATTGCCGAGCGCATATCACCTAAGCTATTCTGAGCAATTCGTTCTAGGGCTTCAAATTCTGCTTGAATATTTTCCGCAACACAGATTTTTCTTAGCGTAGTAATTATCAAAGGTATTCGTATTTGTTGAAACCGTATCATTTGGCAAACTTTTTTCAGTGGTCTTAGTTTTTGTTGATCTACATCATTGGCAGCCATCACTACAGGAATAAGAGATTCTTTGATTATGTTAATTATGGCTTTTATGCCTCCTCTGTCCTGCCGACCGAAAACTCCATCAACTTCATCCAAAAATAGAATGTTTCCTCGACGTTCACTAGAGAACGTATCCAAAGCAATAAAGGAGGTAGCAGGTTTTCCTATCTTATTGATTGCTTTTTCTGTTCGTGTATCACTTGCGTTCATTTCTATAATTGAGAAGTTAAACTGGTTTGAGGCCGCGTTCACTAAAGCGGTTTTTCCCACACCTGCAGGTCCATAAAGCAAAACTCCCTTTTTTTTGTGTCGTTTACTTTGTAGCCAATTTATTAACTCCGTTTTTGCAAGTTCGTTACCTACAACATCTGAAATCTTTTTTGGGCGATACTTTTCAACCCATAAAAGATTAGTCTTCAATTACTTTCCCCTTTTTATTTTCCAAATTTTGAGAATTGAGCAAGTAATGCACTTAACTGAATGTCACTATTCGCACCTTGTGTCATACGGTAATCGTATTCTCCAATTATGTCAGTAAGTTCAGCTTTTTGGCTATCAGATAAATGTGGAATTTTGATTAGTTCTCTTTGAATTTGGCGAACTATTTCTGAACCAGAAAACCCGTATTGACCAATTAAGTCATACATCATTTTTCGAGCTTCTATGAAATTACCACTAAGAGCCTTATTAAGCATCATCTGGACTTGCCTTGGACTTGCTTCACCAAATACTTGAAGAACCGTTTGTTCATCTATTACATCTTTCTGATATGCAGCCGTAGTTTGTAACGCATTAATGGCATGCCGCAGGTCACCTTCAGAGTATTCAACAATTCTTTCAGCAGCAGCATCTAACAAACGTAAATTTTCTGTCTTAGCAATCTTCTTGAGATGATCTATCATAGCAACTTTGTCTAATTTTGAGAAACGAAATATTGCACAGCGACTTTGAATTGGTTCTATGATTTTATTAGAATAGTTGCAGATTAAAATAAACCTACTTGTTCGAGAACTTGTTTCCATTATTCGTCTAAGCGCTGTTTGCGCAGGTCCTGTCATTTGGTCACTTTCATCTAATATTATAAGAGAGAATGGTGCTTCTCCAAAACCTGTTCGCCCATAACGTGAGAAATCTTTTATTCTATCTCTAACTGTGTTGATTCCTCTTTCATCAGACGCATTTAACTCCAATGTAAAAGATTTCCATTTTTCTCCGAATAATTGACGGGCGATACATAGGGCAACGGTTGTCTTTCCTGTTCCAGGTATTCCCGCTAAAAGTAGATGTGGCATTGAATGTGGATTTTTTAGAAAAGCTTTCAGGCTTTCTACAACATGGCTAAGATCCACAATATCGTCAAGTGTTTTTGGTCGATATTTTTCAACCCACATAATTTCCTCATTAATTGTCATAACTAAGGCTCCAATAACCGTGTGACAAGTAACGTGTTAAATTTCACTAAAGTGTTTTTCGATATATCCTCTAAGACAGATCTACAATTTTACTAAGGACCCCCAATAACAGTTGATAATTGAAAATCCGTGATTTATTGTCAATTTTGCTGTTTTGAGAAGCCGTAGGTTCCAATTTTTTTATTTAAGCTCCAGTATTCTCCTTGATTGTAAGTAAATGGATCAGCTTTTGTGAAGTTAATATTTCCTTTCGGATCTAAAATATTTTGATCGACATGAACTTGAACGATTTCTCCAATAAACAGGTCATGAACGCCCAATGAAATTATTTTTTTCAATATGCATTCAATATTTACAGAGCACTCTTGGATTAGAGGAGCTTTTACAACATCTGCTTTTTCGACAGTTAATTTAGTTTCAACAAACTTGTCCACGTCTTTTCCTGAAGTTATTCCACAGTAATCAGTTTCCATTATAATTTTGGTTGATGGAATATTCACGACAAATTCTTTACTTTTTGAAATTAAACCATGAGAATATCTAGATGGTCTGATGCCTAATCCGACCATTGGAGGTTCAGAGCAAACGGTTCCTGCCCAAGCCAAAGTGATAATGTTTGGCTTTCCCACAAAGTCAGTGCAAGTTACCAGAACAACAGGACATGAATACAATGCCGTGAAAGGCTTTCTTTTTACTTTCATTATTTTCCCTCCAAAATATGAAACATAAAAGAGAATTAAAGAGTTTAGACTGTTTGGCACCATACCCTAGCAAATTTTCATTTTTTTATTAGTATAAGAAGTAAAATATCGCCTTTAAAGCTTGAAACATGGTTTTTTTGTTCATGTTCTTGTTGCAGTTTATTGTTTAATTAGAGTTTTATATCTGTCTGTTACATTGTGTGTTGGTCAGAAAGTTCATTCAGAGGAGAGTTAAGAGTGTCAATTGACCCTGTAAAAGCCATTAGAGACGCTGACTTCATGTTCGAAAACATGCAAGTTAAGATAGTGGCAAACAGGAATAGTCCAGAAATTGAGCTTCCAGGAATAAAAATTGGACCATTCACTGAAGGAAAAGAGTATGAAGTAAGATATTGGGTGGCAATAGAACTGAAAAAGGCTGGAATAGCCCACATCCGTATGGAAGAACCCTTGGATTTGATGATGTTAAACAAGATTCAGTGGAAAGAACGTAATCAGACTTCCCAGAAAGTATTATCTGTTCCTGAGAATTTTTATCCCAAACTTCGCAGATTTCTTGAAGAATTAAATGATGAAGCTATTAAAAAACCAGAAAAGAGACAGGACAGTGAAAAAGCAAAAAACCTGTCTGTTGATATAGTTAGAATGAGACTCAAAAAGATAGTGTCTTTGGCTTCTTCTGGAAGAGACCAAACAAGCATAATCCGTCATGGTCTAACTAAAGAAGAAGAATTTCTCTATGAAAGACTACA
>Ga0209536_100015669_pt1 | contig 10814 bp, 11 predicted proteins | sample DeeMarSeWOR28_12_FD_187461 | JGI IMG/M metagenome (GOLD analysis project Ga0209536, IMG submission 187461) | Marine sediment microbial communities from White Oak River estuary, North Carolina - WOR-2-8_12 (SPAdes) (version 2) | ecosystem: Environmental > Aquatic > Marine > Intertidal zone >...
AAAAAAGGTCACCGCTCCCAATGTCATAGAGTCTCTTTGGCATGAGAGGAATCAGATCAATACTAAGAATAAGACTCAGAACAAGCCCCTCCAGTGAGATGCCCCTACCGGGCCGCTCCTGACGGGCAACGTTAGCGCACCATGCGAAGTGTGATGATCCCATGAAAGGAGCCCTCTATGTCAATGCGAAAAGTAAGTTTTTTCACAAGTGCGGTACTTTGTTTGCAGTTGACCACATTCGGATATGAGGTAGCCGAAGTCAAAAGTGTTCTAAAGCGTAGGCTTGGCCAAGACCAAGGTGTCGCTGCAGTCGGGGTCATATCAAAAGACAGCAAGCAGATGTTCTTTCACGGATCTGCTAACGGAGATACGATATTTGAGCTTTGCTCTGTAACCAAAGTCTTCACGGCACTATTATTGGCGGACATGACGGTCAAGAATGAACTGGATCTATATGACCCCGTGAACAAGCTGCTGGGCGAACGGGCTGTAACGTCCAAGGATCTCCGACTATTTCATTTGGCGACGCATACCTCAGGCCTACCGAGGTCGCCGGCCGACTTTACAATGAAATATTCCGAGCAGCAACTGTTTGAATTTTTGTCGAACTATTCGTCCCCAATTACGGCAGGCACAAAGTTCAAGTATTCCAATCTTGGTTTTGGTCTCCTGGGGCATGCGCTTGCGCTGCATTCAGACACCTCCTATGAGCAACTGGTTCGGGATCGAATCTGTACGCCTCTGCAAATGAAGGACACTCGGATTCGAATGAGCCCAGCTCAGTCGCGTCGACATGCCGATGGGCACAGCTCCACCGGCCAGAAGATTCCTACTCGAGAACTGCCCGTCGTGTACTTTGGCGCTGGTGCATTGCGCACAACTATGAACGACATGCTCAAATTCCTAAAGGCGAATATGGCCCCGAAGCAATCGAAGCTCGAACAGGCCATCAACATTACCCATAAACCATACTTGCCCTCCGCCATCCCGGATACACGCACAGGTCTGGCATGGAATATCACGCCCACAGGACTCTCTACAGTTGTGTGGCATGAAGGACAGATCCAAAGCCATTATGCCTTCATCGGGGTGGATCGAAAGCAAGGTATCGGAACCGTTATTCTGTCAGGTTCTGGGATTCCTCTGACAGATATAGGGATTCATATTCTCGACAGTCGACAGTCGATTTCGCAATCCGAGGTGCCACCGCAGGGTGAGTTCAACGCTGCCGATTTGTCTCTTGAGTCCTTTGTCGGTCAATACAAAGTCAAGGCTAATTACGTGATCACAGTTTTTGTAGAAGACGAACGTTTATTCTCGCAGGCCAGCGGAATGCCGAAATTGGAAATCGTGCCCATCTCAGAAACGCAATTCAATGTAAAGGGGTTCAACATCAAGATGACGTTTATAAAAGACCAGGCCGGTGAGATCACTTCATTGATCGTCCATCAAGCCGGCACGGAGGTGAAGGCTCAAAAACAAATGCAAGAACCCGGAATGTAGCGAATAGAGAAAGGAGAAAGATCATGCACGGCGAACGACATTGTTGCCCACAGTGCAAGTCGGAAGAACTTGAAAAAGACCATTTAAGCCAGAAGGGATCCGCCTGGCCGGTTCTATTTGGTGGTACACTCTTCACCAAGAAAGAATTGTCTGCCTACGCCTGCAAGGAATGCGGATTCGTTTCCCTCTATGTTGGTGCAGCAGCCAAGGAACCCGGAGATACGGACTGACAAACCAAGAGAATATAGCTTTTTCAGTGATTGGTCGACTGTGACAATTCTTGTGTGAATTGACAACATGTTGAGGGTACCATCTAATCGCCACGCGATCAGATGTCCCCTCATCTTCTCGTTAGCCGGAAAAAAATTACAGTGAGCATTTGTGCTGTTGAACTGACTGACATTGGCAGTGTCATCCAACGGGTTAAGTTCCGATTGGTATGGTGTTCCGTTGGAGCCATTCCGTTGCTTGCCATTACTTTCCTGTTTTTTCGGCATTTGCTCCTGCCCACGCCAGCAACATGCTTATTCTTGATTCTGTATATGTCACAAATTGGCTTTGTGTTGGATAGATGGTTAATCAACCGCCCAGCCATTTCTAAACAAATCGTCCGCGTACCTGCAATATTGCCAGTTCTCCCAATCTTTGCGGTAATGTTTTTGTGTTTCAATGTGAATTCATAAAAGCTGACAAATCGCTGAAAAGGGACGGCCCGAAGGACGCCCCTTAGCTTGCCGTTAAAAGGAGAAACGCTCATGCTGGCCCAACAAACAATTGATCAGGCCAAAGGGTTTGTTGATGTTCTTCTCGCCTTGCTGGACTGGCCTTTTCTGCTATTTGTATTTCTCCTGCTCTTTGTTTTTATCTTCAAGAAGAAGGTGATGAAATTGTTTGACAGAGGCGACATACAGATAGGCTGGGGCGAGGGTCGCCATATTAAGCTCAAAGAGCTGTCAGACGGGATTGATGAAGAGATCGATCCAATCAAAGATGAGATTCAAGAGCTTCGCGAACAACTCGACAAATTGACCTCGAAATCACCAGGAGATTCAAAAACTGCCTCAACTCAGCAGGAACTGAATGACAAACGGAGAAAGGCCGCAGAAAAGAAGATCTTCGAAGGATTGCAGAACACCAAATACAGGTGGAGAAGTGTAAGGCGATTGGCCGTGATCTCCGGTGTATCCGAGATTGATGCCTTGGATATTCTCAGAGAGAATTCTGAAGTTGTGCTAAGCGTCGACAAATCGAAACGCCACATTGCACGGTTAAAGGACAGGTAGCATTTGATGCCAAGCTTCGTCTGACGCCGCGCGTCGTCAATGAACTGCTGCGTTCGATCACCAAAATGGAATATCATATCGCAACTGAAACTGACCTTGATCTTCTTGCACAGTGGAATAAAGAGCTTATCCAGGATGAAGGCCACCGCAATCCAATGACAGTCACTCAACTTCGTGATCGTATGCGGGAATGGCTCTCTGGCAATTACACTGCTATTATATTCGACAAGGAGGGAAGATCCATTGCTTATGCCCTCTTCCGTGAGGATGAAGATGAGATTTATCTGCGACAATTATTTGTCAAGCGAGACAGGCGTCACCAGGGTGTTGGAAGAGAAGCTGTCAGACATCTTAAGGAAGAAATCTGGACACAGTCTAAGCGTCTCACTGTTGATGTACTCTCACACAACAAGTCTGGGATCGCCTTCTGGCATCCGGTTGGCTACAAAGACTATTGCCTAACGCTAGAGATCATGCCAGACACATGATCGAACAAGGAACTCCAGCAAGATGGCCCTCAATGGCCACTCGTGAACCCACAGCGCTGGCCGTAAGTCCGAAGACATTGATGCGATCAAATAGTACACCAATATGTTACCGTCCAATGAAATCGGGTGAACAAGCCGCTGTCGCTGATTTCGTATTAAGGGTTTTCGCTGAATTCGTTGGGCCCCTCTACTCTCAAGAAGGAATCGCACAGTTTAAGAAGTTCGCCTGTGCCGGTGCCCTGGCAGATAGATTTCGAGCCGGCAATCTCTTTCTTCTGGCTGAATCCGGACAGAGAATCATCGGCGTTATCGAGGTGCGCCAACACAGTCATGTAGGGCTGCTTTTCGTGGAGAAGTCTTTCCAGCGTAAAGGGATCGCCAGAGAACTTCTTGGAAGGTCTGTTGAGATATGCAGGAAACGAAATCCTGACATCCAAAGGATCACCGTAAATTCATCGCCCAACGCAGTTGCTGCCTATCAAAAAATTGGATTCAAAGCCGTCGAGGAGGAACAGCTACAGAATGGCATGCGCTTTCTTCCCATGGAGTTGACACTTGAGAATAACGGCAGCAACCGCCGTGTGAAATCAGCCGACGCCTGCTGACAACCGTACCCTCACAAGACTGATCTGGTCTTTTTGGGGTTTTCCTCTTTGCAGAGACATTTCCAGCCGCACTCTTGCAGTGCGGCTTTTCTATTGATACCGTTCGCCCAATCCACTCTGTATGTCTTCGATGTTCTCTCATGGTCCGATACGACCGGAACAGATGAGCAAGCAGACACAAGAGAAGTGACAGCCGATATCAGATCCTGATCCCTTGGAAGCCAAAATGCTCCTGATCCATTCTTCTACCGGTTAAGGCCTGACAGATTGCTGCCGATATACCCTTCAGGGTAGCAAATTCCCGCGAGTAAGATCATAAGCTGTTATTTAAAAGCTACTTACCCGCGCAATAACGAGAATTCTCAATCGGGAGAACCATAATACGAAGGTTCAACATTGTCGAGATATTGAGGGCAGACTGAGAGGCACGAAAGATGCAGAATCCAATGAGTAATTCAAGCAGACAGGATGTTTTTGGCCTGCCTGTGAATCCCGATGTCATGTTTGCAGATCACAAGAACATTTACAAAGGGAAAATAGAAAAACGCCAGCGAAAGATGCTGCGCAAAATACCGTTTATCAAACCGTTTCTGCATGATGGCGAGACAATCCTCTGTGTCACGGCGGGATGCTCACCCGTATCTGTGATCGAACAGTTTATGACAGGCTGGATAGTCTTTTATCTCAAGCGATCCCTGTTTGTCTTCACAGATGAACGCATTTTCCACATACCGACCAAACAGGACTTCTCGTATCGCAACTCGCTGGCCCAGATACTATATGCAGACTGTCGAAGCATCGTTATCAAAGGCCGCAAGCTTGTGGCCGAGTATAAGAATGGCAAGAAGGAGACATTTCTCTACATACCGGCAAGTGAAAGCAAAAAGATCAAGACTCTACTTCAGGAAATGCCCCTGGAAGGTCAGCCAAGCTCAACATTGTCCCGGACTCACCTTTGTCCGCGCTGCACAAATCCGCTTGTGACAGATCAGTATACCTGCCCAAGCTGCTCACTTGAGTTTAAGAACAAAAAGCAAACCAAGAGGATTTCGATAATCTATCCCGGAGGCGGCTATTTTTACACCGGTCATCCTCTCCTGGGAGTCGGTGATGCCTTAGCGGAGGTTTACCTTACACTACTTGTAATTGCCGCATTAGCTGCTGCAATATCCGGCACTGCCGGAGGTATCTCAGCGCTGATCTTTTTCGGCATCATATTGGCTTTCGAAAAGGCAATGACTGTGTACCATTCCAACCACTTTATCAAGGAATACATCCCCAAGGACCGCTGCATTAGAGTACTCACGCGGGAACCAGACACGCAACAACCTGCAGCGGTTGCTCCTGAGCCAAAACCGGAGGAAATCCTGTCTGCCTCCTGGAATAGCCAGGTCAAAACCGAAACGCCGTAGAAGCCGATTCAAATCGCGATCTCTCAAAGGCCCTCAAGAGCAGATCGTGTATCCTGCGCCCGCAAAACACCTCTGAGGGCTGCTCTGGGGGATTGTGCGAGCCTGGCGTGAATTGCCGGTGGACTGCTTCTATTCACTCGCAAGACTGTAACAGATGAGGCGCTGCATATATCGCAGGTACAGCTTGCCATTTGCCACAACGGGAATGGTCCAGGCCGGATGATCTATATCCCCGAGGGCATTGTTCAATTGCGTCACGAGCAGTAAGGCCTCCCGGTCGGGTTTCACCAGGAACAGGTTACCCTTATTGTCCATGCAGAGCAGATGGCCGTCCACATAAAGTGTCGTGCCCCAGCCGAGCTTGTCGGTGCTCCATTTCTCTGTGCCGTCATCGAGCTTGACACACTTGAAATGCCCCTTGTTCTGATTGCTCTGACCGGAATAGCCGTAGATGAAACCGTCGATAATAAACGGATCCGAGTGGTGTGCCGCTATGACCTTGCTCCTCCAGAGCACATCGGCGCCGGCATCACCCACTTTGAGAGCCTGGCAGCCCGTTCCGTAGCCGGACGTGATCAATACAATGCCATCGCTTGACACTGGCGTTGTTGCGTTGACATTATAGCTGGTCTTCCACGGAACGGACCAGAATTCGTTGCCGCCATCGGGATCGAGGCACGCCAGCCCTGTGCCGTGGAAGATCAGCAGACCAACCTTATCGCCCATGTTGACAATCGCCGGGGCGGCATAGCCTGCATCACCTTTGCCAGCCTTCCACACAACCTCTCCGGTCATCTTCTCATACGCGAGGGCCCGGGCGCTGCCGCCGCCTTGAACCAATACCTTATCCCCGTACACCAGTGGCGAGGACGAATGTCCCCACTTTGGGGTCTCGCCGCCGGCATCATTGACGTTGCGTTTCCACAACAGTTTCCCATCATTCAGATTCCAGCAAGCCAGATCGCCGCTGCGACCGAATGTGTAGACCCGGTCGTCGTCTATATAAGGTGTGGCCCTTGGACCTGGTCCGTGACTTCTGCCGGCCCTGGCTTTGTAGGACCCCAGCCAGAGGAGCTCGCCGTTGTTCGGATCCAGGCAGAAGATCAAATCTTCGCTGCTGCTCCTTCCGGGCACGATTAGTCTGTTGCCCCGAACCGCAGGCGCCGACCAGGTCGCGGACTGCCTGCCCTGGCAGAGATAATCTACCTCCCAGAGCTTCTTGAGGCCCGAGAAGTCTTTCGCGATCCCGGTGACAGTACTCTTGCCGTCGCCGCGTAGCCCGCGCCAGCAGGGCCAGTCCGCCGGCCCCTGTGCAGGAGGTGAAAGAACAGCAGTCTGGACAGGGATAACACCAACCGGTCCGACGATATCCTGCTCGCCATAGATTGCATTCCAGGCCTTGGGGGCAATGAGGATTCCACATAAGACAATGGCACAGACCACGCAAATAGCGATATGCTTTAGCTTCATTCTAGCTCTCCTGTCATTCGAAAATACGGCGTATTCGGTTATTTAAGGTCTGCAAAGACGCTGGAGTTTACCTTTGGCCTTCTTCGCAAGGCGAAGGAATCTGGCCGATCTACTATTGAGTTTCTTTTCCCAGCCGGCAATCTCTTTCAGTCTCTCTATTATGTCCAGATGCTGAGTGCACGCCTCTTCGCAGGCAGCGCACTCGATGCAATCGCCGGCGTCGGCCGCACGATCCATCAGCAGTCCCCATATGTGATTGTCTGCGATCTTGTCCTGCATCTCTCTGTCGGTCCTGCCCAAGAGCGGCTTTTCGTTGTATATCTGCATGTAGTTTGCTATCGGGATGTTTTCGGGACAAGACTGCATACAGTAGCCACAGCCGGTGCACAAGGAGTTCATGTTCTCGGAAACGTGAGCCCGAACGCGGTCAATGTCTTCGTCGGTATACGGCCTTGCGGCCTCGGCGATGCGGCAGGCTGCGTCTATGTGTTCCTTTGATGTGAAGCCTACCAGTGTTACGGTTATCTGATTGCAGCTCAGACAGAATCGAAGGGCCGCCTCCGCAGGCGTTTGGCCCTCGTGAGAAAGGAAGGCCAACTGTTTCTGATGTTTCGGGATCAGCCCTCCGGAGAGCGGATTCATGGCCACGACACCAAGGCCGAGTTCGTGAGCTGCCTGGACACCCTGCCAGCGGTATGGGAAGTTGAGGATGTTGACGCCAAGCAGGACACCTTCAAATTCCTTCCTGCGGAGTATATTCTCGACCTGCGGCCCCGGCAGATGCGTGGAGATGACTATATTGTCGATCAGACCTTCATCCCTGCACTTCAAGAGTCCCTCGTACTGGCCGCCCTTCTTCATCGCCAGTTCATATTGATCCACCCTGCGGATGCACCAGACGTGATAAAAATCGATCTTGTCCACATTCAGACGCCTGATCGACTTCTCAACCGCCCTTCGTGCCTTGTCAGCCGTCTTGATTGAGGTCGGCATACCTTTTGTGGAGACGCAGTAGCGGTCCCGAGTATCGGCCATCTGTCTTAACGCGATGCCAAAAATGTCCTCGCTTGTATCGTTGCAATATCCCGGTGCGGTGTCGAAATAGTTGATGCCCCTGCTCTGGGCGTAGAGCAGGAGTTGGGCGTTCTCCTCGTTCGACTTCGATGGATCGAATCGCATTCCGCCAAAACCGACTGCACTGACTTGAGCCCCAGTTCTGCCGTATTCACTGTAGATCATACTATCACTGCTCAGCTATCTTAGAATCAAGTGTCAGGTTTTATCCGCTATGTCCTGCAGGAGTCCGTAAACACTACTGCTGCATGCTACGCACCTTGTAGTTTAGCACGATATGTGGTTACATTTCAACTCCTCTATGTTTGTCACCCACCACTTGGGAAATCCAGGATCAGCATTTCCTTCGGTAAGAACTTGAAGTTCCAAGTACCAGATGTTACGAACATGATATATGAATATTCTGACCATCATGATCCTCTGTTTCATGATGCTGACGACAGGATGTTCGGCCTGTTGTGACCGATCCGAGTCCCTGTGGATAGAGCGAAAGATGGAAGATGATCGAAGGATTTACGGAAATCCCAACAAGAGCTGGAACCGGTGGGAAGGGACTGAAATTGATAAGAACAAGAGATAGCGCTTGACTTGCCGCCTAACGCGGCGAAGCACCCTGACCATTCAATTGCTGCTATTGCCGACTGCCAGCAGTACCTTGTCGTCTCCCGCGAGTAAATCCAATATTCCACATAACCGGGTCACGACGCTTGGCACTCAGAGGCAATTTGTCTTCTGTGACGAGTCTATATCCTTTACGGCCCATACAATCTTCCATGAACTCGTATTCATAAAGGCCAAAGTCTACGATTCTCCTGTATTTCTGTCCCTCTAACTCGGACAGGCAGTCTTCCCAGTCCCTCTCGCACTCATTGAAAGTCTTACCCTCCTGATAATAATACTCACCACAACCAGCAAGAAAACAGGCCAGGCCAGATAACAGCAAGATTATCTTGTGCTTCATTTTCCGATCCCTTTCAGCATAGCCAGTGATTGCACTGTCATCGTCAGCAAATAAAGACCTTCCGTGAGCCTCGTCGAGACACACATTCATGGCATCAACTCGCAAAGCTTGCCAAATAAGAATAACACATCCGCCGGCAAATGCGAGTATCAAAACCCCGCTTAGAATAATGGCAGCAGGCCCGCTCTACTATCTCCTGGAGGACCTGAAACGCAGTTGACACCTGAATCCCGAAAACGCAGTGAAATTGACACCCCGGGACTGCCCCGAGATCTGGCTGAAATCGCGACTCTTTGGCCGAAACTGCCGCAGCATATCAAGGCGGCGATCAAGGCACTAATCCAGACAGTGTAGCGTGCTCCAGAGAACGGAATCGCATTTTGCTGCCGGGCCGTCCTGAGTTTGCCTACTCTTTCTGATTGTTGCTTTCTCTATCAACGTCCTCCTTCGGCTCGTTTCTATACCTGCGGGTCAAATTAAAGCAGAGTGTCGCCATGATTGCTGGAGCGAGAAATATAAGCGGCCACAGAATCATCTTCTCGATTCCTAACATCATGTCCTCAGCCACGTGCATGTAAAAGTAAAGAAGGGCCATGACAGGCAATCCAAGAAATACACCACCTAAAGTTGCCATAAACGAACCGGTTTGGTTTCCTCTACTGCCGACAAAATGAATGCCGATGGCACAGCCAAGTACATAGAACGGAGGAACAGCATAAGCCATTATTCCCAGAATCATAAGACCATCCATGCAACCATTGCCCAAACCTGCACTATTGGCTCCATAACCGACCACATATAAGGACAAATATACGAGGGCAGCCGCTGTCGCCGTGCCTGATAGAACTTCACCGGCGATTCTTCCCACACTTCTGGGCGGTTTCTGACCGCTTTGCTCTTTCTTTTCAGTCGCAAGGGATTCAGGCATCGCTTCTCCCCTCACTTCTCCATACGGAACCGTGTTTGCCTGTTCAGACACATGGGTGCGACTCGAACGCTACCGCTTTCCTACCAGTATAACCAACACCTGCCGCAATTCCAGAGACAAATCCCACACCACCGGACCGCCTAGAATTAGCCTTCTCTTTCGGAGTTCTAACGCCTTGGCCTGCCCGCCGGGAATCCGAGCTTCTTCATAGTCTCTCCAAATTCTTTGTTGCGATTTGCGATTAGTTCTTCAATATGCTTGCCGGTTTTCTCGGCTTTTTCAGTTGTCGCCAAAGCCTGAATCGCCTGAAGTTCAGCTATGGATTCTCTGTGCTCTGCTCTGAGTTGGCTTGGAGGTGTGAGTTTCAAAACCTGCTGCTCAATCACTTCACGTTTTTCCTGTAACTCCTCCAGCGTTTTACCCCATTCTTTTCGAAAGTTGAATCCTTCCTCTTTAGAGGGGTGGCGGGCAAAGCTCTCACCGAGTTTGAACATTTCGTCCAAGTCTGTCTTCATTTTCCCGGCTTGCTCCAAAATCGTTTCAACCGCTCTGGTTTGTCGTTGAAGGAATTGAGGTGCAAGAGGCCCCCTCTCCGATTGCTGCCCAAATGCGACAAGGGCCGCCACTATGACCACAAGAGCGACTACGCTTGACCTTAAGTGCTGCTTCATGATACGAGCCTCCAAAATATGTTGACAAGTTCCATCTGACCGTATTTTCATCTGTTCATGTGCAAGCCTCTGTATATTCTGAAAGTAGACTACTCTGCTCTACTCCTTGGAAAATGCTCTTTCGAGCATTCTAAGCTGTGCTGGACCTCACTGTCAATTGGCCTTGTCTGGCCCGCACTACCCGACGCTATCCGTTCGGCCATCCTGACGCTTGTGCGGGCTTCCAGAGGGGAATGAGCATTGTGTACGGAGGCAACATCAGGTAGTATCCAAGGGGACCAGCCAAATACACATAAATGAAATCTGAAGAACTTACAGGAGTGCAGTCATGAAAACTATCGACACAAAGAGCGTTCTGATCGGATTGTTATTTGGAATATGTGCAGTTCTTGCTTTGGGAGCAGCAAGTGGAAAACAAG
>Ga0209536_100015670_pt1 | contig 10814 bp, 6 predicted proteins | sample DeeMarSeWOR28_12_FD_187461 | JGI IMG/M metagenome (GOLD analysis project Ga0209536, IMG submission 187461) | Marine sediment microbial communities from White Oak River estuary, North Carolina - WOR-2-8_12 (SPAdes) (version 2) | ecosystem: Environmental > Aquatic > Marine > Intertidal zone >...
CATTGCTGTTCTGATTGTCGCAACTGGGCAACTGGTTCTTTCGCGGACTGTTTTCGGCCGTTACCTGATTGCCATTGGCACAAATGAAGAAGCTGTACGGCTCTCCGGTATCGATCCGCGCCCTCTCAAACTTGCTGTTTTTATCCTTTGCGGTTTTCTGACGTCCGTTGCGGCGGTGATACACACGGCACGGTTATCATCAGCGAATCCCAACGCAGGCTACGGCCTGGAATTACAGGCTATTGCTGCTGTAGTAATAGGAGGCACAAGTCTGATGGGGGGGAGGGGTTCGGTAATAAGCTCGTTCTTCGGTGTGCTGATTATTGCAGTTTTAGGGACCGGCTTGGCTCAGATCGGGGCTCAAGAATCCACGAAGCGTCTTATTACAGGATGCGTTATCGTCGCGGCCGTAATTCTGGATCATTACCGCCACCGAATCCGCAAGAGGAAAATTACAATCGAAGTTTAGTAGCTCTTGGAGATAACTTTTCTTAATTTTGCGTTTTATCTTTGCTTTTTTCTTGTTTTTATCAGGTAAAAAAGCCCATTATTAGCGTTTTCTGCTTATCTAATAATCGTCCGATAACATCTGACTTGACACAGTCAACGAAATTCTGTATAATAATAGATTAAGTTATTATAGAATATACACACGGGAGAAAAACTATGCGTATAGTTGTGAAACAAAAAGACGGCAATACCAAACAATTCCAATTTACGCAGGGACCCATTTCTATCGGCAGAGGAGCCAACAGCCATGTATTTTTGCCTGATAAAGCAGTCTCAAGGCAGCATGCCGTAGTCCACAGCACGGAAGATGGAAAATGGCTGATCGAGGACAAGGGCTCGTCGAATAAAACTTATCTCAACGACAAACCGATTGATAAGGCTGAAATCAAACATGGTGATTGTCTGCGTATAACAGATTTTGTTATGGAAATCATGCTGGAACAGGAAATCGGCAAGGAAATGCCGATGCATCCGGAGGATACGCTTCAACTCGAAGCTGCACTGGCAACCCCTAAGCACGAAACGGTTGTAAGAAGACCCGATGCCCAGCACGCACCCGCCATGAGGCTCGCTGCAGGAAGGCTTACGGATTTTGCCAGTGCAACCCAGAGAATATTTGATGCTGAAGATCTTGATAATCTTTTGCTGACTTTGCTGGATGTCACAACAGAGCAATTCAACGCTTATCATGTTTGGTCCGCTTTGAGAATACAACCTTCTGGCCCGATGATATGTCACGGAGGCAAAAGAAGAGACGGTTCCCCCGTGCAGCTCAGCGATTTACAGCTCAGTGACAAAATAACAGCGGCTGTTGAGAAGGGGCAGTTCTGTGTACTACCGAGGGTCTCGGCTCAAATGGAATCAAAGGAAAGAATACGCTCGGCGATGGTGGCGTCTATCATGCGTCCGAACGGCTGTTTCGGTGTTCTCTATGTTGATAATGCCATGATCCACGAACACTACAGTCTCAGCGACCTGGATTATCTAATGCTAATTGCCATGCACACCGCGGCAATACTGAAAAGATTTATGGATTAGGGACGCTAAGCTTTCGAGATCCGGTCTATCTTTTCAAGCTTGATTTATCATTTCAATTCTGCTATGAGAAAAGTCTGAATATAACGGCTTGAAGTTCACCAATAGAGAATTTTTCTATGCGATTAAGCAGATTCACAATCAAGATACCGTTGCTGCATTTAACAAGTTCGGTCATACTTCTTTCGGTAATGTTAAACCTCTCGGCCAATGGAAATTCCACAACCGGGGCAGCAAATGCACCGCCCTGGGAAAGGCAATATAAAATCAAACCGGAAGAGAAGACAAAACTCACGGCTGCCGATGTGGTCGGCCCGGATGGCATTGTGTATCCCAACTGGACAAAATGCGGTGTGCAGGGTGGTATTCCGGAAGTAAAAGCGGTTGCATCAATCGAGGATTTCGGAGCCAGGGCGGACGATGACGCCGACGACTCCGAAGCTCTTGCAAAAGCCTGCCGGGCCGCAGGCGAAAAGGGAGGCGGTACTGTACTGTTGAGTGAGGGTGTCTATTATCTGGACCGCCCGGTCACGGTACGTCATGACAATGTGGTTATCAGGGGCAAAGGGAGCGAAAAGAGCCGTTTGATCTTCCGCTATTCGATTCCCGAAGCTGGCGTGGTTTTCTACAATCCTTCCACAGGCGACAGAGTGGGAAGAAACACACGGCTTGAAATGCACTGTAAGCCTGCCGGCCTGGAAAAAATGACAATGAGCATCGATGATAAAGTTATAGGTACATGGGACCGTGGCCAACATTCGGGAAATACATTTGTCTTTGCCGTATCCGGCCGAAATGCTGTTGGCAAAGTTCCGGATGGCCGGCACGTGTTGAAGGGTATCGCTGAATATACTAATAGAACGAAACGCACGGCAGAAATTCCCGTTGTTCTTGATTCGGCCTTTGACGATTCGGGACCGGTTGCGGACATTCGGGCGGCGATTACCTTCGCTGGCACTGGCTCGGTTGGCAGAAAGCTGAAACTAGCAAGAGACGGCAGAAGAGGCGACATGACACTGGAATTGGAGAGCACCGATGGGCTTAAAGCCGGTGATTGTATTCTAATCGATGGGCCAGCAACAGATCGCTGGAAAAAGCTTACGAAAAATGCCTGCAAGTGGGGCACATATCGTTTCTACGAGGTTGTTATCAGAGACATCAGGGACAACACCGTTATAATCAATCAGCCGTTGCGGATCGAGTTTCCTGTTATCGATGGCTCATACGTACAGAAAGTCGTTCCCATCCAGCGCTGTGGAATTGAGTCTCTCTGCATAGAACAGACTGAAAACCTCTGGATAAGCAGCGTTATTTTTTATCACGCATGGAACTGCTGGGCGAAAGGCGTGACGGTGAAAAAGTGCGGTCGGTTTCCCGTGTACGGCTCGATGGCAAAATGGTGTGAGATTCGCGACTGTGTGTTCGACGACGCCTGGTTCAAGGGCGGTGGCGGCACGGCCTACACAGGATGGGACCGGTGCTGGGATTGTCTGATAGAAAATATCGAGACGTACAAAATGCGGCATGCCCCTCTTTTTCAATGGGCAGCGAGCGGATGTGTCATTCGCAAAAGTGTTTTCCACGAGAGCGATGGCCAGTGGCATGCAGGTTGGACGAATGAAAACCTAATCGAGCAGTGCGTAATCGAGTCTGTTCGGGGCCATGGAGGTTATGGCTATGGAATGTGGAGCTCGCCGCCGCAGGATGCCGCGCACGGCCCGCACGGCCCGAGAAATGTGGTTTATAACTGCGACGTCAGTTCCGAAAGAGCAGGCATCTGGATGGGCGGTATGAACGAAAACTGGCTGATTCTCCACAACCGTTTCATCGTGGACAACGGACCCGGCGTATCGGCCAAAACCGCCAGTTTCGACCACATTATCAAAGACAATGTTTTCGTCCTGAAGGACAACAAATCTCCGATGGTTACGCTCGGTACACCTGACTGTACTGGTATCGAGATAATCGGCAACAGATTATATGGCGGCAACGGCCGTTTTTTGGCCGGTAAGGTCAGCGATATTGTCGTAAAAGACAATAAAGCCCTTCCGCTCGGTGTCGCCCCAAGGCCCACGCCGGAGGTGCCGTCGATTTACGAATGGCAGAACAAGCGGCGGTAGAACTACTTGTTTTCGATTTACATCCCGGATACATGAAAATTCATTGGCTGGATTTCTTTGCCGTCAGGTAAGTGGTAAGGCTTTTCACCGAAGTTAACCGTAACGCGTACACCATTGGAGAACATCGTTTGCTGGACGTCTCTGTCCGGCGTAAGAAAGCGATGGTCGGTCATCTCGGTGTAGCCGACAGCGCGGGTAATATCGCAGATATTCTTATAGCTCTGGGCGAAGCGCTCCTTGTTCTGCTCCCATAAGTTGCGGTCGAACATGAACATCGGAGCCGTACCGTACAGTATATTGAAAAGATCCCGCTTTTGCCACAACATGGGCAGCTTGTTATTGTAGTCGCCCCAGTACCATTGGGCCACGACACAGTCGTGGTAGACCAGCTCCCAGAGCGGCAGCCTGTATTTATGCCCCAACTGGAACTTGGCCACCTGCTCGGGAACCTCGTCCCAGATCTTTCTCATATTTCGCCCTGCATCCGGGACGCGATATGGCCCGAGACTTAGCATACCCTCGAAGTAGTGCACGTATGGAACTGCCGCATCGTGACCCGTCTCGCTTCCGGTAACCATTTTGGTCTCCTCCGACATATAACGCAGCAGTTCCATCTTCCAGTGCCGGCTGTCACTACGGGTCATTGGGTGCTTTGGATGGTAGCATTCTCGCCAGGGCGAGGCCGTCGTTGTGTCGATAAAGCGGCACCGGTATGGATGCGTTTTTAGTTCGGCGGGCACGCGCTGCTGGGCGTGCTGAAGCGCCTGTTTGTCGCATAGTACGCCGCATGGATACATCTGGCCGTCTTTGCCTCTGACGCGCCAGCCTTCCCGCGGCTTGCCGTTTCCGTCGAGCATAATGTCGTCCGGCCAACCGGCCTGGGTCCAGTCCGGATGCTGTCCACGGAGCTTGTCTTTGACAATCGGCGGATCCATTAAATCCTGGTAAATATCGTACCGGCTCGTTAGGACACCGTCCATTTCATTCATGACTTTTATAATTTCCGGTGACTTACGGTTGCTCCAGAGGATGCGGTTGATGCCGAGACTTCTGGCCTCACGGACAATCGCCAGTGCATCTTTTTCCCAGCACCAGATGTTTACCGCTCCGATCAGTAAATCAACGTTCGGATTCTCACGCCGCTTTTCTTCCAGCGTTTTGAGCTTGCCGGTCTGCTTTGCATATTGACGATAACGTTTGCAGATGGCGACGTGTCCGCCTTCGTCGAAGAAAACGTAGCGTAGTTTTCTGGTGTAGCCGAAATTGCCTCTTTGCGATTCCCACTTCGGTGCAATGCACAATTTGCCATCGGTTCGCTGCATGTGAATAACGACATCGTCGGGAGTTTCGATAATGGCCATGTGCCCGCGTCGGCCGTCGGTGGCGCCCCAGAATGCCATGCATATGCCATGCCCGCCGTAAGCAATGAGCCATCTGGATTTTATCGTTTCATCATCGACCGGGTAGGAAATTCCCTCGTTCATCGGTACAACCAGATATGTCCCCGCCTCGGTAACGAACGGATGCGGGAAACTTAACGCCGATGTCAAGTTTCCTTCGGTCGAAAGCTCTGCCGTAAATTCCGGCTTGTCTTCGTCCAGGTCCAGTTTTACTCGAATGTCGAGATCCAATCCGGGCTGTCGCCAGGTCATCTCGATACCATCTGCTGTTTGCGAAGTGTCTGTCACTTTGCCTTTTACGAGTGCATTTTGCCTCCATATCTGTCCGGTGCGTTTATCCGTCACTGATAAGGTTGCGTTAATAGTGTCAAGAGTGACTGAAATCTTTGTATTGGAAATAGTGAGCTTCTGTTCTGCCGCTTGGCAGCAGCATAGCAACAGTCCAACCAGAGTAATATTAATGGTTAAAATAGAAAATAAATGAAGTCGGCCCAAAGGGCCCTTGCCATCTTGCATTTTCATTTTCCTGCCCTTGCCTTTTCGATTGTCTCGGCTATCGAGACGGCGGCCCCGCCTTTTGCCTTGGATTCATCGGCGGCCGACATGAAGGCGAAAAGCTCAATCGTCTCTTCCTTCGGCACGGGGACCACGCCTGTTTTGAAGAACTTGATGATTTCATCCACTAACGGCTCGTAGCCTCCATACTTGCCCGCCTGGATAATGCTCTTAGAGCCGAAAACCGTCGCTCCGTAGTCGTATCCGCCCTTTCGCAGGCCCCTGTAGGTGCCGATGCGCCCGCCTTCCCAGACGCCTACGACGAATTCGTAATCAGGGGTTTGGACGCGCCGCACAGACTGGCAACCCGTGCCCATTACGGCATACAATATCTCTACGCCGTGCACGCCGTACCAGTACAAATCGGGGTGGTGCTCCTCGAGACTGCATGGGCTGTACGCATCGCAGCCGAGTATCTCACCGACTGAGGCGGTCTTTTTCATTTCGACGATGCCGGGCGAGTAACGGAGCGACGAGCTGGACCAGCACGGCACATTATTCTCCTCCGCGAGCTGGAATATCTCAAGCACATCGGCCAGATTTCCCGCCATCGGTTTGTCGATAAAGAGAGGTTTTTTTGCCGCAATTACAGGTCTGGCTTGTTTAAGGTGTGGCCTGCCGTCGACGCTTTCCAGCAGCACGCCGTCGACTTTTTGGCATAGCTCTTCTATTGAATCGACGATTTGAACGCCATACTTGTCACGGAGCTCTTCGGTGAATTTACCAACGCGGTCGGCGGAGGATGGTATATCCAGCGAGCCTCCTGAATAGCCGGCGACGACCTTGCAGCCGTAGTTATTCGCCGGGTCGTTGATTACCTTTGTAAAAGCCGTTACGTGGGAAGTGTCCAGGCCGATCATGCCGATGCGAAAGACTTTTTGCTGGGCCTGTACATCCGGCGTCGGAATAATGCACACTGCCAGCAGGGCGATTACAATAATGTTGCGTTTCATAGTGACATCTCCAAAAGAAATAAGGTTACTGAAGCCGACTGTTTGTTTCTGAATCAAGCGGTTTCATTAATGTTGGTACGATTATTTCATAATGCAATATGTCATTCCCGCGAAAGCGGGAATCCACTTAAAACTGTTACATTTATAGATCCCTGCTTTCGCAGGGATGACAGTGAAAATATAGACGCTTATGTTTCCTTAATTGCCTTTCAAGTTCGGTTGTATTGCGGAATCTTTCTCAATTCTCCTTTTTTCATCGCCGACTGATGCGCCACGATACCGGGGACGGTGTAAGCGAGTGCTTCGTAAACATCTACGGCCGGCCTGCGATTGTGGATAATCGCATCGATGAATTCGTGCGTCAGGAACGTATGCGAGCCTTCGTGCCCACTGTTATGCCGAAGCGGCTCGGGCAGCATGTCCGTTTGCCACCACTGCGGTTGCTCGTAGTTCTCGAAGGTCGGGGCTTTGCGCTCGAAACCGGCGTCGTCTTTTTCGATTTGTTCGGACGAGCGGACAATCACCGGGCCCAGGCCGTTCGGATGCGGCGCGTAGAAGCTCATTTTATCGCCTATCCACTGGGCACGTTCGCAGCCTCGATGGGCACCTTTCCACCAGATATTGACGCGGAAGGCGTTGCCCCGGTTGGTGCGGAACATCGCCGATTCGGTCCAGAACGGATTATTATACGCGTTGTCTTTCAGGATGGGGTCATCGTCGCCCCAGCCGTGACAGACGACCTCGGTCAGTCGTTCGCCGGTAACGCTGAGAAGCTGGCTTGTGCAGTGGGTGGGATAGTGCATCGGCGCTACGCCGTGCCGCCAGGTCCGTTTGCCGTCCTGGAAGTAGAGCACTTCGAGCCCCGGGTGCTGGTATTCGGCCTCGCAATAATAAAGCGAGCCGAACTTGCCCTGCTCGTAAAATTTTCGTGCCGAGATTGTCGACTGCTGGTAATGACCGGTCTCGGCCATCATGTAGGTCAGGCCATACTTTTTCACGGTATCCAGCAGCAATTCGGCTTGCTCGATTGTCGCCCAGGCGGCGGGAACTGCTGATATCACGTGCTTGCCGTTCTTCATTGCCTCGACGGTGTGCTGGACGTGAAGCGGCCCATCTGTAAAAACAGCGACGGCATCAATATCTTTCACGAGCACCAGCTCTTCGAGCGAGTTGTAAGCAGTCGGGCATTTATAGACCTTCATCAGCCCTTTTCTCCGGTCCTCGCGAAGGTCGCTGACGGCCTGCACCACGCAGTCCGGATGCTCGTGCCATTGAAAAGATGTGCCGAAACCGCCACCGACAACGCCGATGCGAACTTTCTTCGGGGCGGTGTTGACCGCAATCGCGCTTTGGGGAAGTGTCACGGCCCCCGCGAGCGCCAGACCGCCGTACTTTAGAAAATCACGTCTTGATTGATGTTTTGCCATATCTATAGTTCCTTTATATAAATATTTGCGAACTGAACGTGGTCGCCGTGATGCTGCAGCGCGATGGGGCCGCGCTCGGTCATGCCGGGGAGCTTAGCTTCGCGGATTACAGTTTTCCCGTTGAGCACGACTGTTACGGTCTCGCCGATAACGGTTATTTCGAACCGGTTCCATCGTCCGACAGGATTGTCCGCGTTGAGAATCGGCGTCGCAGCTCTTCGCACTTCGGGCGGCATGTTCTTGTCCGTGCGGTAGCCCCAGATTTCGCCGGAGCCGACGGGCCAGTTCCAGATATTCACCTGGCTCTTGGAGATGCCGCGAAGGTAAATACCGCTGTCGCCGGCGTCCATTACGGCGGCTGTCAACGGCTTACCATCGGCATCGGCTGCCTCTGAGCCGTCGGGCAAAACCACGGGGACATTTTCAATCTTCGCCTCGTCCGGCAGCCGCCAGTCCACGATGAGAATAAAATTGCCGAATTCCTTCTCCGTCCAGAGATTTTTGTCCTTGGCTTCGCTTTTGCCGTCGTAGTCCAGAATCCAGTTCTTTGCCTGCCAGTGGCCTTCATTGCCTTCAGTCTTTTTCCAGCCCCGAAGGTCGAGACCGTTGTAAAGGCAGTGAAAGCCCTGGTCGATCTGTGCTACGACGTCTGCCGGCGGGTTTGTGCCGGGCAGCTCGCGGATTCGAATGTTGCGGAAGTGAATTTCGCTGCCCTCGGATTCTAAACAGATATAGCCTTTACGAGGATTCAGATGATAGCCCCGAGTGACGATTTTGCCGTTAACGGCAAGCGTCGCCATGCCGTTTCGGCTCTCGACCCGGTAATGGTTCCACTGGCCGGTGGGATTCATTCGATCCTCGAAGGGAAACGAACGTACCCAGCCTTTAGGATGTGGCTTGTCCGGCGTCATAGTGGCGCCGTGAATAGAGAACATGTCGCCGGCGTTGCCGTCCATAATCTGTATTTCGATCGAGCGTGTGAAGGGCTGGCCCGGTGCGGTTATGGGATCGGAGTGGATGAACAGGCCTGCGTTGCCACGTTTTTTCATGTGCCGCCATTCCAGTTCCAGCACATAGTTTTCATATTGCTTTTCGGTCCTCAGCACGCCAGTCGGAATTCCCGTGCAGATAATCATGCTATCCCGCACCGTCCATGTTTCCGGAGCGCAGTTGACGTTCACCCAGCCGTCAAGGTCGCGGGCGTTAAACAGCGGCACAAATTCTTCGCCTCCTGCTTGCAAAGCAGTCATACAGCAGAAAAAGCCAATCAAAATGAACGTTATGTTTTTCATAGTAATGACTCCATCTCGAATTTTGAATTACGATATCAAAATCGTCAATCGTCAATCATTTGCTCCGCTCGGTGACGAGATTGCCGAACGGCGCCAGAAGCTCGTATTTGTTCCGCCATGTCGTGTACATAATCCCGCTGGCGCCGGGCGTTGCCTCCAGCACGTCGAGCCATCCGTTGGGGTTTTCCAGCGTATCGCCGTCGTAATATGCGCCCGCCATGGTCCTGAAACCAAGTGAAGAAAAGAATGCGAGGCTCTCGGCACGTTTATCGTAATACCAGCATACAATCACCAGGTCTTTGGGGACGTAATTCCACGATTCTGTAAAGTCGCCATCGACCAGATAATAGTCGGCGTGAGCATTGTGGTTTGGATCGAGCATGTCCGACCAGACTAATACCTCGGCCTGTGGATTGACGTTACGGATTATCCTGACCTGTTCGGCAATACATTCCCCGAGTATTTGCGCCATCGTCATGTTACGTTTTTTGCACGCCTGGCACGAGCCGCCCGCCCGAATTTCGTCCATGCTCAATAGATACCTGCTTGGCGAGAGAAGCTCATGCAGCGGCCCGATTTGTTTGTCCCAGATTTCATAGACTTTCGGCTCGGACATGCAGACCGTTACCTGCCCGTTGTTGATTGCCATGCCGTGATAGTAGCTTACCCTCAGGCGCGTGCCGTCTCTGATTGTACTGCCCGGTGGTATCTCTATCGGCGCCGATTCATGGTCGAAACGAAAGTTCAGCCGCGGATCCTCTATCGGGGCATAATCTTTACCTTCTTTGTGGATGAATCCGGACCGCTCGTCCTTAACTGTTACCGGCGTGCCGGGGCGTCTCAGGATGTTCAGCAGACCGACCTCTTCGACTGTCAGCTCATCTATCCAGAACCGGCCTGATTTCCCGCCCCATGCACCGAGATAGATTTTTACTGTTTCGTAGCCAAGACTGTTGAAGCCCATCGTGACTTGCCGCCAGTCGGTTGTTGACGGCACCCTCGGATCCCACGGTGCGAGATTGCGCCCATCCGGGCCAAGAACCATAATGCGAAATGTCCCTTTCGGCTCGAGTGATTCAGTCCTGACCATACAGCTTACCCGATAGCAGCGATACGGATCGACTTTTACTTCCTGCATGACCCTTGCGTGGCCGTGTTCGTATTTGCCGAAGTTCTCGAAACGCAGCGAAGCCTTGCCGCTGTTGAAAACTCTGGTATCTCTGAACGAAACTTCATCGGGCCGGTCGTGAAAGTTGTATCCTTTAAGGCGGTTTCCGGAGTATTGCTCGAATCCCGGATTCTGAATTTTTGCCGTAGTTGCCGGCATGAAATGCGCCTGATTGTTTCGCACGACAAACAGGGCATCTTTTACAGGCAATCCTGCCGCCAGGTTCCTGTCCTGGGCGAGGACGGAGCCGCCGTATCCGACGGAAAAGATTATCGGTATAATCTCGAAATTCTGTTGTTTACATAGCTGGCTGACCTGCTTAAGCCTTTGAAAATATGCTGGGTCCCGGTCGTC